>Ga0116172_10002078_pt1 | contig 17752 bp, 22 predicted proteins | sample AD_UKC083_MetaG_FD_89799 | JGI IMG/M metagenome (GOLD analysis project Ga0116172, IMG submission 89799) | Active sludge microbial communities of municipal wastewater-treating anaerobic digesters from USA - AD_UKC083_MetaG | ecosystem: Engineered > Bioreactor > Anaerobic > Digestate | place: USA...
CAGATGTTTCAGGTTATACCTCAAAAGGTTGGCAATGTGATGGTGGTACATTCGTAAACAATACTATTAAACTAGATTTGGCAGACAAGGTAACTTGTACTGTGACTAATGATGACATTGCTCCTCATCTCACTCTAATCAAAAATTTAACCGACATATACGATAGTGGCTTACTTCCTAGTAGTTGGACTTTGTCAGCTATTCCCGCCTCCGGCATTGGTTTCTCCGGTACTACTGGAGTCAATCAAGATGTTACTGCCGGTATGGCCTACACTCTTTCAGAAAGCGGCCCGACTGGCACTATTGCCTCTCAATGGGACTGTAACGGTGGCACTCAATCAGATAGCACCATTACTTTAGACCCCGGTCAAAATATTATCTGTACTATCACAAATACCACCAAACCGGCCAATTTAATTATCAGAAAAGTCTTAATCAACGACAATGGTGGTACCAAAACCTATTCCGATTTTTCATACCAAGTTAACAATGATCCTGTGGTTAATTTTGAAGCCGATGGTCAAAACGAATTAAGTTTATCCAAAGGTATTTATTCTGTTAGAGAAACTACTGCTCCGGGTTACACCACCACTTATGATAATTGTGATCGAATCGATTTAAATATTGGTGAAACTCAAATTTGCACCATTACTAACAATGATGTTGCCCCATCATTACAGTTAGTTAAAGTGGTCGACAACAAATACGGTGGTAATGCAAAAATAACCGATTGGAATTTGAAAGCAGAGGGCCCTACCTCAATTTCGGGAGACGGTGGCGTAACCAGTGGAAACGAATTCAAAGCAGGCACATACACCTTAAGCGAAACGGCTAAAGAAGGAATCTTAGGTTATGAATCAGGCGTTTGGACTTGTGATAACAATATTATAGTTAACGAAAACAATCAAATAACTCTTGGGTTGGGTCAATCCACAAAATGTACAATCACAAACACCGAAATTCAGCCAACACTTAAACTTGTTAAAACTGTTGTCAACAATCACGGTGGAAACAAAAAAGTATCAGACTTTAACCTTTACATTGGAGACACACAGGTAAATAGTGATGTTGCTACCAAAGTTAACTCTGGAGAGTATATAGTCCGAGAAGATCAACTGGTTGGTTATACGGCGTCCGATTGGGGTGGAGATTGTAGCCCAGATGGTAAGGTCACACTGAAATCAGGCGAAAATAAAACTTGTACTATTACAAATAGTGATTCTCAATCTAAGATTACGGTTATCAAAAAGATAATTAATGACAATGGTGGTACTAAAACTGTTGGAGATTTCAATATTACCCTGACAGATTCCACACTGACTTTCGACACAGGAGTAAAAGATGGTGATACAACCACATATACAGCCTCGGTATTTGGAAAAGTAAATCAGGAATACACCTTATCGGAAATAATTGCTAACACAGGATATACAATGGATAGTCTTGAATGCTCTCTTGGTACTAATGGTGTTTTTACACTTCCAGAGGGCCAAGATGTCACTTGTACGATTGTTAACAACGACATCGCTCCATCATTACAGTTAATTAAAACAGTTAATAACAAGTATGGTGGCACAGCAGTTGCAACCGATTGGAATTTGAAAGCAGAGGGCCCTACCTCAATTTCGGGAGACGGTGGCGTAACCAGTGGAAACGAATTCAAAGCAGGCACATACACCTTAAGCGAGAGTGGTAGTGTTACAGGATATAATGCTAGCGACTGGAGTTGTACTAACAATACCACTGTCAATAATAGGGAAATTACCTTAGAAGTTGGACAATCAACAGTGTGTACTATCACTAATAATGATATTCAACCAAAACTGACTTTAGAAAAAACCGTTATCAACGATAATGGTGGCACTAAACAAATATCAGATTTCAACCTTTATATTGGTGACACCAAAGTCACTAGCGGTGTTGCTAATCAAATTGATGCCGGTACTTATACTGTCAGAGAAGATAATCTGACTGGTTACAATGCTTCAAATTGGGGTGGTGATTGTAGTTCAGATGGCAAGATCACACTGTCTCCTGGTGATAACAAAACCTGTACCATTACCAATGATGACATTGCTCCGACCCTCAAGTTGGTCAAATCAGTCACTAACGATAATGGCGGTACATTAGAACCTAAAGACTGGACATTAACCGCTACTGGAGAAAATGGTTTCAGTGATTTAGGTAACTCAACTACCTTCCACACAGTTAAAGCAGGAGTTAGTTATGCCTTAAGTGAATCAGATGTTTCAGGTTATACCTCAAAAGGTTGGCAATGTGATGGTGGTACATTCGTAAACAATACTATTAAACTAGATTTGGCAGACAAGGTAACTTGTACTGTGACTAATGATGATCAACCCGGAACCCTGATTGTTAAAAAAGTTGTAAATAACATCAATGGTGGTGATTTAACTGCCGATAATTTTAGCTTTAGTGTCAACGACGGTACTACTATTCTTTTCGAAGCTGATGGTGAAAATAGTCTGACTCTCAATGCGGGTACTTATAACATCACCGAAACCCCAGTTGATGGTTATCAACCAAGTTATGACAACTGTTCTGATATTATTCTTGCCAATGGTGGCACCGCTACCTGTACCATTACTAACGATGCTATCTTTGGTCAAATCTCGGTCATTAAATTTAACGATGTCAATGGTAACGGTCAGATGGATGTAGGCGAAGAAACCCTGACAAATTGGCAAATAAATCTAAGCTCTCAAGATTCAAAAACTACAGATGACCAGGGTTCAGTTATATTTAATAAATTAATTCCTCAAACTTATTATCTTAGCGAAACTATGCAGCCTGGTTGGACTCAAACTGGTATTTATTGTGATAAAACTCCGTCGGACCCTGTACCTAGCCAAACCATTACGCCTACTATGGCTCAAAAAATGAATAAAAATAATCACCAGGTGATATTGAAACCATCTCAATCTTTACAGTGTTACGTTGGGAATCAATATGTAACACCTAAATTAACGATTTCTAAGAGTAATAATGTCGGTTTGACACCTCAGAAAGTTGGTAGTGAGGTGGAATATACCCTGAAATTGAAAGTGACTGATAATATGATCAAGGATTTAACAGTAGTTGATTTACCGCCAGAAGGATTTAACTATAAAGCTGGTAGCTATCAGGTTAAGGTTAATGGAATTATCCGTGATATCGCTGAGCCTCAGTATCATTCTCCGGGAAAATGGTCAGTTGGAGACTTAAATAAAAATGATGAGGTGGAATTGACTTATATCGCCACTATTCAAAACTCAGTGGATCCAGGAACTTATAAAGATGCCGCTTGGGCTTTTGGTTGTCAAGGTAGTACTGATTGTCAAATCAGTAGCGGTGATAAGATTTTGGCTGAAGCGGTTAATCCAGGTTACTTGAACTCCACTTTTGTTGGAACTCAAGTGAGATTGATTGCCGAGGCTCCAGCTCAAGAATATTCAGTAGACAGGGAAGAAATCAAGGAAGGAGAAGTGTTAGGAGCCACTACAGGTTTACCGGCCACCGGAGCTAATAACGGATGGTTGTGGGTGATAGGTAGCTTGCTGGCCAGTGGTATGGCTTTGGTATTCGCCGGAGTTAAGAAAAACAAAATCATGGCAGTTATTTTGGCCCTATTTATGGTGACTCTCTTTATTCCCAAATATACTTTAGCGGCTAATTCGGACTTATTTATTGCCTTGGAGAGTCCAGCCAGTCCTAACAACCAAAGTAAATTTGATTTGGCTTTTACAGCTTTGGATATGTTAAATCGACCAATAGTAGTCAAGTGTTTCAAAATCAATCCGGATAACAGCGAAGTGCAATTGGGAGGCAATATTAACTTGAAAGCCGGTGGTAACTCCGGTAATTGTAGTCTGGAGAGTTCACCTTTGAGTGAAAGCGGTAAGAATTATAGATTTTATGCCGTAGCTTCAAGTGAAGGTGATACTTATAAGAGTGAAGTGGTGTCAGTTGATTACAATACTGATTTACCGGGAGTACCGACTGATTATTCTAAAGAGAAAGAAGGCAGTTGTCGCTTTAAACTAAGCTTTAGGGCCAGTAATGACGGAAAAACTAAAGTTATCAGAATCTATCGTTCAGAGCAAAATAAATTTAATGCTGATAGTCACACTCAAATTGGAGAGGTGGGGATTGATCCTGGTCAATGGGGTAGTTTTACTGATGTTAATGTCCCTGACTGTAACAAAACTTATTATTACGCCATTCGAGCTTTTGACGGGGCTAATAATGGCAGTGGTTTAGTTGGTGATTCTAATACAATTGTCACGACTGTAACCAGCACCACGACTACTACCGTTGAAGGTAGCACGACTGAAACTACTGGGACAATCAGAGTCACAGACAGCAATATTCCGGGTGAAGAAGAGATAGCTAATGCCGAGGAAAGTGCCGGTGAGGAAAGTGAGACAAGTGGAGAAGGTAGTGTTTTGGGAACCACTGAGGAAGTAGGTAAAAACAATAAAATAAAGTTGGTTCTAGGGGCTCTGATATTAATCGCTATAATTGTCTATGTCAGTCGCCGTTCCCGCCACCAAAAATAGAAAAACTAATATCTGGGTAGTCCTGGGCGTGATATTGATTGCGTCAGCGGTGATAATTGCCTATCTTACTTTTGCACCGGTATTAAAATCAGAAATAAAGTATCAACTGGTGGTAAAAAATAAGAGAGTGGAGGAAAAAATAGTACCAGTAGATTCTAATTTTTCAGTGGTTATTCCCAAGATTAGAGCTAATGCCCGAGTGGTAGAAAATGTTGATCCTTTTGACGCTAAAAATTACCAGTTGGCTTTAAGTCGAGGAGTAGCTCATGCCCAGGGAACATCAACTCCGGACAAGGGCAGTAATACTTTTTTATTTGCTCATTCAGCGGGTAATTGGTATCAAGCCAATCAATACAATGCTATCTTTTATCTCTTAAACAAATTGGAAAAAGGTGATGAAATTATTCTTTATTTTAAAGATAAAGAATATGTTTATTTGGTAGAAGAACTCAAATATGTTGATGGTGGAGAAACAAAATACATGAATGCTTCAAAAGAGAGTAAATTGACTTTAATGACCTGTTGGCCTCCGGGAACCACTTTAAAAAGATTGATAGTGACAGCTAAATTAAAAGAAATTTAAGGCTCAGATTGCAAACGTAAACAACCGGAAGGATCGTTTTGAGTCAGATACTGCCAGATAGTTTTAAAGAAATTGTAGTGATTAACCGCCAGAAGTCGATGAATGCACACGGAACTGCCTTTAACAGCATTTTTGCCTAAAGATACAACTTTATCATAATCAGCAATGGCTTGGTTACGATCTCGTTGATAGTAATAATTATAAATGTCTCCCCTATTTCTGAGGGCAGTAGCATAATCAGGGCGAAGTTCGATAGCTCGATTTAAATCGGCCAAAGCAGCCTCGTAGTTTTGTAAGCGCATATAGACATAGCCACGGTTATTGTAGGCCTCGGCATATTTGGGATTTAAAACCAGGGCTTGATTAAGGTCCTCGATGGCCTGTTGGCAGTTGCCGGATTCATAATCGTAATCACCTAGAGTTAACCAATCGGTAGCGGTTTTCAAATCAGTAGGGCGAATGGTGGTAGGTACATGGGCCCGGCCACAATGAGCGTCTTTTCTGGCAGTTTTTCGACTGGGACTAAGAAAAGTAATATAAACGCCTCCAAGAATCACAAATGCAGTTAAAAGCAACAGCAAAGTTAAGTTGGCAGATTTTTTTTGTTTCATAAAAATATGATAACAAAAAACTGGATAAGTAAACTACTTGTTTAATTCAATTTTGGCTTGATCATGGAGATCAGTAAACCACTTTTCAATGGCCGTATTTTTGGCTTTGAGAGTCAATTGCTCTTTAATATAGTCGTTTAATTCAGTGGCGGTGAAATTTTTAGGTAAATATTCTTTGTTTTCGGTAATATGTTGCTTGACTTCTTCATCAGTGACTTCAGCCGGAGCCGGACTCATTTTTTCCAAGAGTTTTTGAAGACGAACTTGGTTTTCAAAGTCAACCTTAGTTAATGATTGAGCCTCTAAAGCCTGATCTAGGGAAAAACCTTGTTTAGTCAACTCAGCTTCATAAGTGGCAATTTGAGCGTCGATTTCTGATTGTTCAACACGAACTTTTTGCTTGGCAGCTTCCTGCTTAATAAGCATTTCATTGGTCATTTGTTGTAGAGTTCTTTGATTGTCCAGAGTCTCCAAACGTTGCCAATAGCGAAGACGAGAAATGGGTTGGCCATTAACAGTGGCAGCAACACCAAATTTACGGAAGGTTAAAAAAATAATAATCAGTAACAAGACAACAATAAGGGGCCAAAGGGGTTTTTTGGTAACAGTCTTTTTGGGAGTGGGTTTTTTAGAAGTAGTTTTTTTCATGAAAAAGTATAACATCAATTTAAGCAAGTGAGACAAAGCAGACGAAGAAATGAGAATTGTAGTAAAATAGAATCTCAATGGTAAAAGTGTGGACAATTAAAATTGCCGGACCAGCGGGAACCGGAATTAAATCAGCAGGCAATTTACTGTCTCAAATTTTGAATCAAAGTGGTTATTTCTTAAAGGACTATTCGGAATATCCTTCATTGGTGCGAGGAGGTCATAATACCTATCAAATTTCTTTTTCATCTGAAGCGGTGTTTGCAGTGTACAGAGGAGTTGATTTGATGGTTAGTCTTCAGACCGGACATTGGCAAGAACATCAAAAAGAATTTAATAAAAAGACAATACTTTTAACCGATAATAATGGCGGTTTAAACTTACCTTTGACGACCATGTGTACCCAACTAGGAGGAAAGATTTATGCCAACATGATTGCTTTGGGAGTGATTTGTTTTTTATTAGACGTTGATCAAAAACTGGCTTTGAAAGTGGTTAAAAATCATTTTGGTCAAGATGAGGCGGATCGTCAAGCTTTTGAATTAGGTTGGAAATATGGAACTGATAATTTTCAGAAACTAAAAATCGAAAAAGTAAAAAAATTTAAAAAAGAAAAAATGATTGTGGACGGCAATGAAGCGGTGGGGTGGGGTTTGTATAAAGCCGGACTGAATTTATTCGCCGCTTACCCGATGACCCCAGCAACAGGATTACTACATTTTTTGGCTAAAAATCAAGATAAATTTAAGATAAGAGTGATTCACCCGGAAGATGAAATTGCGGCAGCTGCAATCGCCTGTGGGGCCTCAATGGCCGGGGGTAGAAGTGCTACCGGAACTTCCGGTGGAGGTTTTGCCTTAATGACGGAAAGTGTTAGTTTGGCTGGGGCGGCAGAATTGGGGGTGGTATTTTATCTATCTCAACGACCGGGACCGGCGACAGGCATGCCGACCTGGACCAGTCAAGGAGATTTGTTGTTTGCTGTTAATGCTGGACATGGTGAATTTCCAAAAATTGTCTTGGCACCGGGAGATCAAAGAGAAGCTTTTGAATTGGGAAAAAAATCTCTTAACTTGGCTAATAAATTTGATGTGCCAGTGATATTAATCTCTGATAAGAATTTATCGGAATCAAGCGCGAATATTGATGATTTAGCGGTTGAAAAAATGGAAATTATCGAGAGTAAAAAAGCCATACCGGGTAAAGGACAGAAAATTAAACTTTACAACAGTTATGAACATGATGAAGCGGGTTTTTCAGTCGAAGAAGCCAATAAAGCTAAAATAAATGCTCGAATGAGACTAAAGAAAATAGAAAAGATTAAAAAATTCTTACCAAAAGCGAATCTTTACGGCTCCTCAAAGGCCAAAAAATTAATAGTGTGTTGGGGCTCAGTTAAGGGAGCCGTCTTGGAAGCAATCAAGACGATGAGAAATAAAGAAGAATTCGCTGTCCTGCAGATTGTATCCCTATGGCCTTTGGAAGAAAATTTGGAAAAAATTATCAATTCTTTTTCGGAACGAATTTTAATAGAAAATAATGCCTTTGGACAGTTGGGACAACTTCTAAAATCAATCATGAAAGTGGATTTTAAAAAAAGAATTTTAAAATATGACGGGAGACCATTTTTCCCGGAAGAAATTAAGGGGGCCCTTGAATGAGTCAATGGTTGTCGGAAATTAAACCCACTTGGTGTCCAGGTTGTGGCGATTATGTGATTTTGGGAGCTTTAAAAACTGTGTTGGAAAAACTAAAATTAAATCAGGATAAGACTGTAATTGTCTATGATATCGGCTGTATTGGCAATATGGCAGATTTTATTAAAGCCTGGGGCTTTCATGCTCTGCATGGAAGGAGTATTCCGACAGCGGTGGGGATTAAAAATGCCAACCCGAAATTAAAGGTGATTGTGGTGGGAGGTGACGGAGGAATTTATGGAGAGGGTTTAGGACACATGATTGCAGCAGCTCGCTTAAATTTAGACATGACCGTGCTTGTGGCCAACAATCAGCTTTATTCTCTAACTACAGGGCAAAGCAGTCCCACCACTCCCAAAGGGGTAAAAACCAAATCGACACCTAAAGGGGTGGAAAGTGTACCTGTATTACCAATGGAATTAATAAAAATGGTTAATCCTGAGGCTTTAGCACAAAGAGTTGATGGCAGTCAACCACAAGCGGTCATGAAAGCGATAAAGGTGGCTATTAAGCATCAGGGTTTTGATTTATTGGATATTAATCAATTATGTATTAGCTTTGGAAAGCAATTGAGGCGGCAATAAAATGAAAAACAAACAAAGAGAAGAAATATTGATTGTTTCCCAAGTAGGTGAAGAGTTTCAGGATGTGGAGAAACGCTATAAAAGTCTCAGAAAAATTATGAGGAACCTAAAAAAATTTTCAGAAGTAAGTATAAAAAATCAAAGTGCCGAGGCCTAATAAAAAAGTATAGACGGCAAAATACCATAATTTACGACGGAGAAGGAGTTTTTGAAGCAAGTTGAGAGCTAAAAGACCAACTACAAAAGTAAAGAGAAAAATGAAAAAATACTGAAAATTAAAAAAAGAATGAAAATCACCGTCTTTTAGAGATAAAAGTAGAGCACCCAAAGAAACAGGAATAAAGAGAGAGAAAGAAAAATTAAAGGCAGTTTGAGCCGATAAACCTAAGGCTAGAGCAGTAGTAATAGTGGTCCCTGATCGAGAAATTCCCGGTAAAATAGCCACTGCTTGAGCTAAACCGATCAGTAAAGCTTGAGTCAAAGTAATCTCTTGTTGTTGACTGGAAGCTCTTTTAGTCGAAAGTAAAATTAGGGAATTGATAAAAAAGAAAAAAGGTAAAAAATAGGCTCGGGTGAAAATAATTTCAAATTGATCTTTGAGAAAAAAACCGACTATGGCAGCCGGTAAAGAGGCAATAAAAATTTGAGGTAAGTGAGAGAAAAAAAAGGTAATTTTTTTTCGGAAGAAAAAGAGAACTGAAAAAAGAGTGGCGGTATTAAAAAAAACATCTAAAGCCAGGGAAGGTTTAAGGCCAAAAATAAACTGAAACAGATTAAGATGTCCAGAAGAAGAAATAGGAAGAAATTCGGTAATTCCTTGAATTAGAGCCAAGAGATAACTTTGCAAGAGGGACATGAAATATTTTACCGCTTTGGAGACTGTTTTTGGCGACGAGCTTTACCACCGGTACCAACCATACGTCTTTCTCTGACCCGAGAGTCGACTGTAAGTAGACCAGCCTGAGATAAGAGAGACGTGTAATGAGCATCTTTTTTCTTGAGAGCACGAGCTAAAGCTAAAAGTAAAGCTTCTAATTGACCGTTTTTACCACCGCCAATAATTTTGGCGATGTAATGAAACTTGTCTTCGGTTTTAGTCACGGTAAAGGGTTGATTTAAGAGAGTAAAAGCAGTCGGAAAATAATTTTGGGGACTACGACCGTTGATAAGAGATTCCCCTTTTCGATTAAAAAGTTTGACAGTGGCAACTGCAGCTTTACGACGACCAAGAGCATAAATGTAAGTAGCAGTGGATTTAGAAGAGGGAGTTTTTGCCATAATTATTTACCTATTTGATCAGCATATTTATGATTACTGTCCACAAAAACACGAAGACGAGTGAGACGGGTGTCTCGAAGTTTATTTTTAGGCAACATACCATAAACTGCTAATTTAATAACTCGACGAGGATCCTTTTGCATTAATTCTTTTAAAGTGAGTGATTTAAGATTACCGGCATAACCAGTGTGGCGATAATAAACTTTTTGTTTGAGTTTTTTGCCAGTCACTACTAATTCGGCGGCATTAATAGCTACCACATAATCACCGTCGTCACGATGATAAGAAAAACTGGGATTATTTTTACCCATGAGAATGGCGGCAATTTCAGTAGCGGCACGACCAAGAGTCTTGCCAGAGAGGTCAAAAAGTATCCAATTTCTTTTGACTTGATTGCCAGTGGTAACTGTGGTTTTAGCTTTCATTTACTTAGTTTTTTTAACTGTTTTTTTAACTGTGGGTTTTTTGGGAGAAGTTTTTTTGGCAGGAGCTTTGCGAATAAATTTAGAGTGAGCCGGGGCTTTGTCAGTATTACTGTCGGCTAATTTTTTAAAATCGAAAGCTTGATTAAAACTCAATTTGACAATCAAAGCATCGTCACCTTGACGAAACTTTACTTTTTGAAGACGGGTAAAGTTTTGAGTTTGTCCGGCAAATTGATTTTTAAAAATAGAAACAGTTCTGTTAACAAAATTTTTATCCTGAAAAACATTGAATAATTCTCGATGAGCTCGAAGATCACCAACAACTGCACGGGCAGCCAGTTTCTCGGCTTGAGGAATGATAGATTTTGCCTTGGCTTGAGTAGTCTTAATAAAACCATGGGTAAATAAACTCCGAAGCAGAGTTTTGAAAAGAGCTTGACGTTGATTGGTGTTTCGGCTTAATTTTCGACCGGAAACGCGATGCTTCATAGTTTATTTGGTCCAAGGATAACCCTTGTCTTTAAGCCAGGAATCAATAATTTTTAGGGATTTTTCGCCGACATTTTTAGCTTTACTGACATCAGTCCGACCAGCTTTAAAGAGATGATCGATGGTGAGATAACCGGATTTTTTCAAAGCGTTGGTTACTCTGAGAGGTAATTCAATTTCTTCGACAGAAATTTCCGCTAATTGGTTGATGGGTGAAGATTCTAGAGTAACGACTTCGTCGGTAAATTCCCGAGTATCGACAATTTGATTAAGAGCATTGATCAAGTCTTTGGCAGCAAGTTTGAGAGCATCCATAGGAGCAACTGAAGCATCGGTCCAAATTTCCATAGTTAATTTGTCATAATTACTCTTTTTACCCAAACGTGTAGGTTCTACTGTGTAATTGGCTTTTAAAACCGGGGTGAAAGTGGCATCAAGAATAATTTCGCCGACAACATCGGTTTTTTGTTCACGAGCCATAGTGTAACCAACTCCCCTTTCGACGGTCATATCAATATGTAGATGAGCTTTAGGATCAGTTAAAGTAGCAATAATTTGGTTGGGATTGGCGACTTTACAAACAGTCGAATCAGCAATATCACCGGCAGTAACCACACCCTTGCCTTTTTTATCTAAAGTGAGAGTAACCGGATCTTCTTTAGCATAATTGAATTTAATTTTTTTAAGATTAAGAGAAATCTCGATAAGGTCTTCTTTAACTCCAGGTAAAGTGGTAAAGAGATGATTGGCACCATTGATTCTGATACGAGTAATAGCCGCACCGGGAATGGTGATTAAGAGAATTCGACGTAAACTGTTACCTAAGGTATGTCCTAAACCTCCAACCAGGGGGCTTAATTCATATTTGCCATAGGTGGCAGACTCTTTAATGGTTTTAATATGGAATCGGCTGGTGTCGATCATGTTTGTCTCCTTTTTAACGGGAATAATATTCAATAATTAAATTAATATCGATTCCGTTGTGATTGGAATCAATAGTGGGAAGAGCTAGTAATTTAACTGAGTATTTACCTTTGTTCAGGTCGAGCCACTCAGGGGCTTGGAAATCTTTGTCAGCAACTCGAAGGGTATCACCGATGTTTTTAGCAATTTTATCTTTCAGAGAAATAACGTCACCAACTTGAACGGAATAAGAGGGAATATTTAAAACTTTATTGTTAACCAAAATATTTTTATGACTAACTAAGGATCTAGCATGACTGCGAGAAAGAGATAAACCGGCTAAATAGACGATATTGTCAAGTCTTCTTTCAACTAAAATCATTAAGTTATCACCTACTTGACCTTTTAATTTTTTGGCCTTGAGATAATAGTTTTTGAAGACAGTTTCTGTGACACCATAAATTCTTTTAGCTTTTTGCTTGGCTCGAAGCTGGAGACCATAATCAGTCAATTTTCCGGCTCTTTTTTGGCCGTGCATACCGGGACGAATAGCACCTTTTCTTTCAAAGGGACATTTAGCCGAAAAACAACGATCTCCTTTGAGATAGAGTTTCACTCCTTCGGTACGACAAAGACGACATTTTTTATCTAAAGTAGGACGCATATGGTTTAGACCCGGCGGGCCTTGGGCGGGCGTGGGCCGTTGTGAGGAGTCGGGGTAAGGTCGGCAATCATGTCGACATCATAGTCTCTTTTACTACGAAGAAACCTAAGGGCGGCATCACGACCAGTGCCCGGACCTTTGAGATAAACTGATAATTTTTTAATACCATAGGGACGGGCCGCTTCCAAAGCCTTTTCGATGGCGGTGGTGGCCGCAAAAGGAGTTGATTTGCGAGAACCTTTAAAACCGCACTGACCGGAAGAGGACCAGGAAAGAGTATTACCCTTATCATCGGTAACAGTAACAATAGTGTTATTGAAGGTTGATTGAACGTAAAGTCGAGCATCGGCAATACTTTTGATAATTTTTTTAGTTTTACGAGTAGTGGTAGCCATAGATTATTTTTTGACAGCTTTTTGCTGACTTTCAATTTTTGCCCAAGCTTCCTTGGTAAGAGAACCAACGGTTTTCTTTTTACCTTTACGGGTACGGGCATTGGATTTGGTTCTTTGTCCGCGAGTAGGCAAAGAAACCATGTGGCGGACTCCACGATAACATTTAATAGCTTTTAAACGATCGATATTTTCACGAATTTCTCTTTTAAGATCACCTTCAGTTTGAAAATCTTCCAAGGCTTTCATGAGATTACTAACATCATCCCTAGATAGTGACTTAATGCGAGCATCAAGATTAATATTAGCTTTTTCAGCTAATTGAATGACGTTTTTGGGACCAATGCCGTAAAAACGGGTCAAGGCCACTTCGGCACGCTCATGATCTGGAATGTCGACACCTGCAATTCTCATGGATATTACCCCTGTTTTTGGGTATGTCTTTTGGTAGAACAAATAACACGTCGAACTCCCCGCCGAATGACGATTTTACAGTTTTTACAGCGGCGTTTTACGCTCGACTTGACTTTCATAGACTTTTGACTTTGGTATTTTACCCTAATCTATTCGAAATATCAAAGGGTAAATGGTATTTTTTAACCCCGATAAACGATGCGACCTTTTTGACCGTCCGGAGATAAAATTAAAGAGACATTGTCGCCTGCTAGACAACGAATGTGATTAATCTTGAGTTTGCCAGCCAAATAACAAACAATTTCCCGACCATCATCGGCCAGTTTGACTCTAAAAAGCTGGTCAGGCAGTACTTCGGTGACGACACCTTTGACTTGTGGTTCTTTTGCCATTTTTAATTAATTAATAATTTTATTCTGAACAAATTAGTTTGGGATTATTTAAATCCCAAATTTCAGTAACCTTAAGTAATACTGCGGCTTTGTGAGCATAACCTTTATTTTCTTCAAACTTATCCACCATTTCTTTGTATAAACCATCATTAAAATATTCAACAGTGCCTTTAAATTGATAACCTTTTTCTGACTCTTCATTCCAAACGGAAATTGAGGCATATTTATTTTCTGAAATATTTTTAATAGTTTTATTTAAATAATTATCAGTAAATAAAATTTGACTATCATTAATAACTTTATTCACTTGAACAACAATTAAATTAGGAATTGATTGTTTGCTGGCGGTAGCAAAAGCAACTAGATTCCCTTCAAGCATTTTCTTCTGTTGTTCATTTATATAAACCATATCATTTTAGGGTGATAACTTTTTGATCTGTATCTTTAAAAATAGGTTCAATGGGGCGGTTGCCATCAACTCTGAATAAGAGATTTTTAGAAGCAAAATAATTCATAATGGCATCGTTGTTATCGTCGTAGAATTGTTGACGAGCCACCATAGCTTCGGGGGTGTTGTCGGTGCGCTCTTTATCTTGGAATTCGACACCCATTTTGGCACGACGAGCACTGATTTCTTCAAAAGTAACATCAAGGTGAATAATCAAATCTAGGGGTTGTTTTTGTTGTTGTAAAAAATTTTCAATATATTGACCTTGACTCAGTATGCGAGGAAAACCGTCGATAATAAAATTTTGATAATTAATTTTGGCCAAATTGGTAGTTAAAATTTCATAGACAACTTCATCGGGAACCAGATTGCCGTTGTCAATGAAAGATTTGGCCTTAAGACCAATTTCTGATTGAGTGGCGATTTCATCGCGTAATAATTGACCGGTAGAAAAATGGGTTAAATTATATTTTTGAGCAATGAGTTTGGCTTGGGTTGATTTACCACAACCACTAGGACCAATAATAAAAAGATTAAGTGCCATGATTAATATGTTAACTTATCGTAATTATACATTTGAACGGCGTTTTCAATCTTGCGGTGGAGCTCAAGAATAACCGAAACAACGATTAAAACTGAGGTTCCGCCGATAGTCAAAGAAGAAATACCGGTGGCTTTTTGAATCACAGCAGGTAAAACTGCAATCAAGGCTAAAAAGAAAGCACCGATAAAAACGACCCGATAAAGCACGTATTCCAATCTCTTTTCAGTGGCAGTGCCAGGACGAATACCAGGAATAAAACCACCAGATTTACGTAATTCTTCAGCCACATCTTTGGGTTTAAAAACCACAGTAGAATAGAAAAAAGTAAAGGCAATGACTAAGAGAAAATAGCTAATCAGATAAATAAAGGAAGTACTGGTAAAGGTGGTAGAAAGCCAGCGAGCAAAAGAGGCTAAACCGGAATTGGAAGATCGCATTAAAGCCTGACCTATCAGTGAAGGCAATGAAACCAAGGAAACAGCAAAAATAATCGGCATAACACCGGAAACATTAATTTTAATGGGAAGATAGGTAGTTTGAGCTCTTTTGGCATAGGAGATAGGAATACGATAAACAGCTTCTTCGACAGTCACTACCGCAAAAACAATGGCAAAGGCCACTGCCATAAAGAGAATTAGATTGAAAAGAGTTTGAGGATTGGAAAAATCAGCTAAAACTAATGATTGATAAACCGAAATAGGTAAACGGGAGATGATACCGGCAAAAATCATAACAGAAATACCATTGCCGATACCATAATCATTAATTAATTCCCCTAAAAAGATCATAATCATGGTGCCGGTAACCATACTGGCTATCAGAGCTAGTATGGTCAAAGGAGAACTGGTAAGAATAATATTTTGAGATTTAAGGATGCCATACATAGCAAAAGACTGTAAAACAGCCAAGGGAATGGTAATTATAAGAGTGTAGCGTTCCAGTTTGGCTCGACCGTATTCCCCTTCTTTTTGCAGTTCTTTAAGTTCCGGGATAATAAAGGCTAAAATTTGCAACATAATCGAAGCGTTGATATAAGGGTTAAGACCCAGAGCAGAAACAGAAAAATTAGCTAAAGTACCGCCAGAAAAAATATCCAAGAGAGATAAGAGTTGATTTTGAGAAAAGAAAGATTTGAGAAGGACAGTATTAACTCCAGGGACAGGTACATGAGCGATAAAACGAAACAAAATTAAAATAAGTAAAGTAAAGAGAATTTTTTTGCGCAGGTTAGAAGTGCGGATGGCTTCACGATAAAGAGATAAGGCACGGAAAAAACGATTCATGATTCTATCTTACCACCTAGAGAAAGAATTTTTTGATGAGCTGATTCAGAAAATTTAATACCTTTAAAATTAAGTTTTTTAGTGAGAGTACCGGTAGCTAAAACTTTAATGTCTTTAGTCAAGTCAACAGGAGTGTGCCGGGACACTTTTTCAAAGATAGCTTTAGAGTCAACCGTATCACCGTTTTTAAACCAACTTTCCAATTGGGTGAAAGTAATGGAATAAACTTTGTTTTTAGGTAAAACACGGTGTTTACCTCTTAGGAAAGGTAGTCTCTGTAGCCAAGATTTTTTAATTTTGGTACCATCGAAAGTCAATTTACCCTTACCACGAGCATTAGCTCCCTTGGCGCCGCGACCGGTAGTGTGACCACCGACTCCGGAACCAATACCCCGACCTCGACGTTTGGCCGATTTTTGGGTAGTTTTTGGAAGATTAGAAAGAATGTTGTCCATTTATTTAAGAGTTTTAAGGGCGGCGAGAGTAGCCCAAACATTAATTGATTTGTTTTTAGAGCCAATAATTTTACTGGTAATATCTTTGATACCGGCCAACTCAACGACAGCTCGAACCGGTCCGCCGGCAATCAAACCACTACCTTGTTTACCAGGACGAAGTAAGACTAAAGCCCCTTTGAATTTAAGAGTCACTTCATCAGTAATAGTGCCGTCAATGATAGGAATTTCAATCAAGGATTTACGACCACGATTAATGGCTTTTTGAATAGCATCAGCTACACTTTTAGCTCGACCATGACCAACTCCAACTCGACCCTTTTTATCACCGGTAACAACCAGGGCGGTAAAGGAAACCTGATTACCACCTTTAGTTTTTTTAGAGACACGCTTAACTTGAACTACTTTGTCAGTGAATTCAGGAATGATTTTTTCTTCGACTTGAGGATCCATATTTAAAATTTAAGACCGGCGGCTCTGGCACCTTCGGCTAGGGCTTTGACCCGACCTTGGTAGCGGTAAAGACCGCGATCAAATCTAACTAAATTAACTTTTTTATCTAAGGCTAGTTTAGCAATAACTTCGCCAACAGCTTTGGCTTGTTCGCTTTTAGTCCCCTTCTTTTTGAGAGTTTTACTGGAAGCAGAGGCTAAGGTTTTACCATGTTGATCGTCAATGATCTGAGCCCAAATATGATAATTGCTACGAAAAACAGAGAGGCGAGGTAAACCTAAATTTTGAGACAATTTACCGCGAACGCGACGGAGACGACGAAGTTTGGTATTAGTAGTAATTTTCATGTTAGGCTTTGGCGGTTTTACCGGCTTTTAACTTAATAAATTCATCAGCATAACGAACACCCTTGCCTTTGTATGGCTCAGGAGTGCGGATTTTTCTAATATTGCTGGCAATTTGACCCACAACTTCTTTGTCAGCACCGGAAACAGTGATTTTACTTTCTTCGGCGACAGTAATAGTAATACCGTCGGGAGCAGTAACATAAACCGGGTGAATATAGCCGGCTAAAACGGTCAGCTTATTACCATCCACACTGGCTTTGTAACCGGTACCACGAATTTCCAATTCTTTGTTCCATGGCGTTTCCACTCCGGTAATCATGTTTTGAAGATGAGATCGGGCAGAACCATGATTAGACCGAGTTTGTTTATCTTCGGAAAGACGAGTTAGAGCAATTTGTCCATTATCAATTTTAGCTTCAATTTTAGGAGGTAGAGTATAAGTTAAAGTGCCTTTAGGTCCGGTGACAGTAACTGTTTTTTTGTCAAGGGTGACAGTTACAGCTTCGGGAATAGTGATGGGGAGACGACCAATGCGGGACATATTACCAAATTTCGGCGATTAACTCACCACCAAGCTTTTTGG
>Ga0116172_10002080_pt1 | contig 17741 bp, 13 predicted proteins | sample AD_UKC083_MetaG_FD_89799 | JGI IMG/M metagenome (GOLD analysis project Ga0116172, IMG submission 89799) | Active sludge microbial communities of municipal wastewater-treating anaerobic digesters from USA - AD_UKC083_MetaG | ecosystem: Engineered > Bioreactor > Anaerobic > Digestate | place: USA...
AAAGTTTCAGATGATGACAAATATAGGTATTTCTTTTTTGTTTTTTTATCTTCGCAAAATGAAAAAAGCGCTGGTATTACTGAGTGTGTATATGCTGGGAGCATGTACCGTCAACACAGAAGATCAAATAAACGATCTTATTTCACAGATGACCCTGGAAGAAAAAGTAAGCATGCTTCACGGACAAACCATGTTCAGTTCGGGCGGCGTTGAGAGGCTTGGTATTGCTCCCATGAAATATGCAGACGGCCCGTTTGGCGTAAGAGAGGAGCTGGAACCTCATTCCTGGGCTCCAATCGGCTGGACAACTGATTCGGCTACGTTCTTCCCGACAGGATCTGCACTGGCTGCCACCTGGAGTGAGGACATGGCGTATAAATATGGTAAAACCCTTGCCGCAGAAGCCCGTACCCGGGGTAAAGACATGATATTGGGACCGGCCATCAATATCCAGCGAATACCCACAGGCGGCCGTACTTACGAATACCTGAGCGAAGATCCTTTCCTGAGCGCCAGGCTGGCGGTCGGATATGTCAGGGGCGTACAGGAAAACGGGGCTGCAGCCTGTGTGAAGCATTATGCGCTGGATAACCAGGAAAACAGCCGGGGCATTGTAGACGTCATTGTGAGTGAACGCGCCATGCGCGAAATTTATCTGGAGCCTTTCAGGGCCGCTGTAATGGAGGGCGGTGCCCTGGGAGTGATGGCTGCTTATAATAAAGTCGGGGGACAGTGGTGCTCGGAAAACAATTTGCTTCAGAACAGAATATTGCGGGACGAATGGGGCTTCAGGGGGATGATTGTTTCGGACTGGGGTGGCACACACAGTACTGTTGACGCTGCCATGAACGGCCTTGATGTGGAAATGCCCATGGGATGGTTCTTTGGTAAAGCGTTACTCGACTCGGTTCAGCAGGGAGTTGTCCCCGTTGAGGTAATAGACAAAAAAATAAGGAATATTCTGCGTGTACGGATGGCAGTAAAACCGATACCCGAAGCAGAGGCGAATATTGCGCCGGTGAATACCCCGGAAAACAGTGCCGCAGTATATGAAATTGCTACAAAATCCATTGTTCTGTTAAAGAATAAAGGAGAAATACTTCCTCTTGACCCAGTCAAGTATGGCAAAATAGCTGTAATAGGGGAGAATGCCGTATCTGCCAATGCTTTGGGAGGAATCGGCGCCGGTGTTAAAGCCCGGTACGAAGTGACGCCGCTGGAAGGCCTGAAAAACAGGATCGCAGACAAAGCCGAGATAGTATATGCCCGTGGATACAAAGGATATACCCGTCAGGACCGGGAGCGCGGCGGTGTTTTGGGCGGCGTGGTTCTTACCGGGACGGGCGGAATGTTGGGCGGAGAAGGCATACTGGGCGCCGGTCTCGATTCTGTGTTATTAGCCGAGGCTCTTGAAGCAGCCCGGTGGGCAGATGTGGTGCTTTTCTTTGCCGGAAATAACCGTGAGGTGGAAACCGAAGGGGCCGACCGAACCAATATTTTCCTTCCTTCCATGCAGGATGAACTGATCAAGGCCGTTGCCGCTGTCAATCCAAATATTGTAACAATTGTGGTAGCCGGTGCACCGGTTGACCTGACCACGGTGGAAGCTTGCTCGCCCGCCATGCTCGTCTCGTGGTTCAACGGTTCCGAAAGCGGGAATGCCCTGGCCGATATACTGCTGGGTTCCGTTTCTCCTTCGGGACGGCTTCCCTTTACGTTCCCGGTGAGACTGGAAGATTCACCGGCTTATGCACTTGAGTGTTATCCGGCCTCGGAAAAAGCCGAATATAAAGAAGGGTTCTACGTGGGTTATCGCTGGTTTGACCGGCAGCAGATACGTCCCCTGTATGCGTTCGGACACGGTCTTTCCTATACCCGTTTTGAATATTCAGGTATTAAAACCGGGAAAGATGCCTATAGTGCGGATGAAAAAATAGATGTTTCGTTTGTTCTGGCAAATACAGGAGACAGAACAGCAGAAGAGGTAGTCCAGCTGTATATAAAACGTACCGGAAACAGCGTTGAGTTTCCTGTTAAAGAATTGAAGGCGTTCAAAAGAGTGGCTCTTAATCCGGGAGAAAAGAAACCGGTGAAACTGACCGTCCCCGTTTCTTCTTTACAATACTGGGATGAAGCTACTCATGCGTGGAAACTGGAAAGCGGTGTGATTGAACTTTGCATAGGATCTTCGTCGGACAATCTGAGTCTTTCAAAAAGCGTAGCAGTATACCTGTAATATGCTTTTTTTTCGTACTTTTGCCTGATTTAAGATTTCACTAAATGACGATAAAAGCACGAATTATTCTTGAAGACGGGACGGTTTTTGAGGGCAAATCCTTTGGGTATGAGAAATCTGTTGCGGGCGAAGTGGTTTTTAATACGGCCATGATGGGCTATCCCGAATCGTTGACCGACCCTTCCTATGCCGGACAGATTTTGGTTATGACCTATCCGTTGGTGGGCAATTACGGCGTTCCTGAACGCGTTTCTCTTCCCAACGGACTTTCCAGGTTCATGGAGAGTGAACAGATCCATGTGGAAGCCCTGGTGGTTTTCGATTACAGTAAAGATTACAGTCACTGGAACGCAAAGGACAGCCTGGCGGCGTGGCTTGCCGCGGAGAAAATCCCCGGGGTGTACGATGTGGATACCCGGGCGCTTACCAAATTACTGCGTGAGAAGGGATCCATGAAAGGTAAAATTATTATTGGCGACGATGCTGAAAGTATCGTCGATTTTGTTGATCCCAATCTGATAAACCTGGTGGACCGGGTGTCCTGTAAAGAGGTAATTCGTTACGATCTGGGTCCGGACACTAAGAAGGTTGTCCTGATAGACTGCGGGGTGAAACATAATATTATCAGAAATCTGTTATCCAGGAATATTTCTGTGATTCGTGTACCCTGGGATTATGATTTCAGGAAGTTGGATTACGACGGTCTGTTCATAAGCAACGGCCCGGGCGATCCGGCCATGTGTAAAGAAACTATTGCGCATATTAAGGATGCTTTTAATGACGATAAACCCATTTGCGGAATCTGCATGGGGAATCAGTTATTGGGAGCTGCTGCCGGTGCATCCATATATAAACTTAAATACGGACACAGGAGCCACAACCAGCCGGTAAGAGAGGAGGGAACCAATATATGTCATATTACGTCTCAGAATCACGGCTATGCGCTCGACACCAAAGGTTTGGGCAAAGATTGGGCTCCGCTTTACACTAACCTGAACGATGGTACCAACGAAGGCGTTTGTCATAAGACAAAACCTTTCTTTTCTTCTCAGTTCCACCCCGAAGCCGCCAGTGGTCCTACGGACACGGTAACGGTTTTTGATAAATTCAAAGCATTATTATAGCACGCTATGCAGCAGATCAGAAAAATACTTGTGCTCGGTTCCGGAGCACTCAAAATAGGTGAAGCCGGAGAGTTTGATTATTCCGGATCGCAGGCTTTAAAAGCGGTCAGAGAAGAAGGTATTGAGACGGTGTTGATCAACCCGAACATTGCAACTGTGCAAACTTCGGAAGGGGTGGCAGATACCGTTTACTTTCTTCCGGTTACTCCTTTTTTTGTCGAGAAAGTCATAAAAAAAGAACGTCCCCAGGGTGTATTTCTGGCCTTCGGGGGACAAACTGCATTGAACTGCGGGGTTGAACTCCACCGGATGGGAGTTTTTGAAAAATACGGTGTACAGGTGTTAGGTACGCCCATAGAGGCCATCATTGATACCGAAGACCGCGAACTGTTTGTGCGCAAACTCGATGAAATTAACATAAAAACAATAAAAAGCACTGCAGTTAATTCTTTGGAAGACGCCAAAAAAGCGGCTGCCGATCTCGGATACCCCGTGATCCTTAGGGCTGCTTACGCACTCGGAGGCCTGGGCTCGGGTTTTTGTGACAATGAAAAAGAATTGGAAATCCTTGCGGAAAAATCCTTTGCCTTTGCGTCTCAGGTGCTGGTGGAAAAAAGCCTGAAAGGCTGGAAGGAGATTGAATATGAAGTGGTACGGGATAAATACAATAACTGTATTACCGTATGTAACATGGAGAATTTTGACCCGCTGGGTATCCATACCGGGGAAAGTATTGTGGTGGCGCCCACGCAAACTCTTACAGACACCGAATGTCAGCACCTGCGTGAAATGGCTATCAGGATTATTCGCCATATTGGTATTGTGGGCGAATGCAACATCCAGTATGCATTTGATGTGGAAAGCGAGGATTACCGGGTTATAGAAGTGAACGCCAGACTGAGCCGTTCTTCCGCCCTTGCTTCGAAGGCAACCGGTTATCCGCTTGCTTTTGTTGCGGCAAAACTGGCGCTTGGTTATGGATTGCACGAACTTAAGAATTCGGTTACACGTACCACACCGGCCTTTTTTGAGCCCGCACTCGATTACGTTGTCTGCAAAATTCCCCGCTGGGACCTGGGTAAATTTCACGGTATTGCCAAGGAGATCGGCAGCAGCATGAAATCTGTGGGCGAGGTGATGGCCATTGGAAGGACCTTTGAGGAAACCATACAGAAAGGGTTACGTATGATTGGCCAGGGCATGCATGGATTTGTAGAGAACAAGGAGCTGGTTATTGAAGATATAGACAAAGCCTTACGCGAACCCACCGACATGCGTATTTTTGTAATAAGCAAGGCAATGCGTGCCGGTTATACGATTGACCAGATATACGAGCTGACCAAAATTGACCGGTGGTTCCTACAAAAGCTGGAATTGATCTTTAAAACAGGTACTGCGCTGGAAACGCTGACCCCGCCTTCCGATGAAACATGCAGTAATTGGGGCGGACAGGAGATTGAACTGCTTCGTATGGCCAAGCGCCAGGGCTTCTCCGATTTTCAGATCGCACGTGCTCTCTGGAAAGAGAAAATGAATAACGAAAGTCCTCATAAAATAAGGCAGATGAGAAAAACGCTGGGCATTCTGCCAGTGGTCAAACAGATTGACACCCTGGCCGCCGAATACCCGGCCCAGACCAATTACCTGTACCTGACTTACGGAGGGGTGACTCATGATATTGATTACGAAAAGGACAAACGGTCCATTGTAGTATTGGGCTCCGGAGCCTACCGCATTGGGAGTTCCGTTGAATTTGACTGGTGCGGTGTGCAGGCGCTGCTGACTATCCGCAAAGAAGGCTGGCGTTCTGTAATGATCAATTACAATCCGGAAACCGTTTCTACCGACTACGACATGTGCGACCGGCTCTATTTTGACGAGCTGACTTTTGAAAGGGTGATGGATATTATTGAACTGGAGTCTCCCAGGGGGGTGGTTCTCTCTACCGGAGGCCAGATACCCAATAACCTGGCCATGGCCCTTGATGCGCAAAAAGTTCCCATCCTCGGTACGGAGGCTAAATATATTGATAATGCCGAAGACCGGCACAAATTTTCGGCCATGCTCGACCGGATTGGCGTTGACCAGCCCCGCTGGAAAGAGTTGTCTTCGCTCGGTGAGATTGATGCCTTTGTAAACGAAGTAGGTTATCCCGTCCTGGTAAGACCCAGTTATGTACTCAGCGGAGCGGCCATGAATGTATGTTCCAATCACGGTGAAATGGAACGGTTCCTTAAACTGGCCGCGAATGTGAGCAAGCAGCATCCCGTGGTCGTAAGTCAATTCATTGAAAATGCCAAAGAAGTGGAAATGGATGCTGTAGCCCGCGACGGAGAGATCATAGCCTATGCCATAAGCGAACACGTGGAGTTTGCCGGAGTGCACAGCGGCGATGCCACCATCCAGTTTCCTCCCCAGAAACTATATGTCGAGACCATGCGCCGTATAAAAAGAGTAAGCCGCCAGATTGCCAGGGAATTACATATATCGGGACCATTTAATATACAATATCTTGCCAAAGGTAATGAGATTAAGGTAATAGAATGCAATCTGCGCGCTTCCAGAAGTTTTCCTTTTGTAAGCAAAGTTCTGAAGATCAATTTTATTGAAATGGCAACCCGGATCATGCTGGGTCTGCCTGTGGAGCGTCCGGACAAAAATGAATTCGATCTGGATTACGTAGGAATCAAGGCTTCTCAGTTTTCTTTCAACCGTTTGCAAAAAGCAGATCCTGTCCTGGGAGTGGATATGGCTTCCACGGGAGAAGTGGGCTGTCTGGCCGATGATACGCTGGAAGCTATTCTTAAGAGCATGCTTGCAGTAGGATACCGTATTCCCAAAAAGAATATTCTTTTATCGACCGGTACCCCCCGGCAAAAGGTAGATATGCTCAATGCGGCCCGTCTCCTGTATGAAAAAGGATTCAACCTGTTTGCAACCGGCGGAACACACCATTTTCTTGAAGAAAACCACATTCCAAGCACACTTGTATACTGGCCCAGCGAAGAAGGGAAAAAGCCCCAGGCTCTTCAAATGCTCCATAATAAACAAATAGACCTTGTGGTGAATATTCCGCGGGACCTGACATCGGGCGAACTGGATAACGGTTATAAGATAAGGCGGGCCGCCATTGATCTGAATATCCCCCTGCTGACTAATGCAAGGCTGGCAGATGCTTTTATTACTGCTTTCTGTTCCCTTTCCGTTGATGATATTCAAATTAAGAGCTGGAAAGAATATTAATTTTTTGCAAATAAGAAAATTACGGCTATCTTTGCAGCCCGCAAATTTTTGCGGAATAAGTTCATTTTATTGATAAACACCAAATTAACAACCAATGCCTGGATTAATTGGAAAGAAAATCGGAATGACGTCCGTTTTCGACAGCACCGGGAAGAATATTCCTTGTACTGTTATTGAGGCTGGTCCGTGTGTAGTTACGCAAATCCGTACGGAAGAACGAGATGGTTATGCCGCCGTACAACTTGCCTATGACGAGAAAAAAGAGAAACACACCAGCGCGGCTCTTAAGGGCCATTTTAAAAAGGCAAATACCACCCCTAAACGCAAACTGGTGGAGTTCTCCAATGACTTCAAAAGAGACTTGCAATTAGGTGACACTGTGACCATAACTGACATTTTTGATCTGTCTGCACTCATCGACTGGGCAGACGTTACCGGAATTTCCAAAGGAAAAGGATTCCAGGGTGTCGTGAGACGCCATGGATTCGCAGGGGTCGGAGGTCAGACACACGGTCAACATAACCGGCTCCGTGCCCCCGGTTCTATGGGAGCATCTTCCTGGCCATCCCGTGTTTTCAAAGGAAAACGTCTTGCGGGCCGTATGGGAGGAGACAGAGTTAAAATGTTAAATCTCAGGGTAATTAAGATTGTCCCCGAGAACAACCTGCTTATTGTAAAAGGTTCTGTTCCCGGAGCTAATGGTTCTTATGTAATTGTGGAGGAATAGTCAATGGAAATCTCAGTTTATAAAATAGACGGTCAGGATTCCGGAAAAAAAGTTGTTCTGGACGATTCCGTATTCGGCATTGAACCGAATAACCACGCTGTCTACCTGGATGTTAAGCAATATCTTGCCAATCAGCGTCAGGGGACCCATAAAACCAAAGAACGTTGGGAGATTGCACACAGTACCAAAAAACTGATCCGTCAGAAAGGATCGGGCGGTGCGCGTCATGGCAGTCTCAAGGCCGGTATCTATGTCGGGGGCGGCCGTATTTTCGGTCCCCAGCCAAGAGATTACCGTTTCAAACTGAACAGAAAGCTCAAACAATTGGCACGTCGTTCCGCTTTGACATACAAAGCCCAGGAACAAGCCATTACCATTCTTGAGCCTTTCAACATGGAAGTTCCCAAAACAAAAGATTTTATTGCTATCTGCAGGAACCTGAAAGTAGAAGGCAAGAAGATCCTTATGGTGCTTCCCGATAATATCAACAATATTTACCTGTCGTCCCGTAATTTAGACAGAGTTAAAGTGGTGACCATAAACGAACTTACCACTTACGATGTGCTCAATGCCCAGTCTCTTATTCTTATTGAAGGTGTTGAGAATATTCTTAACGAACAATTAGGGACCATTCAATCTGCCTAGCGATGAATATATTGATAAAGCCTTTAATTACCGAAAAAATGACGATTCAGGGCGAGAAATTGAATCGTTACGGATTTCTTGTTGACCGCAAAGCCAACAAATTGCAGATCAAGCAAGCGGTTGAGACAATGTACGGCGTATCCGTTGTTGATGTTAACACCGTTAACTACCACGGAAAACGTAAAAGCCGTTATACTAAGGCAGGATTCCTTACCGGACGTGCCAATCACTTCAAGAAAGCGTACATTACGCTGGCAGGTGAAGACAAAATTGATTTCTACAGCAATATTTAAGCTATGGCAGTACGTAAATTTAAACCGGTAACTCCCGGTCAAAGACATAAAATTATAAGCGCATTTGACGATGTAACCTGCACTGTTCCCGACAAATCCCTGCTTGCTCCCATAAAAAGTTCGGGTGGTCGCAACAACCAGGGTAAGATGACCATGCGCTATATTGGCGGCGGGCACAAACGTCAATACCGTGTAGTTGATTTCTTGCGTAATAAAGACAATTTTCCCGCAACCGTCAAGACGATCGAATACGACCCCAACCGCAGTGCACGCATTGCCCTGGTTGCTTATGCAGACGGTGAAAAGCGTTACATAATCGCTCCCAACGGTCTGAAAGTCGGACAAACCATTGAATCCGGTCCCGGTGTCGCTCCCGAAGTGGGCAACACACTCCTTCTGTCCGAAATTCCTCTTGGAACTCTGGTTCATAATGTTGAGTTACGTCCCGGTCAGGGTGCCGCCATGGCACGTAGCGCCGGTTCATATGCTCAGTTAACGGCCCGTGAAGGAAATCATGCCATTCTCCGCCTGCCCTCAGGCGAAACGCGTATGGTTTTGATTACCTGCCGCGCTACAGTCGGTACTGTTTCCAACCCCGACCACAGTCTGGAAAAACACGGGAAAGCCGGTAGAAAACGCTGGCTTGGACGTCGTCCCCGCAACCGTGGTGTGGCTATGAACCCTGTAGATCACCCGATGGGTGGTGGTGAAGGACGCGCATCCGGCGGTCATCCCCGTTCACGTAAGGGATTACCCGCAAAAGGATATAAGACACGTAATCCTAAAAAGAATTCTAAGAAATTCATTGTTGAAGATAGAAGAAAAAAATAACCGGATAAATTTTGCATTATGAGTCGTTCATTAAAAAAAGGTCCCTTCATTGAAGCGCATCTCGAAAAAAGAGTCATTGCAATGAATGAAGGCACATTAAAGAAAGAAGTCCTCAAGACATGGTCCCGCGCCAGCGTGATCTCTCCCGACTTTGTAGGCCATACGGTTGCCGTGCATAACGGAAACAAATTTATTCCGGTGTATGTAACCGAAAATATGGTCGGTCATAAATTTGGTGAATTTGCGCCCACCCGTAACTTCAGGGGTCACTCGGGCAATCGTTAAAAGTTTTAAAGGAGAACACTAATGGGAGCTCGAAAAAGAAAAATGGCCGAAAGCCAGAAAGAAATAAGGAAACAGACAGCTTATGCCAAGCTGAACGATGTTCCTACTTCACCCCGCAAGATGCGTCTTGTTGCGAATCTTGTAAGAGGCGTTGAAGTCAACCGTGCTTTGGATATTTTGAAATATACCAAAAATCAACCTTCCGTACGTTTGGAAAAACTTCTCAAATCTGCCATTGCTAACTGGGAAGGCAAAAACGAAGGAGACCGTAAAGAATTGGAAAGCGGAAACGTAATAGTTAAAAGCATTACCGTTGATGAGGGCCGTACCTTAAAAAGGATCCGGACAGCCCCCCAGGGCCGTGCAGCACGTATACGCAAACGCTCCAACCATGTGACTATTGTATTGGATAAAAAACAACAAACAGTAAAAGAAGCATAATATGGGACAAAAGACAAATCCTATCAGCAACCGAGTAGGTATCATCCGTGGTTGGGATTCAAGCTGGTGTGGGAACTTTTCCGAAAGATTGGCCGAAGACGCCAAGATTCGTGAATACCTTACCACCCGTTTGGCCAAAGCCAGCTTATCACGCGTTGTGATTGAGCGTACCCTTAAGCTCATTACTGTTACCATCCATACAGCACGTCCCGGAATTATTATCGGGAAAGGTGGTCAGGAGGTTGATAAATTAAAAGAAGAGTTAAAGAAAATATCCAACAAGGAAGTTCAGATCAATATCTTTGAAGTAAAACGTCCTGAACTCGATGCCACTATTGTTGCCAACAATATTGCACGTCAGATTGAAGGTCGTGTTTCTTACCGCCGGGCCATTAAGATGGCTATGGCATCGACCATCCGCATGGGAGCGGAGGGGATAAAGGTGCTTATAGGCGGTCGTCTCGGCGGTGCCGAAATGGCTCGTCGCGAGATGTTAAAAGAAGGTCGTACTCCTTTACATACTTTCCGTGCAGACATAGATTATGCCCTGGCTGAAGCGCACACTAAGGTAGGCGTGCTGGGCATTAAAGTATGGATCTGCAACGGAGAAGTATACGGAAAGCGTGATCTGTCACCCAACATTGGTACTGCTGCCACAGCAGCCGGAAGCGCCAAAATGTACGGCAACGAACGTGGTGAACGGCGTGGTGGCGGCGACCGCAGAGAACGTCGCGGAGGTGACCGCAGGGACGGTCGCGGAGGAGATCGCAGGGACGGAGGAAGAAGGGAAAGAACACCCCGCCAATAATCATAACTCTATATTATAAAGTAAAAAGGCCGCCCCTGTACCGGGTGGCTTTTTTTCGTATCTTCGTATGTTCCTATAAAAAATACGGTTTTGAAAATAGCTTATTTATCCTCCTTCCACCCATACAGGGGCGGCATTGCGCAATTTAATACCAATTTGTATGATGCGCTGCAGAAAGATCATCAGGTTTGGGCGTACAATTTTTCACGCCAATATCCCGGAATATTGTTTCCCGGCAAAAGCCAGTATGTTAACCGGGATGAAAAAAACTGGTCGTTCTCTGCCATGAACGTTCTCGATTCCATTAATCCACTGACGTATTACTCAACGGCACGCAAAATTGCCACAAAAGATCCCGATCTGTTGCTCTTGAGGTACTGGATGCCATTTTTTGCACCTTCGCTGGGAACTGTTGCCAAGAAGTTGAAGAAAAAATGCCGGGTGGTTTCCATCCTCGACAATGTGATTCCTCATGAACCCCGTCTGTTTGACAAGGAACTGTCCAAATGGTTCCTCAAACAAAACGACGGATGTGTCTGTCTGAGCGAATCGGTACGGGACGATATGCTTTCATTACGTAAAGGTATTCCGAATATTATATTGCCTCATCCCCTTTACGATCATTACGGAGCCGGTATTGATAAAGAAGAAGCCGCAAAACAACTGGGGATAGACACCCGTCTGAAAACGCTGCTTTTCTTTGGTTTTATAAGAAATTATAAAGGGCTGGACCTCCTTATTGACGCATTCGGAAAGCTCGATGGCAGTTACCAGCTGCTCGTGGGCGGAGAATGCTATGGATCTTTTGAACGTTACGAAAAACAGATAGCTTCTTCTCCCAATGCGGACAGGATAAAAATTTTTAACCGGTATATCAGCGATGCCGAGGTGCCTTTGTTCTTCTCGGCGGCTGATGTTTGTATTTTGCCTTACCGTTCGGCGACTCAGAGTGGCATAACCGCAATGGCCTGTCATTTTGAGGTGCCACTGATCGCCACAAAAGTAGGCGGACTGGGCGAGGCTATTGAAAAGCCGGGATTGGGGCTGATGGTCCCGCAATTATCATCAACAGCCCTTGCCGAGACAATTAATCTGTTTTTTTCTTTGAATCGTAATGAGTTTATTCGTAATATTGGCAAAGAAAAAGACTTGCTGAGCTGGACACGTTTTGCTTCCGGGCTTGCAGAGTTTGCCGCTGACTTATAACCTACATAACCTGCACTTATGAAACAAATACTTTTTATTTTATCTATGGGAATTCTGTTTACCATTTCCTGTAATAGCCCCGACACAAAAAATCCTTTGCTTGAGGAGTATGACACCCCTTTTCAGACTCCTCCGTTCAACGAGATTCTGCCGGAGCATTTTCTTCCTGCCATAACGGAAGCCATGGCACAGCACAACGCCGAGATCGATGCCATTGTTACAAATTCCGAACCGCCGACTTTTGAAAACACTATTGCAGCCTATGATCGTTCGGGAAGGTTGCTCAGCCGTGTTTCGTCTGCATTCAGCACCCTGAACGGGGCTAATACTACGCAGAAATTACAGGATCTTGACCGGGAAATCACTCCGGCTTTAACCCGTCATAATAATGAGATTGACCTGAATCCCGTGCTTTTTGAGCGTATAAAAGTGCTTTATGACCAAAAAGACAGCCTGGGCCTGAACCCACAGCAGATGCGCACCCTTGAAAAATATTATGACGATTTTGTACGTAGTGGCGCCAATCTTTCGGAAAAAGACAAAACCGTTCTGATGGATATTAACACCCGTTTGTCCGACCTGAGCCTCCGCTACGGGCAAAACTTACTGGCCGAAACAAATAATTTCAGGATGGTTGTGGACGACGTGGCCCGCCTGGAAGGTCTTCCCCGGGAAAATATCAAAGCCGCTGCCGCTTTGGCTTCTTCTATGGGCATGGACGGGAAGTACGTTTTCACCCCCGCCAAACCTTCATGGATTCCTTTCCTTCAATACGTCAAAGACCGGGAACTCCGTGAGAAATTGTACAGGGGTTATTACATGCGCGGAGACAACGATAACGAAAACGACAACAAAGAACTTATCGGACAGATAGTCAACCTGCGCCTGAAAAAAGCCGCTCTCCTCGGATATCCCACCTATGCCGATTATGCCCTGGTTAACAATATGGCCAAAGAGCCGGCTGCGGTAAACGATTTTCTTGAGCGTGTGTGGACACCTGCTCTGAAAGTAGCCAAAGAAGAGCTGGCCCTGATGCAGCAAATAGCCGATGCCGAAGGAGCCGGTTACAAACTGGCCAGCTGGGACTGGTGGTACTATGCAGAAAAACTTCGCAAGGAAAAATACGATCTGGATGAACAGGAGATAAAACCCTACCTGCAACTTGAAAACGTACGCGATGGTATGTTCTATGTGGCCAATAAACTATATGGTATTACTTTTGAAAAACAGGATAATATCCAGGTTTATGATCCGTCTGTGGAAACATTCGAGGTTAAAGATAATGACGGCAGCCACCTGGCCATTCTTTACCTCGATTATCCTACGCGTGAAGGAAAACGTGCCGGAGCCTGGTGTTCCAGGTTGCGTCGTTACATGAAATTTGCCGATGGCACCGAGCAATTCCCTCTGGTAACGGTAACCTGTAACTTTACCCCCAGAATGGATGACGGCCCTGTGCTGCTGAGCTGGGACGAAGCCGAAACCCTGTTCCACGAATTTGGTCATGCATTACAGGGATTCTTCAGTCGCGGCGATTACAGCCGGATTTGCGGAAGCCTTCCCCGCGATATGGTGGAATTGCCCTCTCAAATCAATGAGCATTGGGCTTCACGGCCCGAAGTATTAAAGGTATATGCCAAACATTACCGGACCGGTGAACCCATGCCCGACGAATTGATACATAAACTCGTGAACAGCAGTCATTTCAATCAGGGCTTCGCCACCGTGGAATACATTGCTGCCGCCCTGCTGGACATGAACTGGCATGCAGCTGCTACGGAACAGGTTTACAATGTGAATGATTTCGAAAAGGCTGCCCTGGATAAATACGGCCTCATAGATGAGATAATTCCGCGTTACCGGTCCACCTATTTTTCACACATCTTTAACGGCGGATATGCCGTAGGTTATTATGTCTACCTGTGGGCTGAGATCCTTGACGCCGATGCCTTTGATGCCTTCTCTCAATCCGGAGACCTGTTCAACCCGCAATACGCCGGTGCCTTCCGCAAATACATCCTTGCCGAAGGCGGCCTGGACGATCCGATGACCCAATACATGCGTTTCCGTGGTCAAATGCCTACTGAAGAACCTCTTTTAAGAAACCGCGGTCTTAATTAATATACGATACATGAAAAAATTGTTGTTTTTCTGCCTGGCCGGCCTGTTGGTCGCCTGCGCCACAAATGATCCCAATATGAATAATCCTTTACTGAGTGAATTCAACACGCCGTTCGGAACGCCTCCTTTTGAGCAGATCCGGACAGAGCATTACAAACCGGCCATAGAAGTGGCCATGAAGCAGCATAAAGACGAAATCAAGGCTATTCTTGACAATCCTCAGGAACCCGATTTTGAAAACACCATTGCTCCCCTCGATGCTTCGGGACGCCTGCTTGGCAGGATTGTGCTTATTTTCAGCAATCTTTACGGAGCCGATACCAATCCTCAAATGCAGGAACTGGCTATGGAACTCATGCCCATGATATCGCAGCATTCAGACGAGATAATGCTCGATCCGCTTCTTTTTCAACGCGTAAAGGCCGTATACGAACAACGGGAGACATTGAACCTGTCTGCGCAGGCTCTGCGTACCCTGGAGAAGTATTACAACGACTTTGTACGTGAAGGAGCCAATCTTTCCGATGAAGATAAAGCGAAGCTTATGGAGATCAATACCCAGATTTCCACAGCCTCGTTGCAATACGGTGATAATATCCTTAAAGAAACCAACGCATTCCGTCTTGTCGTAGATAATGTTGAGGATCTGAAAGGGTTGCCTCAGGAAAATATTTTAGCCGCCGCCGAGCAGGCCAAAGCAGAAGGAATGGAAGGCAAATGGGTTTTTACTCCCAATAAGCCTTCATGGATACCTTTTCTGCAATACGTACAAAACAGGGAATTAAGGGAAAAGCTATATAAAGGCTATTATATGAGGGGCGACAACGATAATGAAAACGATAACAAAACCCTGGTTGACAAGCTGGTTAACCTTCGTTTGCGGCGTGCACAACTGCTTGGATATAAAACCTATGCAGATTACGTACTGGAAGAAAATATGGCAAAGAATCCCGCCAATGTCTATGGCTTTCTGGAACGTGTATGGACTCCTGCCCTGAAGGTGGCAAAAGAAGAACTGGTCCGAATGCAACAAATTGCCGATGCCGAAGGAGCCGGGTTTAAACTGGCCAGCTGGGACTGGTGGTATTATGCGGAAAAACTTCGCAAGGCAGCATACGACCTGGATGAACAGGAGATAAAGCCTTATTTGAAACTGGAAAACGTAAGGGACGGAATGTTTTATGTGGCCAACAAACTGTACGGGATTACTTTTGAAAAACGCACCGATATTCCCGTATACCATAAAGACGTCGAAACCTTTGAAGTAAAAGACGCCGACGGGAGCCACCTGGCCGTTTTCTATCTCGACTATTATACCAGGGCCAGCAAAAATGCCGGGGCATGGTGTACCGGATTCCGTAATTATTATAAGGAAGACGGAAAAGAAGTATTTCCCCTGGTATCGGTGGTTACGAATTTTCCCACCCCGGTGGGAGACGCCCCCGTACTGCTGAGCTGGGACGAAACCGAAACCCTGTTTCATGAATTCGGACACGCTTTGCACGGTTTTTTCAGCCGGGGAGATTATGACAGGATTTGCGGTTCCTTGCCCAACGATATGGTAGAACTGCCTTCACAGATAAACGAACACTGGGCTGGCGCCCCCGAAGTATTAAAGGTATATGCCAAACATTACCAGACCGGTGAACCCATGCCCGATGCGCTTATACAAAAAATCGTGAACAGCAGCCATTTTAACCAGGGCTTTATTACCGTAGAATACGTGGCAGCCTCGTTACTGGATATCAACTGGTATTCTTCACCTGTTGAGCAATCTTACGATGTGAACGCTTTTGAAAAGAAAGTACTCGACGGCTACGGACTTATTCCCGAGATTCTTCCCCGTTACCGTTCCACCTACTTTTCACATATTTTTGACGGAGGTTATTCCGTAGGATACTATGTATACTTATGGGCCGAGGTACTCGACGCCGATGCCTTTGATGCGTACGAACAGTCCGGAGACCTGTTTAACAGCGATCTGGCCGGAAAATTCCGTAAATACATCCTGGCCGAGGGAGGTTGGGACGAACCCATGACCCAGTATGTCCGTTTCCGCGGGCAGGAACCCACAGAAACCCCGTTACTCAGAAACAGAGGATTACTATGAAAAAGGCATGTTTAATTCTTGCTATTGCGTCGTTTGCTTTATTGAGCTGCGATCGTGCTGCTCCGGGCGGAGGCCTTCCTTCCGCCTCCCCCTCGTCGGTTGGGATGGATGCCGGAAGACTGGCCGGAGTGGACCGGGTAATTCTTGACGCCATTGAAAACGGCGATGCTCCGGGAGCCGTTCTGGCTGTCGTACGTCATGGAAAAATGGTTTATCTTAAGGCGTATGGCAACAAACAGTTGGTCCCCGACACCGTGCCCATGACCGTTGAATCTGTCTTTGACCTGGCTTCCGTAAGTAAATGCGTCGGGACAACTTTATCTGTCATGCAATTGGTTGAGCAGGGCAAACTGCGTTTAATGGACCCTGTTGACCTGTTTATTCCCGGATTCGAACCCTGGACCGATTCATTGTCGGGGCAGACAATCCCCATCACCATTACCGATCTGATGACACATACCTCGGGACTTCCCCCGTACGGTCCTACTGAAGATCTGGTGGCACAATACGGATCTCCCAACCCGGAAGGTCTTATGGAGTACATCTGCCATTGTCCTAGGGATTTCAGGCCTGCCACTGATTATCAGTACAGTTGCTTGAATTTTATAACCCTGCAGAATGTGTTGGAAAAAATTACAGGTCAGCGTCTGTGTGATTATGCCAGGGAAAACGTATTTAACGTGCTCGGGCTGAAACATACCATGTATATGCCCGAGGGCGAGACCCTGGCGCTGTGCTGTCCTACCGAACTCCAGGCGGACAGCCTGCCGCTGACAGGGCAGGTGCACGATCCGTTGGCCCGCCGTCTGAACGGAGGTAATTCAGGTAATGCAGGCGTCTTTTCAAATGCCGAAGATCTGGCTGTTATTGCCGTTGCGTTGCTTAACGGAGGCGAATACAGGGGGCGGCGTATTCTCGGACCGCAAACGGTAAAAGCCATGGCCCGTGTTCCGGCCGAAGTGAAAGAATTCGGACGTACCCTCGGCTGGGGCAACGAAGGTTCCTGGAATGGTAATTTGTTCGACCCCGCTACGGTTTACGGTCATACCGGCTATACCGGAACCTCCATGGTCATCGATCCCGATTCCGATACGGCTGTTATTTTGCTGACGAACAGAGTACATCCGTACGACGACGGATCTACTGTAAGATTAAGAACATTGGTTGCCAATATTGTTGCCGGTGCTATTATCAAATGAATATGAAAAAAATCTTCGCAATACTAATTCTTATTACAGCAGGTTATACGGCCGGCTACTCACAGTCGGTTTTCCTCGAGATCGACACCACAAAGCCTTATACAGAATTATATTATTTCAATGAATTCTCTCCGGGAACCATTCAGTTTCGGGATGGGACGGTCTTTAACGGTCAGTTGAACATTCTGCTGGCGTCCTCCACTCTTTGTTTCTTGGATAAGGAGGGATTGCCGGATATTTTCAGCGATATAAGTCAGGTATCTGCCGTATTGATAGACCGAAATTATTTTGTCCCGTTGCTTGGCCATTATATGCAGATACTTGATACCGATGGGAATGTGATGTTTGGCGTTGAACAATATCTTGAACTCGAGGCGGAAAAACGTTACGGAGCCTTTGGCCGTGAAGAAAAATCGCCTAACGTGCCCATTGAAAAACGGAATCTGCGCAGCGAAGGTTTCAATATTACCAC
>Ga0116172_10002082_pt1 | contig 17733 bp, 4 predicted proteins | sample AD_UKC083_MetaG_FD_89799 | JGI IMG/M metagenome (GOLD analysis project Ga0116172, IMG submission 89799) | Active sludge microbial communities of municipal wastewater-treating anaerobic digesters from USA - AD_UKC083_MetaG | ecosystem: Engineered > Bioreactor > Anaerobic > Digestate | place: USA...
CCGAGGCGCTCCCTGCCGTGACCGGCGCGGACTCGACCTCGTACGAGAAATCGGCCCGTGGCCTCAGCGACCTCGGCAGCATCGGGCAAGGGACGTACTCCGACCAAAGGCTGACGCCGGCCCAGCAGGTCGGACAGGTCGCAGAGCCGTACTTCGCGTCATGGATCGAGGACTTCGCGGGGACGGAGGTCGGCGGCGCCGAGGCGTTCATCAAGAAGCTGCTCGGGAAGGACCTCGGCTCGAAGTGGGCCGGGACTGGGGCATACAGGTTCCTTGCGACCAACCCGGTCGGGAAGGTGCTCAGCGGCCTGTCCCAGGAAGGGCTCATCGAGGAAGGCTCGACCGCGTTCCTCGGCACGCTCGGCCAGACCGGGTTCAAGGACTACGCCAAAAACTACCACTTCAACGACCAAGGACAGAAGGAGTACTACGGGGAGGCAGGGGCGACGATAGCAGACGATGTGCTCGAGTCGTCATCCGGCGGCGCGTTGCTCGGCACCACCTTCGGGGCGGCTGAAGCGCTGGCGAGGCTGTCGTACGACAAGCGCCTTGCGGCAGAGAGGGCCGCCGCAGAGCCCTACATCGAACCGAAGCCGGCGATCGAAGAGGAGTGACACGGTGCCTCTGAACTTTGATTTCGACCAGGACATGCGCGTCGATGCCGAAAGGCGCGCAGACGCGGCGGCGAAGGCTGCATCGAAACCGACGCCCAAGAAGCGCGGCGAGGTCGTGAAGCACGAGGAGGCCGTAGAGCGGGCTCCGGGACAGGTTCCGCCCCGACGTCCTGCCGTCCCGGTCGCCAGCATGCCGGACGCACGCGACGTGCAGGCCGCTGACAGGACCATGGGCACGACGCATGCGCTCCGAGCACTGGCGCACGAGATCGCGGCAAGGACCGCGCAGGGACCGCAGCCGGAAGCGACGAGCATGGGCGCTGTGAAGACGCCCCCCGCGACGTCCGGACGCCCGTCTTCCGACATCGTCGGCGGAGCCGCCCGGTCTGCCCCCTCGTCCACCGCCGGAGGAGAGGCCGCCGCGGCTGCCGCGCCAGAGCCAGGACAACCGGTCGTCGAGGCGCCTATGACGTCCCTGAGGCCTGAGCAGGCGATCGTACCTGAAGCCTTCAGCATGTACGCCCAGAGAGCGAAGGACGCCTATCGGGAGCTCGTCACGACCAAGAGGGAGAAGGACGAGGCTGCGTCGACGCCGATGGGAAGCCCTCTCGAGGCCGAGGTCGTCGAGACGAAGCAGGCCGAGCCGCCCGTGGCCGCGCTTGAGGAAGACGAGGCTTTCGCGCCCTCTGCCCCGGCTCCGCCAGCCCGCAAGACGCGCCCAGGCGCCATGAGGCCGCTCGTCCCTGCGACCCCCGCCCTCCAGCGGAAGTTCCCGACAGCCAAGCGGGTGCTCAGGACGATCGGCAGATACATGCTCGGGAACGCCACAGGATCTGCCGGGCTTGCCGTCCTCACGGCTGATTCGAGGATCGGGCTCAGAGAGGCGAGCATCAGCGCGCAGCTGCTTGTGAGGATGTACCGTGAAGGCGACTCGCACCTGACGGACCTGCTCGGCAACGATGTCGACCCTGCGCTCATGATGACCGATGACCGCTATGCGGTGAACAGCCTCGTCGAGTTCTTCCAGACGCATGAGGTCTACGGCGTGTGCGAGAAAGCGCCGACGACGTCCGAGTCCGACGCCCACAAGAGGGTCATCAGAGCGCATGACGGTCCAGGCGTGCGGATCAACCCGATACTCCATGTGATGTGGAACGCCGACTTCGACGGAGACGAGATGCGCGTCTCGTTCGACCCGGAGTCGCTCGCAGTCACAAGAAGCGCGATGGACTTCCTCATCGGCATGGACCGGAAGAACAAGATCGATCCTGACTACTTCGGCATGGCGGTTTGGGGCGACAAGAAGACGTCGATCGGTGATGTGCTCGATGCCCTGTTCTCGGAGAAGAACGGCGTGTACCCGATCGGGCTTATGGACGCCGAGCGCGACCAGCTCGCGCGCGCGATCGAGCTCTCGTCCCAGGATGACACGGTCGACGAGGGCTTCAGGCTCCTGCTGATGACGGTCAGGATGATCAGCACCCGTTTCGGCGGCTCACGCGACGATGTCGCCGCCAACGTCCTCGGCGAGATCTGGAAGATGAACGCGAGGATCAGGGTGGCACAGCTCGACATCGTCTCGAACTGGGGGTATCTCGGCCCGGTCCTCGACAGGCAGCTCATGGAAGAAGCAGAGTCAGGTCTCGACCCGGAGCTCGAGCACCTGCTCTCGAAGGGCGGTCCGCCGTCGAGCTTCATGTCGTACTCCACCGCTGTCAGCGGTCCGATGGGGTTCGTCGAGAAGCGAGCGGCGCACTACAGGTTCATCGCGAACATGGCGAAGATGACGAAAGCGATCAAGACCAAGCACTTCGACTCGGCCCGCGGATCGGCCCAGACCGCCGAGGCCGCGATCCTGCGCCAGATCGCGGGGTTCGTCGAGTTCGAGGACGATGCGCGCGGACTCGCCAGCGCGGCAAGGGACATGGTGCTGCTCGCTGCCGGGGTGCCTGACATCTCGAGCGACGATGCGTTCGCCGCATGGCTGTACAAGGTGTTCGCCCCGCAGCACAACGTCGTCTCGTACGCGATCAACTCCGCGATCGAGCAGATGGGTCTCAACGGAAGCATCGTCGGATACTATGACATCACGATGCCGCTCATACCTGACGTCACGACTGGAAGCAGCAGGGACGCTGTCATCAAGTACCGGCGTGCGGTCAGGTCAGCTTTCCTCAAGGTCTATGGCAGCTTCACCATGGCCGCGATCTTCGGCGAGCACGCTCCTGAAGGCTGGGAGAACGTGACGCTTCACGATTACGTCCTGCGGAACCATGCGAGCAAGAAGATGCTCGGCGACAACGACACCGCGTACGATAGGATCGAGAAATTCATCGGGCGCCTCGCCGACCTCAGGACGAGTTTCGAGATGACCTTCTACCAGAGACTGCTCGGGGGCGGCTCGATCGACCAAGAGGACAGGGAGCAGCTGTCGGGGAGGTATGAGGGCATCTTCGAGAGGATGATGGCGAAGAACGCAGACGGAGTGATGCTCAAGAAGACGTTGATCTTCGACGCCATGGAGAAGTACTACAAAAACGGCGTCATCGACCCCGTGTACGAGCAGGACCTCGTCGATCTCACGAACGCGCTTTACGTGCTCGCGCCTGACGCCTTCTTGTACCATGGCATCTACTCTCCACTGGACTTCTTCGCCACCGAGCTCGGCAAGAGGCTCGTCAGGGCGAAATCGCCGTCGGAGCTGCTCGGCGTCTTCTACGAGGTCGTCGCACGCCATCGCTACGCCCCGATAGCAGAGGCCGCACGGCGAAGAGACGAGGCGCTCGCCCGCGGCGACATGCAGTCGGCCAGGGACGCGGCCCACGACCTCGACCACGAGCTCGACAAGCTGGCGTCGTCATCGGACGTATGGGCCGCCATCGTCGCAGCCTACCGTGACCCGTCCCTTGTCGCCAAGGCGATCAAGACGAAGAAGAAGAAAGAGACGTTCGACGTGTTCGAGGACATCCTGTTCGCCAGGATAGGACAGACCTCGAAAGACGAGCAGCTCGCACGCCTCGTGAAGCAGAACCCCGCCCTGCGCGACACGATCAAGCCATGGGAGGTTCCGTATCAGCTCATGGCCGGCCCGTCAGGCACGTTCTCGAACATGCGGTTCACCGACTATCAGGGGCATAGCGCCCTGCTCGACCGCGTCGACGACTCGTCGAAGGCGCTGGACAGGTGGGAGCGTTCGTCGGTGAGGAACATCATCGAAGAGATCGACAAAGCCAAGAAAACGGTAGCGGACGACATCACCGATGCGCTCAAGGCGCTCGCGTCAGACTCGAGGGCGAACATCTTCGTCCACCCTCATCAGATCGTCGACGCCGCGCTTGTCGGGCTCGAACCGTCATATGCGTCTTCTGAGAAGGGGCAGCAGGAGTTCGCGTCGAGCTACATATTCCAGCAGACGAACTACCTCGTCAACGGCGCGACGCTGCCCTATGTGACGATCGTCGGCGACATAGCGTTCGGCAAGGTGCACATCGACGTGTTCCAGTCGTCGCCGCCCCTCATCGCCAGGTCGCTGACCGATCCTGGGTTCTCGATCGTCGTCTACGACGACACCGGGCGCGAGCGCCAGGTGAGCATGCTCGACAACTTCGGGACCACGACGCCGACGAGCGATGAGATATGGGCGTGGCTCGTGCGCAACCCGCGTGCCGCCATGGCGCTCAGGCAGACCTGCGTAGCGAACACGATCATCAACAAGACCGGGTTCTCGTACGCGACCGCCGTGAGCGATCTCGCGTCATCGTTGTCGGAGCTGGCGCACGCAGACCCGGACCCGCACGACGTCGCCATGAAGACCCTCATGGACAACTTCGGATTCGGTGCGATGACCTGTCTGACCGCTCAGATGAAGGGAAGGAAACGCGCCCAGATCCGCCAGACGATGATCGACAACTTCAATGGTCTCATCGACCTGATCGCCGGGTGCGCCGGTGCCGACACGCTGGAGCTCGTCAAAGAAGCGGCCATCATACGAGGCATCGACTGGGACCGTGTCGAGAACGCGTACCAGGCAGGGCTGACGGCGGAGGAGGCCTACCCGGACCTCAGAGAGGCGCCGCTTGACGATCCGAGGTACGACTCCGACTACCAGCTCGGCCAACGGCTGCACTGGCTCGCTCGTGACCTTGAGAGGTATTGGCGCAGGATCGCGCACCTCGGCGTCACCCAGAAGAAAACGACCGCACAAGACGTCGCGGCCTTGCTCCATCTCGACGACCCGGACACGATGCGGACCTACGGTCGAGCCATCGACAGCCTGAGCGGGGCGAAGACCGAGCAGTCGGTCAGCATCAACGCCGCGATGTCGAAGAGGTTCACGCCGCTCCTCGCGCTGTCTCAGGCGAGGCCCGAGGAACCGTGCGACGCCCCGCTTCCCGAAGCCATCCCGCTCGATGAGTTCATCTCTTCATGGCACAAGCACGAAGGATCGAACGTCGTTCTCACCGACAAGCTCAACAACACCTTCAGGTGGCCGGTCAACGAAGCGACGATCAACAGGATCATCGCGAGGTCGCGCGGTCTCGGTATGGTCATGGTGGAACGCGAGTCTGAGTGCTCGAACATGACGATGCCATGTCCGCGTCATGCGACAGCCGACCCTTCGACCAACTTCGGCAGGCTCCAATCGTTGGCTATAGGCCGGCTGCTGACCGTGCTCCGCACGGAATCGACAGAAGGCATGAACATGAAGGCCGTGACCGTCGGCAACGACGGCACAGACTCGATCATCAAGATCCACAACTCCACGTTCCAGGCGAGAGACCTGACCAACATCGCCAAAGAGGCGTTCCACGCGGCAGCGGCAGAGCAGGGTGAAGAGCTGGCAGGAGGCGTCGACCGCCGCATCGTGGCAGCCAGGGAGGCGCTCGCGCGCGGATTCGTGGACGTCCTCGACAAAGCCGGCATGAAAGGCCAGATCGCTTATAACGACTGCGTCAACATAGCGCATCCGCTCATCAGGCCGCGTTATGACGAGGTAGGGGCGCTCGTCGACATCGACGTGCTCTCGCTCGGGCAGCTGAACGCCATTATCGGCGCTGCGATAGAGGAGGAGCCGGAGGCCATCGATACGCCATGGCTCACCAAGGTCGCTGAAAACGCTTTGGCCTCGTTCGACGCAGGCAACGAGAGTCTCGACATCAGGACCGTCTATGCAGGCGCTAAGGTGCCGAGCCGGGTGGTCTACCGTGCGCAGATCACCGACAAGTACCTTTCTGCGACGGAGCGCAACGTCGAAGCTATGCTCAGGATCGCCAAAGAGGTCAACGACAAACCGAGGTCTGCATGGGACCTCGACAGGAACGAGGCCGCTCTCATCAAGAAGTTCAACGGCTACCTTGGCAGGACCGGTCTTCTCGAGTCTCTTATTGGCTCGCTCTACAACAAGAAAGGCGAACGGCTCGTCCCATACGGCAGCAAAAGACGCACTGTCCGCATCACCGGGATCTTCCCTGACGAAGAGGTCGACGTGTACGGTCCAGGGATCGGGCAGCAGAACCTCTGGATCATCGACGCGAAGGCGAAGCGGTTCGTCGACGCGATGAAGGCCGCATACGACCGTGGGCTCAACGTCATCGTCATCGGCGAACCGACCGACGAACAATGGGACGGAGTGAAGAAGGCCATGGGCAGCACGCCGAACGGCCCTGTCCTCGACAGGCATCAAGGCGTGCTCATCGACAAGCACTACTTCAAGATGTCGGACCATGAGGTCGAGCAACCGATCGGAAGGTTCATCTCGATGCTCGACATCAGGCTCAACGGAGGCAACACCGAGGCACGTGACGGCACGTTCCCCATCGGCGTGTTCGAGCGGCCTGGCAAAGACCTGGCGTTCATCGCCGAAAGCAGGCTGAACGAACACCTTTTGTCTGATGCGGACTTCGTGGCGTGCAAGTCATGGCTGCGGTCCGTCAAGGTGAAGATGACGGGCGATTACATCCTCAAAGCGGCTGTCATGTTCGGGAACCTGATCAAGACGCTCAGCCCGAAGGGCAAGTCTGCCAAGATGCCGTCGATCAGGATGCTCACGCTCAACGAGGTCGTCGACAAGATCATCGAGCCGAAGCTCGGCGAGAACGCAGACGGCCTGCCGCAGCCCGTCATAGACCTCGGGACCTCGTCGGAGGACGCCGAGAAGGACTTCGTGAAGTGGTTCATCAGGTACGTCGAGAGGCTTCCTGAGGTCGACCAGAAGACAGGGTTTTTGATGTCCGGCGTGCCGAACGAGATCCTTGGTTGGGCATGCGCCACGGTCGGCGACATGGAGTACTACCATCCGATCAGGCTTTACGAGAAGGACAACAGCAGCGGGGCTCCAGAGAGCTTCGAGATAACCCACGTCGCGTTCAGGGAGTTGACGCAGGACCTTTACGTCGAATGGAAGCATGAAGGGACGCTTGAAGGACGGACGTTCAAGATCTTCGAGGACCTGGCAGGAGCCAACAAGATGATCGGCCGGGCCCAAGAGATCGACGACATCCATCTTGACAACGGCCTCCTGCTCTCCGGCCTGGTCTCACACATGACGACAGCATCCCGGCGCCTGTTCAACAAGCCGTTCCAGCTGATGATGACGCTCATGTACATGGCAAGGATCGAGCCGTTCGGCTACAACATCGCAGAGGACCAGCACAACACGTTCCCTGACGATGAGGAGTTCAGGCTGCGCGTGCTGTCCGGCAAGGCGACCATCGGCGAGTGGATGGACCGTCTTGCCGACCAGGCCGGGGACAAGACCGACATCGTCATCTTCAAGGACGACCAGGATCTGAACAAGTTCGTGAACCACCTTGCCCGCAAGGCGATCGATTACGATGTCAACCCGACGGTGCTGTTCGCCTCGAGGTTCACCAAGGACGGTGTCACAAGGCCGAACAACCTGTGGTTCAACTTCCAGGTCGTCTTCGATCAGAAGCCGATGTTCCAGGACATGCTGATGCGGTTCCTGCATCGCATGATGCCCGAGCTGTGCCCGAACGGTCGTGACGACGAGGCGACGAGCACGTTGTTCAACAGGGACCTGAAGCTCCTCGTGCCCGTCCCGTACATCGACGAGAACGGAGAGACCCAGACCGTCAAGATGTGGCTGGACGTCTACGGCGGGTTCCATTTCTTCGACGAGCACTTCTCAGGAGCGTCGAACTCTGGGTCCGACGTGAGAAGCCTCACTCCAGCACAGATATGGGGCAACTACTCATACAGAGGCGCCACACCGAAAGGCGTGAAAGCGTTGCTTACTTGGAGCGGCTATACTGTGCCTGAGATCAAACCTGACCTTGTCGCCGAGATGATGGACACGGAGAGGGACTGATATGGCCCCGAACATCGACTTCGATTTCAACTCACGCCCTGAATCCGAGGTCGAACGCAGGGCGGCTGCCGAAAAAGCGGTGAAGCCGAAGCCGAAGCCGAAGCCGAAGCCGGAGTCGAGACCAGACATCGAGAGGCAGCCTGCGGCCAGGCCTGAGCCGGAGCCCGTGCAACGCAGGTTGACGATCGACGACATCCACGCTATGGCAAAGCCTCTCATCAAGGAGGAAAAGGCGCCGAGCATCACGTCAAGGCCTAGTGAGGTGATGGCGGCAGAGTCGGCCTCGGCGGTCGCTGTGCCGACAGTCGATCCTGAGTTCGCGGCACTTGGTCCTGACGTGACCTACATCGGCGATGAGACGCATCCTGTCGAGCCTGGCACCGTCGTCGACAAAGAGACCGGTGTGTACGCCGGGGTGCCAGACGAGCACGATGACGGGGGCATTGTCGACTCTCTGTACCGGGAGCACATCCAGGACCGCGTCGACGCCTATCTCCGTGGCGAGATCAGCGAGCTCGGCGTTCCGTATCAGGACCTGACCAAAGAGCAGGAAGCCGCCATCGACAGACACCGGCCTGTCAGACGGCAAGAAGCCACGCCGCAGCAAGAAGCCACGCCGCAGCAAGAAGCCACGCCGCAGCAAGAAGCCACAACGCCTAAGACGCAGCGCCCCAAGACGACCGGAGCGACCAAGGCAAAGGGCATCTATGGATTCAAAGGGAAGTATCGCTTCCTGTCGAACTTCTGGCCTGCTGAGGTCGAGTACGAAGGAGCGGTATACCCTTCTGTCGAGCATGCCTTCCAGGCGTCCAAGACACCTGACCTCGAGGCTCGCTTGCCATTCCAGGTCGGCGGCGCTCATGACAAGACCGATTTCGAGAAGGCAGGCCGAGCAGCGAAGGCAGCTGGCAAGAAGCTCGCACTGGATCCTGACTGGGACACCAAGAAGATCCGCGTCATGTCTGAGCTCGTACAGCAGAAGTTCGAGCGTCATCCCGAGCTCGCGGAGAAACTCCTTGCCACGGGTGACCTCTACATCGAGGAGACGAACACCCATGGAGACACCTACTGGGGTGTCGCGAACGGTGTCGGGAAGAACTTGCTCGGCAAGATCCTCATGCGTGTCCGCAGTATGATCACACCGGAGGACCCCACTGTAGCCCCCGAGGCTGTCACAGAACAGGAGGCCCTGCCCTGGTTCGATGATGTGATCGCCAGGGAGAAGGTCGGGAAGGTCGCGTCTTTCACCGGCCATCGTCCAAAAGATTTCAGCTTCGGGTACAAGGGCCAACGGGCCGACAGCTCCGAGTACCAGAAGGTCAGAGAGGCGATCCTGAAGCAGATCGACTTCGCCTACGAGAACGGTTAGGACGTTCATCGTCGGCATGGCGCAGGGGGTCGACACGTGGGCGGCCTCACTGCTTCTCAGTTACAAGAAGACGGTCCATTCTGACATCAAGATCATCGCAGCTGTGGCCATGCCTGGGCAGGAATCAAAATGGACCGCAGAATCGCAGGCGTTCTTCAAGGACCTCCTGAGACAGGTCGACGCCTACGGGTATGTGTCGACCGAAGAGGCAAAGGATGAAAAAGACGCGGCCCGAAAGCTCGTTGCAAGGTCGAAGGCGATGATCGACGCGAGCAACCTGGTGCTTGCCGTGTACAACGGCAAAGAAAAAGGAGGCACTGCGAACAGCGTCTCTTATGCCCATACGAACAAGAAACCGCTGCTCGTGTACAACCCGAAGACGGAGAAGGCGGTCGTCTTCCGACTTGACAAGATCTCAGAAGAGCAGGCAGCCGAGCCGACCGAGCAACCGCTCGAACCGATGCAGACAGCAGCCGCGCCGGTCCAGCAGGCTGTCGACAACTGGAAGACGAACAAGCTGACGATCCACAACCGGGTTCAGGAGACACCAGATGAGGTGACCGGCGTCGGTGGCGATGAGTACGACTGGGCAGGACCGACCGAGGAGGCGGCTGCCCTTCAGCGAGAAGCCGGGGCGGTCGTCGTAAGCACACCGGAAGAAGCAGAAGCCGTCGTCGAGAAGATCGTGAACAAGCCGAAGTCGGACCAGAGATCGAGGAAGAAGGCGGCGCAGGAGGTCATCGACGAGAACCTCGGAAAAGTCATCGACTCTCCGGTCGCCCTGTCTGACAGCGCCTCTGGCAAAAGCAAGGGCAAAAACAGCGCCTCTGGCAAAAGCAAGGGCAAAAGCAGCGACGGCGGCAGGGGCAAGAGCGGCAAAGGCGGCAGCGATGGACAAACGCCTTCTAAGGGCAGGCCAGAGGAGCAGCCGTATGAGCCATACGGGAAAGGCCCGTTCTCAAAGGCGTTCCAGAGGGCCATCGATGCGATCAAGAACATCAAGGAAGCCTATGAGACCGGCTACTTCTGGCTGAGCGGCGACACTCTGAAGAAAAGGCACGGCATCCTATATCGCGAGCACTCCCCTGAAGTGAAGAAGAAGATCGAAGAGGCGTTCCGCGTCTTCGGGCGCGAATACAAAGAGATGGACGAGATCTGGTTCTTCAGGGCCTTCATCATCTATCGCGGCTTCTCGCCCGACAGGAACAACCTGATCCTCAACAAGAAGCCGGACAAGGTCGCCGTCTCCGACGAGAAGTTCATAGAGTTCCTTGATGAGATCATCAGGAACACGAGAGGCCTTGGCCATCCGTTCGCCTACTCGAACCACACCGCTGAGATCGGTGGGACGCTGTGCTACCCGGTGCCGACGACGCGCGACCTTGCAAAATTCTTCACCGAGAAGACCCCTCAGGACGGCAACACCCTCAAGCTCGGCTTCGACGAGTTCGTCAAGTACAGCATGAACGAGTACGTCCGTGATGGCGGCGTCAAGCAGATGCTCGAAAAGGCCGATGTGAGCCAACAGGTGACCTTGACCGATCTCCGTGACTTCGTCCTTCTCGACTGGGGCAGCGACCCGCTCGTCCCCAGTGGCCTTGCTCCCCGTCCGGTGAATTCGCTCGTATCTGGATATGAGATCTTCGACCTTGCAAGCGAATACTCCCGCAGCCTTTTCGGTGATGAGAACCTTGCGAGCCTCATGCTCGAACAGAGGGATCTCATCGAGGACTACGAACGCTCCATGGAGAAGATCAACAAAAGGCTCCCATCGTCGCCGCCGAAGAGGAAAAGACGCAAAGGCAAAAGAACGGTGTCCGGCAAAGACATCGAGAACATGCATTTCATCGGGATGAGCGGGAACGATGCCAAGCTCATCGCCCAGAAGATCGTCAACTATGCGAGGACCGCTCAGATCTTCGCCATGCTCCCGCTCGCTCCGACCGGAATCGCCGAGCATGGGATGGGAGTCGTCGACCACAAGTCCGGTCAGAAACTGCTGTCTCTTGCGACCGGGTGCAAGCTCGAGCCGACCGAATGGCTGCTTGATTTCTCCGAGACCGATGAGAGCCTGACTGCGCTCGAGCGGCAGATGGGGCTTCTCGTGACGCGCGGCGTCCCGGCCCTTTTCACTGCCGGGAAGAACGGCGTCAAGTTCACGGCAGCAGAGGACGTCGAGAAGGCCGAACGCATCAGGGAGTTCTGGACAAGGCTGTCCGTCGGCGATGTGGCATTCCGCAAGGCCGTCGCGAAGATCTTCATGCGTCATCTCGTCTACCAGTTCGAGCGTTCCGAGAAGATCGCCCGGAAAGAGCATGAGAAGGATCCTGCCTCGACGACGCCGATCCTCCACGTGACGCCAGAGCTCCTCGAGTCGATAGCGAGAACGAACCAGGACTCCTTCTGGTACCTTGTCGCAACGACCGAGGAGGGGCAACGGGCGGTCCACTACGCTGCCGACACGTCGCTTTCAGGCATCGACCCGCTCACGATGGCGCTACGGAAGACCACGATGGATCCGCGCATGGATCTGGCGCTCTCGTTCTTCGGTGGCTTGTTCCTCAAGTACGCGATCAGGTCGATGCTCAGGAAGACACCGTTCTCGATGACCCTTCTCTACATCGCGAAACGAGGCAAGGACCAAGCACATCTGGCCATCGCCGGCGTCAGCGGCGAAGAAGCGGTAGAGCGGGCCAAGGCATCCATCGCTGAATCGAACCTGCTCATCACCGGCGGCGCGGACGATTTCTGGAACGGTCTTGGACAGGTGCTTCTGGTCGACACAGCCAGGGCAGGCACGCAGCTGGGAGTCGTCGCGATCGTCGCTGCGGCGCTCTTTGCTCTTGGCGGTGGAGAACCGCCTGAGCCGCCTGACGACCCTGAGCTCGAGCACCTGTGGTACGAGTACAAGGTCGGTGGAAGAGCCTTCAAGACGAACTGGTATTGGACCGAGATCCTCGGAGCGACCATGCCTGTCGTCATCTCTGCGTTCCTTTGGATGGACGGAGACCACGAGAGAGCCAAGAAGGTCCTCCGCTATGGGATCGCGGAAGAGGTCCAGAACAACCAATGGGCGAACGTCGCCGACACGCTCGACCTGGTGCTCAACTACGACTACCATCTGGCCGTCGCGCAGGCCCGCTCTGAAGGGATCATGAACGGCGAGCCGGTCTCGGACTACGAGTACATGACCACGACCGCAGCGACGTTCCTAGGCAGAAGGCTCTACAGCATGTTCGAGCCTGGCGTCCTCCGCCTGCTCTGGAACGAGGCTGGGCTCTTCTCCGGCAGGGAGCAGTTGGCGCATTCGACTACTCGTGTCTACACGCAGGACCCGAACGACACCGAGCCAGGGAAGCTGCCGAAGACCGTTGAGACGTCATGGTCTGATGCGCAGATCCGCAAGATGGCGTACAACTCGCCGCTCACCGGCCTTCTGCTGAACGTGTTCAGGGGCTACTTCATCAACAACGACGAAGTGCAGCGGACAGGGTACCTGAAGTACCAGATGCCGCTCGTCACCAACGCCGACCCCTACCAGATCGAGATGATGAACGACCTTGTCGTCCTTGATGAAGACGGCAACGAGGTCCCGTACGACAAATGGACAGAAGCACAGCGTGAAGAGATCGGCAGCAGGGTCCTCGAGTGGGTCGAGGAATACAGCCCGTCCGACCTCGCGGACAACGGCGTCGTGCTCCCGTATGATGCGCGCAAGGCCGCGATGAGCATACTCGACGATCGGTGGGCAGAGATCGAGGACGAGTACTACGACCGCGTCGAGTCCGGCGAGTTCTGGTCATCGGTCAACGGTCTGAGCTACGAAGAGAACTATGTCCTGAAGAACCAGGCGTGGGAGGAGAAGGACGCGCAGCAGGACGCGCTCTACGAGATCTCGCAACGGGTATGGAGCGACGAGATCCCTTACAGGCCCACGGTCTACAACCGGTGGGAGACGACGTTCAGGCCGCTGTACATCTGGAACGAGAACAGCGACACGCCCGGCGCCCCTGCGACGAAGTTCGATTGGTGGCTCCATCGGGACAAGGTCGACATCTCTGTCTATGCGAGCGGCGATCACAAGTCGTCCTTGCTCCCGTTCCTCGTCGTCGATGACCGGGAGGAGAACACTTACAACGCTGAGACGCCGTTGGCCTGGCAGGGCGAGTACACCGAGATGGACTTCGTCAAGAGGTTCGCCGAGGGCAACAGGATAGCCAAGGGCATGAACCAGGGCGAAGACCTTTGGAGCGTCATCGGCCCTGGCATCAACAAGCTCGGCAGGTGGGACGATGGAAAGCTCGTCATGGGCATCAGGGCCATGCTCCCGGTCGAAACGGTCCCTGTCGAGGTCGACCCGGACGACAAGAAGCTCGGGAAGGACTATGAGAGGAAAAGCGAGCCCAAGGACCCGTCGACCAGCGTCTCGGACTGGAGGCTCCCGCGTTACTGGTCCGGCAGGGGCGGCGGTGGCGGAGGGTACGTCCCGAACATCTACAGCCATCCTGCGTACAGCCTCAACGCGCAGAAGGCCGCCGCATTGTACGCCAAGAACCCTGAGTACATCAGGTTCGACTACCTGCGCCCGAGCGTTTCGACCAAGGGCAGCCGTGAAGCCTATCGGAGAGAGGACTTCTGATGGCCAGCACTGAGAAGATGAAGTGGGACATCGACATCAAGTCGATCGAAGACAAGGGCTACGCGAAATGGCGTGGCGATTACGACGGCGCCCTTGCGCAGATGCGCCAACGCACGCGCAACCACGAGCTCTATGGCCTCATCGCGAAGAACAAGAGCATCCACGAATACGTCTCTGGCCGTCCGGGCGGGAAGTACTTCTCAGAAGGCTCGAGCCAATACATACTCCGTCGGTCGCTCGCCAACACGATCCAGCGCGTGCCTGACGGCGAGCTCGTCACGCAATACGACAAGGCCTCTGTCGAGCACATCCAGACAGAGTACATCTTCCACAACAAGGTGCTATGGAGCGAGTTCGAGGGCATCGACATGCTCTCGAACATCACGAACACGTTCAAGATGAGCTTCGTCTACGGGTTCGCCCCGGTGCGCACCGGGTTCGAGAAGGACCTGGACGGCGACGTCCGCATCAGCTACAACCTTGAGAACTGGGGCGATGTCGCCATCAACCAGGACTGCCGTGACATCCGCAGGGCGCAGATCGTCTGGCACCGGAGCTACATGACCAAGGCCGACGTGGAGGCGTTGCTGACCGAGGACGGCGACGCCGTCGACAGCACCTACAAGGCCGACACGATCAAGTACGTGCTCGACCATGACCTGTTCGGCGCGAAGCAGTGGGAGAGCGAGAAGCTCGGTGACAAGCTGAAGGGGTCGACCGCTCTCTCGTCGCTCGAGCTCCTCACCAAGTACGAACGCGGCGCATCCGAGTTCGTGACCTACGTGCCGGCCATCAAGGCCGAGTTCCGCAGGGTGAAGAACGAGGACCCGCGCAAGGGGATCCCGTGGAACTTCTTCGTGCTCGAGCCGGATCCTGACTTCCCGCTCGGCCTTTCGCAGATCGAGTTCCTGCTTGCCGACCAACAGTTCCAGGACCTGTTCCAGACATCGGCGTACAAGAACCTCCTCTTGGCGATGGAGCCGCCGATCATGGTTGCCGGATGGGAGACCAACCCGGCGAGCTACACGTTCGAGCCGCGCAAGATCTGGAATCTCGGCAACAACCCGAACCAGGCCAAGGTCGAACCCGTGCGCATCGAGAACGCCGTCCTCGCCTCGTGGGGCACGACACGCGAGCAGATCGCAGCAGGCATGCTGCGCCAGCTCAACGTCATGGACGGGACCATCGCCAAGGACGCAGGCGTGCCTGGGTTCTCTGCCACGCCTCAGGGCGTCGAGGCGCAGATCGCCGCCAAGGACATCAGCACCAACCAATACCAGAAGCGCCTCGAGTACTTCGTCGCCGACTGGGCGAACCAGGCGCTCAGGATGTACATCAACGCCATGGGCGGCGTCCACAAGCTCACCGTCGACGAAGAGACGAGACGCAAGCTCTTCGACATCGACCGTATGGACCTTATCGAGGACAACAGGATCCTGATCGACTTCGACGCGCTTGGCACCGACCTCCTCGAGTTCAAGGTGCGCACCGGATCGCTCACCGAGCGCAAAGAGGACCAGGAGCGCAAGGCGCTCCAGGAGATGATGCAGCCTGTCGTCCAGAACCTGAACGGCTGGTCCGAGGAGAACCGCAAGGTCGTCGAGAACGAGGTGCTGATGCCGGCGATGAAACGCCTCCTCGAGCTGTCTGACACCGACATCGGCCAGACGCTCGCAGGGAGCCTGACGTCGCATATGGCGAAGATGATGCTCGCCGAGATGCAGACGCAGCTCGACGCGCAGCAGATACAGCTCGGGGCCCAGCAGCAGCAGATCGACACCATCCAAGGCGCGTTGCCGCCAGAAGCTCAGGCACAGCTGGCACAGGGCATGCAGCCAGTCGCCCAAGGCCCAGAGGCCCCTGTCCTCGTGGGTCAGGAAGCGGCATCGGGCATGGGAGGAGCTTCGCCGAGTTCACCTCCCATGCCCGGCCTGCCGTCTGAAAAAACCCCAGGTCAGCAAGTACTTTCACCTGCCGATCTATTGGGTGTCTGACAATATCGTATACTGTGCCTGACTCGGCGAAGAGTTGATGGCAAGCTGTCCGACGTAAGGAGAGTGAACAGAGATGGCCCAGCCCATTTCGCCGCAGATCTGGAACAAGGCGGCCCTGAACGACAACCGCCTGCTTCCGGCCCGATACTCCATCGGGATCTTCACTGGCAAAGGCGTGAACATCGCCAACAACCAGGAAGCGTACGCCTACGACGACATCCTGGTGTCCGACCGGATCTTCGACTACGACGACCGTCGGCTGAACGGCCTGCACACACCGGCCACCGCAGCCGACAGCCACGCGCCTGATGGATGGGGCGCCAGCGCGTACGGCCCGTTCCAGACCGTCCGCTTCACCCGCAGGGTCTTCACCGCCGGCCAGCACAAGTCGATCGCATGGCGCGTCTTCGACGAGAAGCAGTACGCAGGCGACATGAACGGCGCCGCGGACGCCCGCTTCGGCAACGCGACCACCTCGAGCGCCTACACCGGCGGCGAGGCCTACCTGTCCACCGCCGAGACGATCAACAAGGCGAAGGCGATCTGGGACAAGGAGATCCTTGGTCCGCATATCGACAAGTACAACTTCTTCGCCATCGCCAACGGCCACATCTCGGGCCGCTTCGTGCAGACCAATGCGATCAACGGTGCCATGTTCGAGGGCGACCCTGCGCTCGGCACCTGGATCGCCAGCCCTGGCCCGTACCAGGGGCTCTCGTACCCGCCGGAATTCGCTCCGATCAAGGCCATCGAGTGGGACTCGCTCAACGTGCGTCCGATGCTCAACGCGATCGACGTGGCGTGGACGAACCTCTTCATCCCGAACGAGAACCGGGTGATCCTCCTCGACAAGGCATACAAGGACGACCTGCTCTCCAACCTTATCGGCGTCCCTGGCACCGTGCCGGCGTCCGACAAGGCGTATGACGCGCTCGTCGAGGGGCGCTTCGAGCGGTTCTACGGCTGGGACTTCGACTTCTCGATCCCGAGCCAGTACTTCCCGTACGTCTACCTCGATGCGAACAACAACGTCGTCCACACCTCTGACGGCCTGGCGGCCTACGATGCGGTCATCAACAGCATCAGCGCCTCGCCTGGTGTCCTGAAGCTGACGACCGAGCTCGCCGAGAGCCAGCGGATGCGTGCCACGAACTACATCGGCACCATCTACAACACCTCGACGCACGCCTTTGAGACGATCGTCACCAACTACCCCGGCAACGGCAACCCGGCCAACGTCGGTGCGAACTGGGACACCGAAGGCGCCGTGTCGGATTCGAGCCCGGACTTCGCCGTCCAGTCGCTCGCGAGCTTCCCGTGGCAGGGATATCCCGGTCAGGGGCTCGAGAGCCCGACCGGCCCTGTCGGTCCGATCACCAAGACCCGCGTTATCGGCATGGCCGTCTATCGCCCAGCCGCACAGCTCGGCGAGGAATACGGCTCGATGGAGACCGATCGCGGCAGGACCCGTGGCAAGTTCACCGAGCTGGTCTTCGACGTGAAGCACGATGCGTGGGTCATCCCGAACCTGTCGCACGGCATCCTGCTCATCGTCGACAAGACCGCCTCGACCGGTGTGCCGGCCCTCAAGGTCGACTTCGCCAGCCCTGAGGTCATCGCGCTGAACTTCACCAACGCGCCGACCGGGGATCTCGACACAAGCGACAACGACACCTTCCAGCTCACTTGGGAGACCAGCGGCATCGGGAACTACGACGACAGCGTGACGTTCACCTCGAGCGACGCGACGATCGCAACGGTCAGCGCGACCGGCCTCGTCAGCACAG
>Ga0116172_10002096_pt1 | contig 17664 bp, 13 predicted proteins | sample AD_UKC083_MetaG_FD_89799 | JGI IMG/M metagenome (GOLD analysis project Ga0116172, IMG submission 89799) | Active sludge microbial communities of municipal wastewater-treating anaerobic digesters from USA - AD_UKC083_MetaG | ecosystem: Engineered > Bioreactor > Anaerobic > Digestate | place: USA...
ATAGCTGGACATGACGGTGTCCTTGTCGGCATCGTCCATGAAGAGCGTTATCTTGTCCAGCTCGGCCTTGCGTATGACCTTGGGGACGGCGCCTTCTATGCCCTCCTGCTGGATGCCTATGTTGATTATCTTCGCCATGTAGTCGGGCAGGGACAGATCGCTTATCGCCTGCACGAACAACAGGGCTATTATCAGTATTATCGCCCCCGCATGGGGTTTCATGTGCTTTAGGATCCTCAGCATGTTACCTCCGAGCCACTCTTTCTTGCCTTAGAATAGTTTAGTGCCTGACTTTCCTGCCTTCGCCTTTAATCGCCTTCTCGAGGTTGTCCTTTACGTGGTTGAGGAGCCTCCTCATGAGAAGCATCTCCTCATTCGAGAAACCCTCGTAGGCTTCCTTCTGCACCTGCTCCATGGCCATCTGGACGGCCTCGTCGACGGTCCTTCCCTTATCGGTGATGTAGACCCTGTAGACCCTGAGATCCTCGGGGTCCTGCTTCCTTTCCACGAATCCTGCCTTCTCCATGCGGTTGAGCATGACGGTGATCGTGGCGGGCCTCAGGTTCGTCTTCTCGCCTATCTGCTTCTGGGTCAGGCCCTCGTCGTGCATCAGAAGGAAGAGCATCTGCGCCTGGCTCGGATGTATCCCGAGGCCTTCCAGCAGCTGCGTCATCCTATTGTGCCTTATGCGTATGACCTGCCCCATGAGCGTGCCGAGGCTCTTCAACTCTCTCAAACGACCAACTCCATTATTTAGTTAGCTATAGAACTAAATGGGATTATAGGATGGGGAGGGTGGAAAGTCCAGAGGTACATTGCTGCCATGATGAGCAAGGCATGCGCTGCCGATGCGATGACCGAATACGGCATAGCCGTCCAAAGCTCTAGTTATTTACGGATTGCGCTCTTTACATTCTTATGACTTGAGGACCCAGCACGACTACTTGTGCCAGGTCCTCGTCATCGGTCATCATAAAACGGACCGGTCAGTGTACGTATCTGTTCGTTTCAAGGTCCTTGCCGCAGCAGTGCTTATATTTCTTACCGCTTCCGCATGGGCACGGCTCGTTCCTCCCTACTTCTTCGAACTGGAAAGGCATGGAAGGCAACGGCCGCATATATTTCTTCTCTTTCTGGAAAAGCTCGTTCGGGGTATGCCCGTAATTGGACCATAGCCTGGTATTGTTGCCGACTTCCATCATAAGCTGTATGGTCTCGTTAGCCTCGTCCATACTGGAGAAAATCACATCGGCTTCGTTCAGTACATCCATATATCGGGATATTTTTGTACCATCAATGATCAAGTAATGGATCTCATCTATTATGTCCAGTATTGTGTCTTCATCATCTATAAGGACCGACAGCTTTTTCCTGAAGGCTTCTATCTGTGGTGTCTGTTCATAATAATCCCAGTCTGAGTACTTCAGGAACTCCTCTTTGGACGGCTCGTATTTCTCCTTGCCCTCCCTGTCGTCCAGAAGGGCCAGGACGCCCTTGAAGTGGTCTTCCTTGAAATTCTCCTCTACAATGTATCCGCTCCACAGATAATAACCTGCACCCGATTCTAAGTACGGTATGAGCTTCAGGTTGATTTCATCCATACTGGTCTTTGTTTCGTTCAGGTCGTTGAACAGCTTTACGAAGTCCTCCTGGCTTATAACGCCGTAAAGATTCACAGCCGCGATAGCGCATTCGTTTAGCCTGTCCCTATGGCGCCTTTCATCCAAGAAGCCATTCTCTATTAAACCAGTAAGTCCATCCTTGATTTCGTCGGGAACCACGAACCAAAGCTTGCCCGAGTAGTGATAGCACTGCAAGATACCAACGTTCTGGGCAGTAGTGTACGAAGCCAGGTAACTTAGTTCCTTTTCTAGCTGGTCATTTTTGGCAACCTCAAGGAAAAACCTCATCTCGTCCTCAGAAAGTAGATACAGAAGGTTCAAGAGGTTGTCTTTCTTCACCAACTTTACGGAGATTGCCTTGATCAGCTCATCCTTGGACACCTTGCCATAGTACTTCACTCCGAGGGACCTGCCGATCATTCTCAGCCACGTGATCTTATACTGAGCTAGTACGTCCGCCAATCTATAGACCGGGGCCGTATGGATAGAATATTTCAAATTCAGCTTCTCTATGGTAGCTTGGATTGCCCTTTCCAAATCATCGTGTTCAGTTTCCTTAAGCATAGCCCACCTCCTCTTCGGATCCCCCTATTATTCGTTCCGCACTGAATCATCGAACCACGTATCTATCGAAAGAGGAAGCGATTGATCTTCGCTTGTCTGACGGTGTCTCATGATCATTGCTCTCTTGTTTCTTTTTGCATGCGCAATGCTTGAATATGCTATCGAGAAAGGCGTCCGTAATAATTATCCTTTTGCGATATTATACAGCTTCTTGACTGATCCCATTACGTCATCCCATACGATACCTGCAGCATAATCGAACTTGAGCTGATACTTACTCCAAAGCGTTTTCATCTCTTGGCTTATTTGGACTTCATCTATAGTAGCTCCTGCATCTTCTAGCGCATTGACTGAACCACGCCTCCTGCTAGTGTTAATTAACCCAGCTCGCAATATGACAGGGTCAATATCGTCTAGCCGAAGCAATGTGAGAATATGAAGGTCATAGAAGTCCCTCATACGAGTATTCGCTGTGCCGCGCGTTAGTAACGTCTCTAGCTTCTCTGCGATGATGGTCTCAAGATTGTAGGCAAGAACCGATATGGCCCGGTTCTCGAACATAAGCTTGAAATGGTATTCTATTTCACATGGGGTTATTACGTCCCCTGTTGAGAAGTCGATTTTCAGAGGGATGAGCATCTTTCCCATTCTGCCATCTAGTGCCACTCTAATTCCGTTATATTCGGCCTCGTCCATAATCGTCTCGATATTCCTGACCTCAAATCCCATCGCGTCATCGATCTGTACAGAACGTATATCTTCAACGATTTTGCGTGCGCCTTCTATAGTCAGGTCAAGATTTACTAGGGTCGCGTCTATGTCCATTGTGGAGCGGTTATCAGTCCCTACCATGGCAGCAATCAAGGTACCACCTTTCAATACTATCTTTCCTCTGTACTGCGAGAGCGACAAACGCTCAAGGAATCTTTCCATTGCGTAATTACGCATGATTATTTGAGCTTTTGCACCGTTTCCTTTCGATGATTTCCGCACCAATTCTTTTAAGTGGCTCGATGTACGAATCAAGGAAGGAGCACCTCCAGATATTGCCTAACTATCCCGACTACTTGGAATAGTTCGGCATAACGAATCAGCAATGGGATATTCTTATCGCTAAGCCTGACGTATTTTCGGATTGCGGTTTGCAGATCTTGTATCTCGATGTTTCGCCTACTTCTGATTAAGTCACAGACCGTCCGCTCTGGATTATAGATCCTTAGTAAATGCCCAGCAGGCGACCTAGTTTCAGAAAGGCCCTCAGAAAATAAGCTTTCTCTCACCTTATAAACCTTTACGCCTTGCTTCGTCAGTCTTGTCGCGTTCGCTCCCGCTTTCAGCGTAACTGAGTACTCGAGCGGTTCGCGTTCAGCCAGGTTTAAGAGATATGATGCGGTTTCATGCGAGAACACCGCTTGAGGATACCTCGTTTGGATCACGTACATGTCGTCTCTCCAGGCATCTTGTGACATATAAAGGCCTTGGGCCAAACGCTCTAGTTTACGATCGCGCACGTACTCAATGAAATACTGCCTTGAGATGCCCGTAGCCTTAGCGTCAGACGTTCTCAAATAGCCATTATTCTTCTCGATAAGTGAATCAAGATTTGCTATCTTTTTCATGGCACCACCTTACATTCGTGCTCTTATTATACGCCGCAAGAGCACGAATGTAAACTTTTCTTAAGAAGCTAATCTGCCCCCGGGTTTTGGTCCAATCCAAGACTTAGTTTTCAGTAGTTTTGAGCTTAACTGAGCTTGCCCCCGTTGTAGTACCAGACTTGATGTCAATTTTTCGCCTCTAGAAGTCAGATTCCTCCAGCCATAGAGGCGAATTCGGCTGGTGTAAGGTGCGTTAGTGAACTGTGCGGCCTGAACTCATTATAGTCCCTTCTCCAAGCCTCTATCTTGGTTTTCGCATCATCCAGCGACATGAACCAGTGGACATTCAAGCATTCATCCCTGAAGCTTCCGTTGAAGGATTCGATGTGCGCATTGTCTATCAGCCTTCCAGGCCTGGAATAGTCCAACTGTACCTTGTTCAAATAGGCCCAGGTATCCAAAGCCTTCGAAATGAACTCGGGGCCGTTGTCCACCTTGATCCGCTCGGGAAGCCCTCTGGTAACCCTCAGCTTGCCAGCACATCCACCACGCATACCCCTGTGATGCTCCTGTCCGGATGAATCGCAAGGCACTCCCTGCTGCACAGGTCTATCAGCGTGAGCGCCCGGATCCTCTTTCCGTTGTACAGCTGGTCCGATACGAAGTCCATCGCCCAGCACTCGTTGAGCCTCTTGATCTCAGCCGTCAACGGCACCCTCGATGCACTTACCTTGCGTTGCTTCCTCTTGCAGCGCAGCATCAGACCTTCTTCCCTGTAAATTCGGTATACCCTCTTATAGTTGACTTTCCAGCCCTCACGCTTGAGCAGAACATGTATCCTTCTATAGCCGTAACGCATCCGCGTCCCAGCTATCTCCTTGATCCTCATCCTCAGGTAAGCCTGCCCATCCCGTTTGCTCTTATAGCGGTAGATCGTGCGGGATAACATTATTATCCTACATCCACGACGTTCGCTTACCTTGTAGTGCTCTCTAAGGTAACGGACGATCTTCCGGCGTAGGGCAGGCTTCAGAACTTTTTTGATAGCACATCCTGCAGCATGACCTTATCAAGACTAAGTCCGCAACCAACTTCTTGAACTTCGTGTTCTCCTCTTCCAACTGCCTTAAGCGACGCATGTCGCTCGGAAGCATTCCTCCGAACTTCAGTTTCCACCTGTAGAAGGTCTGCTCGCTTACCCCGATCTTACGGCATACTTCCTCAACCGGAGCCCCTAATTCAGCCTGCTTGAGCACGAACGCTATCTGCTCTTCGCTATACCTCTGTTTCCTCATCCGGTCCCCACCCCTTCTATGAATCATTCTACTATCGACTAACATCGAAGGTGGTACCGGTTTTCAGGGGGAAGGTCATAATCAATATGGTGAGTTGGATATCCCTACTCTAGTCAGAGAGCTCAATATCACTGCAGATAACCTCAGCCTGCTCTAGTACCAACTGAGTAGCTTTCTCCTGCTTGTCTGAAGGATAACCGTACCTATTTAGGATTCTTTTACTCTAGCCCTAATATCTGCCTTTACGTTTTCTTTGATGATCCAATCCATAGATATTCATCGATCTTGGAATATTGGGCCAACGATCTTATCAGGAACTGCCTTGGGTCGTGAAAGGTAGGATATTTCTTTCACTTCTTCAATCAGGTCGCCAAAGCCGTACAGCACCCAAGAGGATACCCAAGAACTAAGTGACCCACAAATGATCACAAGGAAACCTATGAATCCGACTGTACCTTTAGCAATAGTGTTGAAGTAAGGGCTGAAGCTCCCTTGTATAATCAGTATCCCTATTATAACAGAGGCGATAATTCCTACCTAAGCAGACACTACAGCAAGTCCTTTTATCTTGCTTCCAATATTGCTATACATGAAATTCCCCTTTCTAAATGCTTTATGAGGTCGCTGACCCTTTTCCACCCTCGCTCTCTAAGGCCGTTCATCAGCAAAGAAGCCACCAATCCGGAAAGACTTATGGTTTATTTAGGAAATGGAAGACTAATCATTCTTTCCATTTCCTTTATCTACTAGGTATGTGGAGTTCCTCTAATCAGTCACAAGATTCTCTGTAGCGTTTAGTACAGCCAATCCATAAACCGTCTCATTTTTAAACCATAACCGAGTTGAAACACTCAGTCCATGTTTTCTATCCCGATATTCTTAACCCCTAGCGTCCTACTGTTCTCCTTGATAATCCTTTCTACGCTTTCATCAATGCCCTCAGGCAGCACAGCGTGGATATCGATGCTTACCTCGATAGCAGCATCTTTTATTTCGGAGAGAAGAGACACTATATGCTCGAAGATATTACCCGCATCCCTGTTCATCCTTACAGGATCGACTACGAAGCTTGCATAGAGCCTCTTTCCCTTTTTCTTAGGAGTAGGGATCGGCTCCTTATACTCACCCAAATCAGCAACCGTCTCTTTTCCTCCGATTTCTCCCCCTGTTACTGATATCTGTGGCTCTTCCTTGACAGCTAGCAATGCTGTCGCTACTTCTGGTTTAATCAGTAGCCCCGAGTTCGAAATATCGGGCGATGTCATACCTATCCTTAAGCCTAGATACTTACCACCGCTTATCCCTTCTGCGTATCCGAAGTACTCCTTGCTCGATAAGCCTCCCCTAATGGCATTCATTAGTACTTCCCTGTCTCTTAGCCTTGGGAGGTAGCAGTATTGGCAAAGAATCTTCCATAGCTCGTCTATGGCTATATGATCCCTATCCTTCCAAAGGAGGTCATCAAGCTTCATCTTTAGCAATGCCGGAGCCCATTGTGCAATCAGGAGCTCATTGTTCCTTATAACACCCTGAGCTTTCCTAATCGGTGATTCTTTATCTGCAGGAAGATCATAGGCTTCAAGCCTAATAGGTTCTGTGCCCTCTTGTGTAGGGACCAATAGCCATATATAAGTCTCTTTAATCCTTAGTTCTACATTCTCAGAACTAGTTCTGAGCCCAGAAGCGACTTCCTTTTGTTGCCCAGCATCAAGGTTAAGCGATTCCTTATCCGCATCAATGCTGAACCAAGCCAGATACTTCCTAACTTCCTGCTCCAGATGAGTTGAGTTGACGAAGTCGGGTGCAAGAAACATAAGCATGTTCTTGTAGATTCTAAGAGACTGCCCCCTATTGTTAAGGTAATCCTTGGCGGCGCCTTCAGCCGTCGAAGATTCGGTACTTTTACTGTACTTGTGCAGTGGCGATAGTATCACAAGCCTTGCACTAAGATCGTCAGGAATATCCGCAGAGGATCTTGGGATAGTGTGAATGCCTGCAAATATACCCTTATCCCCGAAATTTGCGACCCTTCTTTCTATCTCCATTTCAACAGCTTCAGGTTTTACCTGTGCCGCCCTATCTTCCATAGTCCTTCTCAGGTTAGGCGCGGAATCCAGCCAATACCTTGAACCTGCAGAGTACATGTAGGTGAGTTTAGCTTCGAGTTTACCCAATACGTCATTGTAGACAGAAACTTGCTCACCTGGTTGAACAACACCTAGCCTGATTCTGGTATCCTCAATACCCCTATTAGGCTGCCCTTTGCTTGAAGGGGCGCTACCGAGAAATATAGTCCTGGCGCATCTTCTAGCAGCCATCAGTTGCCCATATCTCACGCTGGCAGCATCTATGCCATAAGCTTGGGACCTTTTGCCGTCTATGTCGGCATCAACGATTGCATCCCAGCCGGAAGGCAAATAGTTTACTATCTCCTCTTTGGTCTGACCTTGATCCAAAGGAATGGAGCCGGGCATTATCAATACTCCCAGGTCTCCTTCCTGCCAGAGATTAAACACCACCGTTGCCATGAACCTCAGCACACCTCTGGTCTTCTGGAATTTCTCCAAGGTGGTCCAGTCATTGTAGAGCCGGTCGAATACCTCGGGATGTATCGGATAGCAATCCTTCATCCTTGTCTGATAGGTAAGCTCTTTGCTCTCTATGGGGAAATCACCTGACGACTCGTTGTACATCCTGCTGAAGGCAGCGCACGTCTCCTCTACAGCAAGATCATCGGTAACCGGCATGAAGAGCCTTCTTCTTACAATCGAGAATCCTTCTTCCGGTCCTACTGGTTTCCATATGAACTCCATTCTCCCGAATACCTTGCTTATCTCCTGAAGAGCACGCCAACCGTGATCTCCACCTGCTTCCGTCTCAGATTCAGGTATGGATGCTACTACCAGGCTCCTCTTGCTGGCTTTAACCGCCTCGGTCAGCTCCTGCATGAAGCTCATAATCGAGCCATAGGTCCCACAAGGAAGGTCGTTTCTTTCGTAGATCTTCCTTGCATAGGCGACTATCTCATCCATAAGGATTAAGCACGGTCCAGCTTTATCCAATAGATCAGTCAGAACTTTAGAACCGGGGGAGACACCCTTCTTGTCAGCTTCCCTCACCATCTCATATAGTTTGGGATTGCTTGCTTGCTCTGCAAGCTGTGCTGCCATCTCCCCCCAAAGCGTATAGACCTGGATCCCTGGGAGACTATCAGGACGCCTCGCTTTACTAGGATCCAAATGAGTACCTACCAAGGTTACTACCTTTATTTTCGGTAGGTTACCAATCTTCTCGGAGTCCAAAATGGCTCTGACTCCCGGTAAGCTGTCTATTTTCGCTGAATTCTTCATCATGTGATAGAGGGCAAGTAAACTATGAGTCTTGCCTCCGCCAAAAGCGGTCTTAAGCTGTATTACCGGTTCGCCATTTCCATTTGTAACCCTTCGAGCCACTTGTAGCAGAAGCTCTTTGATCCCGCTTGTGATGTAAGTCCTTGCGAAGAACTCCTTCGGGTCCTGGTATTCCGCCGTAGCAATCCCTCTTGCTACTTGCGAGAGATCAGCAGCGAATTCCGCTTTTCTATAGACGCCCCTCTGAACGTCGGGATGCGGGGCAATCACACTGCGCCAAGGCTTAAGCCCGACCTTGTTCAATGGGATCTGAAGCTGTTGTACCAGCTTAACAGGAGCTTCTACTGAAGGTCCTTCCGTCTGGTATCTGACCAGATTGGCAAACTTCCTTATGTTCTCACAAGCCTCGTTATCTATCGACTCGATAAGCCTAGCCATGGTATCTAAAGCCCTATAGGCATCACTTTCGCTTATGTCCTCTAAGCCTTTATGTGCCCATGTATTCCTCGTGTTTACTAGTTCAGACACCCAGGATCTATGCTCTTTTGAGAGCTTCTGCTTAAAAACTGCATCCCACTTGTAGGAGATGATGAACAGGCATCGAGCTAAATCAATCTTCTTAACTAGATCTTCCTTATTTCCAGTTATAGGGAGGTCGATCTTCTGTTCGTCAGAAAGCGATGCGCGCACTCCATCTGCCCACCACTTGTCTCCGAACTTATTAAACAGCTGATCGACAATGAAAGGCACCAAGGCTTTGGTAAGCTCTCTGAAGCCTGCTGTAACGTGCTCATAATTTGTCACGTTTCCAAACCTCCTTGTAGGTTGCTTATAGTAATGAACCCTGCTTTGAAGGCTGCCTGGACAACTCCTCAGCCTTCTCCTTGATATCCATCCAAGAGGATACAAGCGAGTTGTAAGCTAGGGCATCTTCAGTTAACTTCTTGTCCTCGGCTATTCTGTAGAGCCTGTAAGCAAGGGTTTTCGCCGCCTCAGCCTTAGATGCCCCCACCTTTTCTACTACTTCGGCAACGCCTGCTTCACCTGTCTCATTCAACGCCTTGAGCATGTGCTGCACACATAACCAGATGGATAAATCGTCATTGGGGACTATATCCCCGGTTATCCCTTTATAACTTACTAGTCGTACCTTACCCTTAAGCGACTTTATAAGCCCTTTATCTTCGATCCTACCTGTTGCAGTGTTCTTTGCCCGTGCTAAAACATCAGCCTCTCCGAAAGCAGCTTCGTTCATGCCGAACTGCTCAAACCAAGCGACACAGAAGCGTGTATCGCGATCAAGGTCTCCCTCAAGTGAAGTGAGCCATATCTCTAGTTCCTGGTTTATTATCTGAAGGGCTGTGCGCACCGTCATCTCGCTACCATCCGCCTCTAGCACGGCTTTATATCTGCTATAGACTGCCATACCTGGGCCTATGGCTGCCTGGGCAAGGTCTACAGGGGCGATGCCGCCTTCTCTTAAGTTATCAAGGGCCCAAGGTAGCTCTTTACGAAGGGCTATCATGAAATCCTTCCGACTTATAAGCTGCGCACTCTTTTCTTTAGGACGACAGACGATGACTATGGAAGAGGCTAGGGCGTTGGTACCTTGAGAAGTGGCTCTTCCGCTACCTTCGGTCCTCATTGGCCAAGTGCCAAGTATTGAGTAGTTGTTCTTAATCAATCCCTCTAGCATAGTCTCCCAGCCTGTAGACGCAATTGACGCTTTTCCTGAATCTTCATCCTCTTCACTCTCGGATTGTTTGAATGCATAATAGACGGTCATGGGGTAACCTTCACTTGAGTTTTCCTTGATTCGAGCAAAGGCTTCAAAAAATCCATTTTCAAAGCTCTCTTTTGCTTTGTCTTTATTCCCATTATGGCGATAAGGTGTAGCAACAAGTTCGTCTACCTTCGGTGTCATTATGGTCCGGAACAAGTCCGGATAAACAGAGCTAAGGTTCTTTTTTAGCCATATATAAAAATAATCAGATAAGTCAGCGTATCCAATGTTGTCGTAATAAGGAGGATCCGTAGAAAATAGCATAGGCCTCTTTGTTTCGAGTTTGGTTGCATCCTTCAAGTCCACAGCACCTTTTATTTCCGTATTTAGGACTTTAAGGACATCAACGATCTTCTCCAAAAACAACGAGTATCCACCACTCGAACCGGAAAATGGGTTTGCCTCAGCATAATCCCATATCATAGGAATAGCTTGCCTAGCAAATGTTTCTCTCATAGCTCCTCTGTCACTCATCCAACTAGCTATGGATGACCAAAGATTCGAAGCCTTATCAATAGAAAACGCCATATATACCCCTATAGCCTCGGAGTATGCTTTCGCGCCCTTGCCACCCTCAGCAAGTCCGACATCATCCTTGCTCATTCCAGCGATGATAGCGTGGTTATAAGCCCACCCAATCACTTCGGGTATTAAGTCGCTGAAGGTGCACAGCGCTGTAAGCTGCCTGTTGGTGAATAGATGCTTGTGCTTAATCATCCCATATTGCTGAACTCGGAAGCCTAAAGCTTTATCAGGCAAATCTGTATCTGGTGCACCAATGGGTTCTGGAACTTGTGCAATGTTAATATGCTCATCCGAAGGTGGCAAATAAGCCCTTCCCCTGACCCCTTCAGCCACTATAGCTATCAGTTGGCTGCCCATCCTGCCAGCTTTGCCTTCAGCTCTTATGTATTCAAATGGCACAGCACTGCCACAGCATATGCACTTAGCGCCTCTGCGATTTACCGTCCCCTCGGGAGCCTCGCCTTTTCCGCTCCTTATTTCGAACCTCACGCTCTTGCCATCATCCTTAACTATCGGCTCAGCCCATGTCTTTGACTTGGTTGATAAGGTAAACGATCTGACAAGAGGCATCGTACAGCCGCATGCTGGGTTAGGGCATTTCACTGTCCTAGCCCAAAGCCAGGCGATTACAGTTGCTTCGCCTCCGCCTTGTTCATCAGGGAGCTTAGCCTTGGGGTAAAGATGCCCAATTCGCCTTTCAGCTTCTTTCTTCATCCATTCCCCGTAGAAGGCTACGTCAGTGGCGAGCCCTGAGGCATTTGGCCAGAATCCTCCGATACCAATCCTTCTCGAATCCGGATTAATGGGAGCCAGCCCTGCAAACTTTGGAGGCATCTCTACAAGGGCTTTGGAGATAAGGACAGCTACTGGATTGAGGTCGCTGCCATGTGCCTCAAGCCCCAGTCTCTGAGCCTCCAGCGGTATGGAACCTCCCCCACAGAATGGATCATATACCGGTGGAGGATTTCCCCCGGTCGATTTCATTATTTCGGCTTTAGCCTCATCCAGGACATGCTGATCATTCGAGTTTTCCCACTTGACCAGCCTTTCGATAATCCCGAAAAGCCGAAGTCTCTCCCTGTCCTGTACCTGTTCAGTCGGGAAGAGCTCCGGATGGGATGATGGGTCATCCACAAGCGAAGCGAATAATACCGCCCTACACGCAGCAAGTGGTCGCCTTGCCCACCATAAATGCAAAGTAGATGGATGCCCATGCCTAATAGACTTCTCCCTAGCTGACTCCTTATTGATAACCTCCAGCGGCATCGCTACTTCTATGAGCTTCCTCTTGTAAGGCATTCCTAAACCTCGCTTCTATAGTGCTATGCTCAGCTCTGCGTCCTCAATTAGCCTACTTATGTCGTAGTTGATGCTTATTACCTTGAAGTCTATCGAATCAGATAAACGTCCTCTTCTGTAATGGATGGACTTCGCCCTGCCGTCATCTATTCTAACAATCGCAAGGTAGAACTTCTCGCTCGAGTTCTGGGATGTGATAATCTCGTTCCTGGTAACGGTTATCGAGCTTCCTCCCTCGACTCGTGCTTTTACTTCAATGAACTTCTGATTGCCTTTGCCCATATCCTTCGATAAGACATCATATCCACATTTCTCAAGGCTTACATCCCTAGGGATGTTACCAATCGACTTCTCGTAATCCATCACAGCCTTCATAGCTATCAGCTCGGTTGTTCTGGTATCTATGATATGGTACGGTTCTTCTCTTCTGCCCAGCACCTGGTCTATTAGGCCCTGGGGTATGATGACAGCTCCCCCATACACAACTGGAGGTAGGGATATCAAGGATTTCTCCCCTTCCAGCTCCTCAAGTCGACTTCTCATCCTTCTGTCCAGTTCGTTCGCCCTCTGTTTTGCCTTATCGGAGTTGAGCCTGTTATTAACCTTGCCCGCCTTTTCCTGTTCCTCGAGCACGTTCGCCCTGTTGTCCCAATACCCAATCTCCCTCGTCAGCCTAGACTTGACGGCAGATATCGCCTTGTCCGCTTGTTCTTTCCTGTATCTGCTAACCTCGTTGTAATGCTCTTTTACAAGGTTCTTTATCGAGTAATCCTTGGCTGCTTCCTCTATATCCATTATGGGAAGCTTCGCTTCAATTGAAGGTAAGATCTTTTCAATCAAACCATTATCTAATGGGCTGTAGTCGAGATATGGGGCAGAACCTCCATCATGGGGCTCTCCTTTTCCCATTTCAATGAACTGAAGCCTCCTGGATACTAGATGGTCGGTGCCGTTTCTGTTGGGCTTCGACTTTTTGATGGAATGCTCGACCAATGCCATAAGCCTGGGTTCAGTGCCATAGTCGTTGGGGTCTACAAGATAAGCACCCTTCTTAAGATCTCCTCTATGCTCTTCAAGAATTAAATCAATTACTGCATCCAACAGCGGGTGCCCTGGAGAAACAAACTCGGCTATAGGCTTGCCTGCCAGGTTCATCTCCGACTTGTCGAAGCAAATCCTCTCATACTTCTGCAGCACAGGCTGGCCAGGATGAAGGTCTCTTGCCCTCTCCCTTATCCTAGATGGAACCCGGGATATCTCCCAACGTTTGCCCTCCCGCTGATGGATGGAGCCCCCCAGCTTTTCGAATGCCGCTATGAAAAACGAGGATATGAAATAGGGTTGAAGTCTTCTGGCTTCAATCCTTTCCATCTCCTCTTTTATCTCCATGACCTTGCTTACATCCATGGAGTCTCTAGCGAGAGCCCTCTCTTCTATGAGCTCTAATAGAGGTTTTTGATCCAATCCGCCATCTATAGAACGGTTAAGTCGTTCCCTTACTTCTGGTCTATCTCCATACCTTATAGCCTCAAGCAAAAGGTCCCTAAGAGGTTTGTTGTCGAAGCTCACCCTTCCTAAGACATCGAATACCCTTCCACCTAGGGCCTTCCTCTCTTCCTCCAACTTTTCGAAGAGCCTTCTGAATACCTCGCCCTCCCTCGTCTCATATGCAATGAGGTTCCATAGATGGCATACCTCGGTCTGCCCTATCCTATGTATCCTTCCGAACCTCTGCTCTATCCTGTTTGGATTCCATGGAAGGTCGTAATTTATCATCAGGTGCGCCCTTTGCAGGTTGATACCCTCTCCTGCGGCATCTGTGGCAAGAAGCACCATCACGTCTTTATCCTGTGTGAAGGCTTCCTGCCTCTCCCGCCTTAGTTCCCTCTGAAGGCCTCCGTGTATTGTAACCACAGCTTCAGGCCTTCCCAATAGCGACCTGATCTTATCCTCCAGGTAATTCAAAGTATCCCTGTGTTCGGTGAAGATGACCAGCTTATGTCTGTTGCCGTTTACATCTAGCATTCTGTCATCTTGCAGGAGCTTAGACAGCTCGGTCCACTTCTTATCCTCACCGCTTGCCCTGACCTTGTAAGCTAGATCCTCCAGGCAATCCAACCTCGTTATCTCCGCCTTGAGCTCTTCTATGGACTGAGCTGCTGTTGCTTGGTCTATGAGGTTGTCTTCGAGCTCCTCTTCTTCTACATCTGGAAGGTCTTCATAATCCTCTAACTCATCCAGTATCCGCTCTGTACCATTCGCAGCATCTAAGCCCTTCTTGATAGCCTCCACCTCGTACTGCCTGTCGATAAGCCGGGCTTTTCTCCTCTTGATGGACTGGTAGATGGCTTCTGGAGAAGATGCCAGACGACGTTGGAGTGACGTCAGGGCGAAACCAATAACGCTCGTCTTCTTCTTGTTTATAAGCTTCTCTGCCCTGTTGAACTCCTCACGGACATACTGGGTGACTTCGGCATATAGCTGAGCCTCCAACGGAGATAGCTCATAGTTGACGGCATAGGATATCCTCTCAGGGAACAAGGGCGTGCCATCGAACTTCAACAGGTCTTCCTTTACCATGCGACGCATGATGTCACTGACATCCGCCTTGCCGTGTGATCGCTGTGCCCCCTCGAACCTATCCTGGTCGATGAGTTGCAGGAAGACCTGGAATTCATTCTCTTTGCCGTTATGTGGGGTTGCTGTGAGCAACAGCAGGTTACGGGTGATGCGTGACAGGAGCTCTCCTAGGCGGTATCTCTTTGTGTAATTGATCTCATTACCGAAGACCGTGGCCGACATCTTGTGTGCCTCATCAATGATGATAAGGTCCCAGTCGGTGGTCTTAAGCTTCTCCTGTATCTCTTCGTTTCTGGATAGCTTGTCGAGCCTTGCAATGGCCAATCTTACCTCATTGAATGCATTACCAGACCTCGATGACTCGAGCCTCTCGTTAGTTACGATCTCGAAATCGAGATGGAACCTCTTGTCCATCTCATCCTGCCACTGCTCTACCAGACTTCCTGGGCATACTATCAAGCAGCGTTCAAGGTCGCCCCTAGCAATCAGCTCCTTGATAAGCAGGCCTGCCATTATCGTTTTCCCAGCGCCGGGATCATCCGCCAGCAGGAACCTGAGAGGTTGCCTTGGTAGCATCTCCTCATATACCGCAGTTATCTGATGTGGCAGAGGTTCTACATTGGATATATGAACAGCGAGATGAGGGTCAAAGAGATATGCCAGGCTTATCCTATAGGCCTCAGCAGCAAGCTTGAAGTCATAACCGTCTGCCCCGAAGCTCCAGGGCTTCCCCACTTCCTCTATGCTGAGGCGTTCCTCGTCATCTCTTGATAACAAGGTCTGCCCTAGAGCCCCGGATGCGTCACGGTAAATGAGCTCCAGGTTATTGGTACCATACCATAAGACGGTTATTGTAACAACGGTGCTTTGAGGTAGGATGCCGGTTATTACGGAATCCTTCTGGATATCCTCCAGCCGGAGCATGAGATGTCCCCCTGTTTTAGTGTCCTAGTACTTATTATTAGTTAGATGCAAAACATCCTAATTCCTGCTAATCATATGGTTATATCAAGTACAATAAGTTTGATCATGATTATAAGGTGTTATCGGAGGTGCTCTTGAATATCCCTCTCAACCTTAAGGATGCCCAACTCCCATAACCCTTGAGCAGCTTGAAGATATGTAGATTGTCCATACTTAGTTGGACAGAAACCATATTAGGAGTTTTCCCAGTAAACTATTGCTTCTGTTGCTATAAATAAATACCAAATGCCTTCCATAATCCTCTTTGCCAAAATCAACTGATCCCTTTAAGAATCCCAACAGTACCTTGAAATATCCAGCTTATCCCCAACATATACACCATCCCAAGCCCGAATCCCGCCATCAGCCCCGTTATCAGCCTCCTGGGATTCGTCGACATGATGCCGAGCCACCTCTGTATCCCCCAGTCGATTCCCATCGGCACGACCAGCGCCAGCCCCAACGCCCAGTGGATCCTTACGCCGAATAAGAAGAGGATGACCGCCGCCGCGTGCCCCAGGTAGCTCCCGAAGCATCTCGCACAGACGGGCATCCTCCGCCCCGCCACCACCAGGCACCTCTCCGGTATCCTGTGGCAGCTCATCATCCTAAGCATGAAATCCCTGACGGTCACTTCCACTTGTGCCCGCAGCTCATGCACTCTTTATGCTTGTCATAGGCGTTCAGCATGCCACACAGCATGCCGATCGGTCCCAACAACGCCCAGCCGCAGCACCCGCTCCCCATGTCGTATCCCTTGTTCTGTAGCGTTACCGACGGGGAACCGCACTTCGGGCACCTTACCTCCTTACCCTCCACAGCGATACCTCCCCTATCTATATCCTTCAAAAAGCGGCCCCTGCCTGCCCTCAGGCCACTGGCATCGGGCCATCCATCATTCCTTCCTCCAGAAGGTCGTGTAGCCGGCCTTGTCCGAGATGTTGAACTCTATCATCCTCTTGAGAATGGAATAATCGAAGGGCCTGTCCCAGGTGAAACGCACGAACTTCTTGCCGAGATCATAGCCCGCACTCCTTAGTTCATCCGCGAAATAGTCCACGGCCGCACCCTCAGGGGCGACGGCAAGGTGCTTCTTGGCCACGCTAAAGCCGATTATGAAAGTGCCGTGGTCTGTGAACAGCGGCTGGTTCCATGCTATCTTCGGCACCAGGTTCGGGAAGGTCTTCCCCACCCAGTCCAGCACCTCTTCGGTTCGCGCCCGGCTCTTCGGATCGTCGATGCCCTTCAGGAAATCCGCGAAAACCTCCATGCCGACACCCCCTATAGAAAGCATCTAGCCCGCCTGCCCTTCCCCCACCAAGGCCGGACCATCTCTAGATAGAACTGCACGGACCTCCGTTTCCATAGTCAGCAGGACCTTCTAAACCGCCCACCACTACTTTCTCCTGGCTACTCCCACTCTATCGTCGACGGGGGCTTCATAGTGATGTCGTAGCACACCCTGTTCACCCCGTGGACCTCGTTCACTATCCTCGTCGATATCCTCTCCAGGACGTCGTATGGTATCTTCGCCCAGTCCGCCGTCATGCCGTCGTCGCTGATGACGGCCCTTATTGCCACGAGCTCCGAATAGGTGCGCTGGTCTCCCATCACACCCACGGACCTCACGCCAGGCAGCACCGCGAACGACTGCCAAATCGACCTATATAGCCCCGCCGCCTTGATCTCCTCCGTCACTATGGCGTCGGCCTCCCTCAGCAACGAGAGCCTCTCCTCGTCGATCGCCCCGACGATCCTCACCGCAAGGCCCGGCCCCGGGAACGGCTGCCTCCACACGATGTCCTCAGAAAGTCCCATCGCGAGGCCAATCCGCCTCACCTCGTCCTTGAACAGGTACCTCAGCGGCTCGATCAGCTTGAATCCCAGCTTCTCCGGCAAACCTCCCACATTGTGGTGGCTCTTTATCTTCACCGCGGTGCCCGCGGTGTCAGGCGCCGTGCTCTCTATGACGTCCGGGTAGAGCGTGCCCTGCACCAGGAATTCCACCTTCCCGAGCTTCTTCGCCTCTTCCTCGAACACCCTGATGAACTCCTCGCCGATGATCTTCCTCTTCCGCTCGGGATC
>Ga0116172_10002115_pt1 | contig 17576 bp, 17 predicted proteins | sample AD_UKC083_MetaG_FD_89799 | JGI IMG/M metagenome (GOLD analysis project Ga0116172, IMG submission 89799) | Active sludge microbial communities of municipal wastewater-treating anaerobic digesters from USA - AD_UKC083_MetaG | ecosystem: Engineered > Bioreactor > Anaerobic > Digestate | place: USA...
CCGCCGAGTTTCGGCATCCCCAAGCCAACCGCGAGGTCTTGCTGGGCGACGCCGTGGTGGCCTATGCCCTGCAGCGCGTGCGTCGGCGCAGCATCGGCTTCACGGTGGGAGCCGATGGCCTGGCTGTGAGGGCCCCCACCTGGGTCACTTTGGCGGCCGTGGATGCGGCGCTGCGCGAGAAATCGGGCTGGATCCTGCGCAAGCTGGACGAGGCCCGCGCGCGCCAGCAGCGCCTGGAGGGTGGCCGCATCGCCTGGGGCCACGGCGCGCAACTGCCTTACCTGGGCGAGCCGCTCACCGTGGTGCTGGACCCCACGCACGGTTTCACCGGAAAGGGCGGCGCCCTGGTTTCGGACCCTGAAGGAGCAGCCGGCCCGAGCTTGCGCATCGGGCTGGCCCACAGCGCTGGCGCGGCGCAGATCCGCGATGCCGTGCAGGCCTGGCTGATGCGCGATGCGCGCCGCCACTTCACGGCCCGGCTCGAGCATTTCGCGCCCTTGCTGGGTGTGCAATGGACCAGCCTGCGGCTGTCGAGCGCCCAGACCCGCTGGGGCAGCGCCAAGGCCGATGGCTCCATCCGCCTGAACTGGCGCCTGCTGCACTACCGCCCGGCCATCATCGACTATGTGGTGGCGCACGAACTGGCGCACCTGCGCGTGATGGACCACAGTCCGCGTTTCTGGGGCACGGTGGCCACGGTGGTGCCCGACTACCCGGTGCTGCGCAACGCCCTGCGCGAACAGCCGGCGCCGCTCTGGGACTGAGCGCGCAGCTTACGCAGGGCCAGGCTTGGAATGCGAGGGTGGTGCACGGCAAGCTGCCAGCCAGTTTTGTTTGGATCTCACCGTCTGGATCCCCACCATGATGCCGCTGCAGCTGTTCCAGCGCGCCTGCAGCCGCTGCACCTTCATCCGCTGTCACTGCTGCGTGGCACGCCATCCGGGCAGGAGGGCGGTAGGGCCCATCACTTCCTCAGAGGCTGGGTGACCCCGAAGGCCATGCGCTGCGTGGCGGGCGCGGGCAGGGGCCTCCCGGCCGCAATAGCTGAGCGGCGCGTGCAATCGACCGGGCCCACCGCGGGATGCGCGCATGACAGCTTCGGCCTGCAGGGGAGTGGGCTGTCAGGTCGTTGCAGGCCCGCCGGTATGGCGATGCTGTGCGTCCTTGCGCAGCAGGTCTTTCTTGATCTTGCCCGAGGCAGTGGTGGGGAACTGGTCGACAAAGAATATCTGCTCTGGATACTTTTGCCGGGCAACGCCCGACCGGTCGAGCAGCGCCGCGATGTCCTGCGCGCTGGGCGCCGTGCCGGGCCGGGCAATGATGTAGGCGCATACCGTCTCCCCGAGGCGGGCGTGGGGCATTGCAACTACTGCGGCGGCCTGCACGCTCGGGTGCTGGTGCAGCAGGTCTTCCACCTCCTTGGCACTGATCTTTTCGCCACCGCGGTTGATCAGGTCCTTGATGCGACCGGTAAAAACGATCGCACCCTCGGGGGTGAGGTAACCCACGTCGCCGGTGTGAAAGTAGCCGGCCTCGTCAAATGCCTCTTGGGTGTGCTCGAGCCTGGCATAGCCCAGGAAAAGCGCCGGCCCGCGCACGCAGATCTCGCCCTCCTGTCCTGTGGCGGCGCACTGGCCATCGGCTTTCTGGATCAGCACCTCATAGTCCACCACCTTGCCGTCGGTTTCGGCCGCAAGCTGGTGGTCCTGCGGTAGCGGGAAGCCCAGCGTGATCATGGGCGCCTCGCTCGATCCATACACCCGGAACGAGCGGCAGTGGTGCAGCGTGCGCGGCACGCGGTAGATGACCTCGGGCGCCACTGCGGCACCGCCGCAGGGAAACAAGCGCAGCGAGGGCAGGTGACGGCGGGTCCGTTCGGCCATGTCCATGAGTTCCTGCAGGAATGGCGTGGCCCCGATGGTGAAGGCAACCTGCTCGCGCTCGATGATGTCCATCGCTTCGGCAGTGTCCCATTTCTCCATCAGCACGGCTCGCACCCCCCGGTAAAACGGCATTTCGATGCCATGGCTGAATCCGGTGACATGGGTGACTGGTGATGGCATGAGCGTGGTTTCGCCCGGCTGCAGCTGCCAGTAGTCCGCACACATGAGCACGGCGCGCAGCAGCGTGTTGTGGGAATGCAGTACTGCCTTGGGTTGCCCGGTGGTGCCCGAGGTGTACAGCACCAGCTTGATGGCGTCGGGCGAAACCGCTGGCCACTCGGGTGGCGTCGCATCATGGGCGATCAGGGTTCGCAGGTCTTCCAACGCACCCCCCTGCGCCGGGCCTCGCACCGTCCAGACATGCTGCAGGTGCGGCAACCGGGGTTGCAGGCGAGACATCATTTGTGCATGGTCGAAGCCCCGGAATTGCTGGGCCACGAAGATGCCCTTGGCGCGGCTGTCACTGAGGATGAGTTCCACCTCATGGTCGCGGTAGATGGTCACGATAGGGCACAGCACCAGGCCCAGCAGGCTGGCGGCCAGGTCGATGAGAACGCTTTCGTGCCAGTTGGGTGTCTGAAAGGCCAGCACATCGCCCGGTCGGTAGCCGCGCTGCCACAGGGCCGTAGCCAGGCGTTGCGCCTGCTCCCACAGCGCACGGGCACTGTGGGCCACGCCGGCGCAGACATGCGTGATGCGTTCCGGGTCTTCGGTGGCGATGCGCCGGGCACATTGGGCCACCGTGGTGTTCTGCCAGGTGCCGTCGCTGCGCCACTGCTCGGCCTTGGCGGGGTTCACCCGCACCGGCCAGCCGCTGATGTCTTGCTGGGTGGTGTATGCATTGCTTGGGCGTGGCATCGTAGGACTCTTTCAGACGGCGAGGTATTGGGTCTTGAGGGCCGGTTGCGCATCAAACTGTGCCCAGTCGCCCTCAAAGACGAGGTTGCCGCTGTCCAGCAGGTACACATACTCGGCGCATTGCCGTGCATAGGCAACGCTTTGTTCGGCCAGCAGCAAGGTGAGCTGCAAACGTTCCCGGGCGCGGCCCACCTGCAGGGCCAGGTCGTGGGCTACCTTGGGCGCAAGGCCTTCGGCAGGCTCATCGAGCAGCAGCACTTTGGGCGAGGCCATGAGTCCACGCGCCACCGCCACCAGCTGCTGCTGCCCACCCGAGAGCTGATAGCCCAGGCGCTCCTGCAAATCCTTGAGCAGCGGGAAAAGATCGCCCACCATCTCCACCGTCATGCGCGGCGTGCGGGTGCCGGCCGCGTGCAGCGCCAGCTCCAGGTTCTGGCGCACGGTGAGGTTGGTGAAGATGCGGCGGTCTTCCGGCACCAGCATCAGGCCCATGCGGGCGCGTGCTTCGGTGCTGATGCCCTCCAGGCTGCGGCCTTCGAGCAGCACGCTGCCCGATATGTGCGGACCGGCGTCGAGCACCGATTTGAGCAGTGTGGACTTGCCAGCGCCATTGCGCCCGAGCAGTGCGACTCCGCCGCCGGTGGGAACTTTGAGGTTCAGCCCGAACAGGGCCTTGCTGTCGCCGTAGCGGGCGTGCAGGTCGCGGACTTCAAGCATGGGCGTCACCGTCTCCGAGGTAAATGTCCTTGACCCGCTGGTCATTGCGGATGGCTTCGGGGCTGCCCGAGGCAATCAGCTGGCCGTAGTGCAGCACCGAGATGCGGTCGGCCAGGCCAAACACCACATCCATGTCATGCTCGGTCATCAGCAAGGACAGCCCGCGGGTCTTCTTGATGTGGCGCAGCAGCTGCACCGTGGCATGGCGCTCGGCGGTGGACATGCCTGCGGTGGGCTCGTCCAGGAACAAGGCAACGGGCTCCAGTGCCAGCACCATCGCCATCTCCAGCCGCTTGCGGTCGCCGTAGGCCAGGCTGCCGGCGACGGCATTCCGGTGGGCACTCAGGCCGATGTCGCTCAGCAGGGCTTGCAGCCGCTCGGAAATGCGCATGCCGGTACCGGCACGGGGCGAGCGGGCATGGGCTTCCAGCGCGACGTGCAGGTTGTCCTGCACCGTGAGCTTGCCAAAGACGCGGGCGACTTGGAAGGTGCGCCCGAAGCCGCGCTGCACCCGTTGGTGGGCGGGCAGCGCTGAAATGTCTTCGCCCCGAAAGTGCACCTGGCCTTGGTCGGCCAGCAGTTCGCCGGTGAGCACCTTGAACAGGGTGGTCTTGCCGGCTCCGTTGGGGCCGATCACGACATGCGACTCGCCCTCGCCAATGGTGAGGCTGACACCGCGCAGCACCGTAATGCGGCCGTAGGATTTTTCGAGTTGACGCGCATCCAGCAGGATCTCGCTCATGGCTTGGGCTCCTGGGTTTCGTTGCGGGGGCTGTCGCGCCGGGTCCAGCGCGACAGCACGCCCAACATGCCGCCGGGCAAGGCCAGAACCACCAACAGCAGCAGCATGCCGGTGACCAGATCGGACAGACCGACCAGTGTGCGCGTGGCGTAGAACACTGCGCTCAGTGTTACCGCGCCCAGCACGGGCCCCCAGAAATAGGCGCTGCCGCCGAGCAATGTGTACAGGATCGGATTGGTCGAATTGGACCAATGGGCCAGTTCGGGCGTGACGATCTGGGCCCAGGGCGCCACCAGCGAGCCTGCTGCTGCGGTTGTTGCGCCTGCCAGCGTGAACACCATCCAGCGGTAGCGCTGTACGGGAATGCCCAGAAATTCCGCCCGCTCCGGGTCCTGGCGGATGGCTTGCAAGGCGCGCCCGAAGCCGCTGCCAGTCACCCAGCGCAGCAGGGCGATCAGCACCACGCTGACGACCACGATGCAGTAGTAGAACATGTCGCCCTGGCTCAGATCCAGCTCCCACGCGCCCACACTCAAGCGCGGGCGCGGTAGCGCGCTGAGGCCATCGTTCTTGCCCAGAAAGCTCGTATTGGCCACCAGCAGATGAACCAGCTCTGCGAAGGCCAGCGTGAGGATGGAGAAATACACCCCTTCGCTGCGGCGCAGGGCGACAAAGCCGATGCACATCGCGAGCACCCCGCCGGTGACGGCCGCGATCAGCAGCGAGGGCAGCAGCGGCCACCCCAGCTGCTGGGTGAAAACGGCGGCGGCGTATGCCCCTGCCGCATAGAACATGGCCTGCCCGAAGCTCAGCACGCCCGAGGTGCCAAACAGCAGATTGAACGACAGGCCAAAGACCGCATTGATCCAGACCATGCCGACGATGAAGATCAGGCCCCGGTTGAGCAGGTGTGGCACGAGCAGGCCCGCCAGCGCCAGCGCCAGCGTCAGCAGGATAGCGAGGTCGCGGCGCAGGTGGGATCCGACAAAAAGACTTGCGTGCATGGTTCAGTGCCTCCGGCCCATCAGACCCTGGGGGCGCAGCAACAAAATTAGCGTCATGGCGATGAAGAACGGCAGGCCGGGCAGGCTGGGCAGCACCCACTGACCGACTGCGTCAATGAGACCCAGCAGGATAGAGCCCAGAAAGGCCCCGCTGACGCTGCCCATGCCGCCGATGATGATCACGCCAAAGGCCTGGATCACGAAGCCGCTGGCCAGCGAGGGTGACAGCGTCTGGTTGGCCAGCAGCAGGCCGCCCGCCAGGCCTGCGAGCGCAAAGCCGATGGCCACCGTGGCGGTGTACACCAGGCGCACATTCACACCCAGCAGCCGTGCCATCCAGGCATCGACGGCAATGGCCTTGACCAGCCGTCCCGAGCTGGTGCGGTTGAGGAAATACTCCATCGCCACGAACACCGCGATGCCGCAGGCGATGATGAACAACGACATCTTGGGGATGACCGCATGGCCCGCCACCCAGGCGCCATCGAGCACGCTGGGCGGCATGACGCTGCGGTAGTTCAGCCCCCAGATGAGTTTGGTGCTGCCTTCGCACACCAGCAGCAGCGCGTAGGTGGCGATGAGCACGTAAGCGTCGTCCACACCGCCCAGGCGGCGCAGGACGAGGCGATCCACCGCGAGGCCGAGCACCGCCACCACCGCGCCACCTGCCAGTGCGCCAAACAGGTACATGGCCATGGATTCGCTGCCGCCCAGCGCCTGGGTCAGGGAGTACGCCGCATAGGCGCCGATCATGAAGAACCCGCCGTGCGAGAAGTTCAGGATGTGCAGGGTCCCGAAGATCAGCGTGAGACCAGCGGCGACCAGGAAGGTCGCCATGGCCCAGGTCAGGCTGTTGACCAGCAGGGTGAGAACGTCAGCGAACATCATGGCAACGGTCCGTCAGGCGGTGCGCAGCACGAGCTTCTTGCCCGGCGATGCCGGCAGCAGCACCGACTTGCCCTCGACCTTCTGGTACTGGGCCACGCGGTAACCCTTGTCGGTGGCGGCTGGCTCGATGTAGACCAGCTCCACATCCTTGATGGCCTGGTTGTCTTCGGCGCGCAGCGTGCGCGGGCCGGTCACGGTGTCCCAGGTCAGGCCCTTGAGGTGGGCAATGACGGATTTGGTGTCGGTGGATTTGCCCTTCTCGATGGCCTTGGCCAGTGCGTAGATGCTGGCATGGGCTTCCGCTGCCCAGCCCAGGGGTTCGGGGTCCTTGGTCTTGGTGAGGTAGTCGGCCACGAAGCGCTCGCTCATGGCGTTGCCCTTGTTGGCTTCGGCGTAGTAGTGCATGCCGGTCCAGTGCGGGGGCAATTGTTGCTTCATGCCCCGGGCCACCAGGAATTCATTGGCGGCATCGCACACCACCTTGTAGCGCTGCATCAAGCCAAAGCCGCGTGCTTGCTGGAACATGGTGATTGCATCGCCGCCGTAGGTGGCGTTGTACACGCCGTCAGCCTGCTGTCGCAGCGCCTGCGTGATGGAGTTGCGGTAGTCCGAGACGCCATAGGGCAGCAGGATCGGGTCGAGAATTTCCGGCTTCTTGCCGGTGAGGGCCGGATAGAACTCCAGCAGGCCGTCGACGAAAATGCCCCACATCGTGCGGCCGTATTCGTGGTCCGGGATCAGGCCGGTCCAGCGCGTGATCTGCGGGTATTTCGTGGCCATCAGCCGGGCCTGGGCGCGGCCCCGCGCATCAGGCGCGTCGCCGGGTCGAAACAGATGGGGCGAATAGTTCTCGTGGTTCATCTTTTCGGTGCCGGCACCGCAGGTCATGAACACACCGTTTTCTTGTTGCATCACGGGGATCAGCGCCAGCACCACGGCGCTGGAGATGCCGCCCGTGTGCAGGTTGATGCCAGCGCCCAGCAGTTCGCGGGCCGCCGCCAGTGCGGCAGCCGGGTTGGCCTTGTCATCGCGGATCTCCAGGGCCACCTGGCGCCCCAGAATGCCGCCGGCCTTGTTGATTTGGTCGACGGCGATCTCGGCGCCATTCTTGACGTACGAACCGATGAATTCCTGCGGGCCGCTCAGGGGCGTGATGAGCCCGATCTTGAGCGGACCGCCCTGGGCATGCGCCAGGTTCAGCGCGGGAAAGGACAAAGTGGAGGCTGCGGCGGCTGCACTGTATTTCAGGATGTCTCTGCGGTTCGCTGGGTTCATGGTTGTCTCCTGGTGGTGGGGCGGACCCGGGGTTATTGGCCGGTGAACACCGGCTTGCGCTTCTCGGAAAAAGCTTGGACGGCTTCGGCATGGTCGGCCGTCCGGTTGGACAGGCACTCGTAGGCCACGCCCGCATCGAAGTAGCTGTGAAAGAGCTGCTTGAGTGGCAGGTTGGTCGTGATCTTGGTCCAGCGAATGGCCTTGGTGGCGCCCTGTGCAAGTCGTCCGGCCAGCTGCGCGACGGTGTCATCCAGCGCCTGCGCGGTCACCACTTCGGTGATGAGGCCGATGCGCTCGGCTTCGGTGGCGGACATCAGCTCGCCCGTGAACAGGAACTTGCGGGCCTTGGCATAGCCCACCAGTTGCGGCCAGAGGATTGCGCCGCCATCGCCGGCAACCAGCCCGACGCTCACATGCGGATCGCCGATCCGGGCGGTGTCGGCGGCCACGATGATGTCGCACAGCAGCGCCAGGCTGGCGCCCAGGCCGGTGGCATGGCCATTGAGCTTGCACAACAGCGGCTTTTCCAGGTCGAGCTGGCTGAAGACGATGTCCTTTGCTTCGCGCGCTGTTTTTTCAAACTCGGTGGGGTCGTCCACGGCGCGCTGCATCCAGTCGATGTCGCCTCCAGCACAGAACGCAGCCCCCTCGCCGGTGAGCACCAGGATATCGCTATCGGGGTCGCGCTGTGCATCGGTGAAGACCTGCGACAGCTCGTGGTGCAGCCGTTCGTTGACGGCGTTGCGCTGCGCGGGCCGGTTCAGCGACAGCGTGAGCACCCGTCCCTGCCGGGAAAAACGGATGCACTGGTAGTCTTCGAAGTTCATGGGCGATCCTTGGAAAGCGGGTGTCACGGTTGCGCGCAAGGCGTGGCGGTGGCGAATGCCTGAAGATGGTGTGCGGTGGAGCCATGCAACTGCTCGTTGACCCTGGCGCGTCGCAGATAGTGGCTGATGGCGTATTCCTCGGTGATGCCGATGCCGCCGTGCAGTTGCACAGCTTCTTGCGTGACCCGGCGCGCGCTGTCGCAGGCCACGGCCTTGGCGGCATGGACCTGCGCGGCGCAGTCCGTGGCACCGCAGGCCAGGCTGCGCATCGCCTGTCGCACGACCGATTCGCTTTCTGCCAGGCGGATGTACATGTCCACCGCGCGGTGTTGCAGTACCTGGTGCTGTCCGAGCGTGACGCCAAACTGCTTGCGCGTCTTGAGGTATTCGAGTGTGAGCGCCATGGCCCCCTGCATGACGCCCACCGAGTCGGCCGCAACGGCCAGGCTGGCCAGCCGCCTGGCCTGCTCATCGGCCTGGGCCATGGCGCCCGGCGTGGATTCGGCCAGAAGCGTCGCGTGGCATGCGCGCAGGGCCACCGATGCTGCGCCACGCCCATCGACCAGGGGCAGGGCGTGGCGCGACAGGCCCGCACTGTCGGCCGGCACCACGTACAGGCCGGCACCCTGCACGGGCACAAGCAGCGTCTGCGCGATGTCTGCATCAGGCACTCAGGCCAGGTCCCCGCTCACGCGGCTGTGCGCGGCGGCAGCCGCTGCGAGCATCGGGGTGGCCACGATGCATGCGTGGCCCTGCAGGGCCAGGGCCAGCAGGCGATCGCGCTCGGCACCGGGCTGGCAGGCCGCGAGCAGCTGGACGGCAATGACGCCGCTGCTGATGAACGGCTCGGCCAGCAACGCCTGGCCGGCAGCTTGCGCGAGCAAGACGATGGAGGAGGGGCGGTACCCGAGTCCCCCCAGGGACTCGTCGGCCGCGACCGCGCACCAGCCCATGAGCCCCAGCGCATTCCAGATGCGGGCGTCAAAACGGCGCTGCTGCGCAGTGTGCTGCATGCGGGTGTCGAACCGGTACTGCTCCTGCAGAAAGCGTTGCGCGGCATCAGCAAGCGCGGCGTCGGTATCGTCCAGCCATTGCGTCGTTTTCATAGGCCCAGCTCCGCCTTGCTGATGATGTTGCGTTGAATCTCGTTGGAGCCGCCATAGATGGTGGAGGCCCGGCCATGCAGGTATTCGCGCACGGCGCCCGAGGTTTCCGCCGGCCCCAGCAGCGACACCGGCTGCTGCCCGTGAACGAGCGCGGGGTCGTAGACCGTGGCGCTCGCGCCCAGCCAGTCCATCGTGGCCTCCGAGATCGCCTGCTGCAGCTCGGAGCCGCGAATCTTCATGATGGAAGCCTCCACGCCCACGCTGGCCTGCGCGGTCAGGTGGCGCGCGGATTCCAGGCAGAAGGCGCGCAGCACATGCAGTTGCAGATCCAGCTGGTGCAGGCGGCGCTCAAACTCCTGCAGGTTCACGCCTTCGCCGCCCTGGCGTTCGCGCACCAGGCGCTTGAGGTGTTGCAGGTTGCGCATGGAGCGGCCGGTCTCTGCCGCCAGCACGCGTTCGTTGCCGAGCAGGAACTTGGCGTAATGCCAGCCCTTGCCCTCCTCGCCCACCAGGTTTTCTGCAGGCACTTCGACGTCGTCGAGAAACACCTCGTTCACATGGTGGCAGCCGTCCATAGTGCGGATGGGCCGGATGGTGATGCCCGGTGAACGCATGTCGATCAGCAAAAAGGAGATGCCTTGCTGCGGCCGGCCTTCATCGTTTGTGCGCACCAGGCAAAACATCCAGTCGGCCCACTGCGCATAGCTGGTCCAGATCTTCTGTCCGGTCACGCGGTAGACCTTGCCGCTGCGCACCGCACGGGTCTTGATCGACGCGAGATCAGAGCCGGCGCCGGGCTCTGAGTAGCCCTGGGCCCACCACTCGGAGGAGTCCAGGATGGGCGGCAGAAAGCGGTCTTTTTGCGCCTGGGTGCCAAACGTGTAGATCACCGGTCCGACATAGTTGACACCGAACGGAATCAGCCACGGCGCGCCGTGCAAGGTGCTTTCCTCTTCAAACATGAAGCGCTCCAGCGGCGTCCAGTCGCAGCCACCGTACTGTCGCGGCCAGTGCCCGGCGACCCAACCCTTGCGGTGCAGCGCATGCAGGAAATCCAGGTTGTCCTGCTTGTTCAGAAATAGATTGCCGTGGACCTTGTCTTTGAGACCCTGCGGCAGCTCATGGAGACAGAACGCACGAACCGCCTGGCGGAAAGCGGCCTCGGCTTCCTGTCCGGCGTGCGGCGCGGTGGAGTCCGGCGTTGAAGTCGTGGAGGTCATGGAATGTCAGTTCGATGGAATAAAATGAATTGTGAGTCATAATTCATATTTGTCCAGTCGAATGCGCATCACCTAGGGTAAGCACTGAGATCGGGTGCGCGGCAGCGTTCCGCTAGACTGAAATCAACCGGCGTCATACGCCAGCTTGCAACACAAGAGGACAAGGATTGGCTTCTACACCGCCCCCCCCTGGCGACGACGAGAGCTCCATGGCGCCTGCGCCCCCCAGGCCCAGGATGAGGCGTGCCGAGAAGGCTGCCCTGACCCGTGACAAGCTGATGTCCTCCGCGGCGGTGATCGTTGGCGAATACGGCTACCGGGAGGCCTCGGTGCAGCGCATTACGTCGCATGCGGGCATCGCGCAGGGCACGTTCTATCTGTACTTCGAATCGCGCCAGCTGTTGTTTGATGAGCTGCTGCCGTACTTTGGCCGCTTGCTGCTCGAGCATGTGCGCAGCCGCGCGCACAGCGCAAAGGGATTTTTCGAGGTGGAGGAAATCGGCGTGCGTGCCGTGTTTGACTACCTGCAGGAGCACCCCTGGTTCTGGCGCGTGCTCAATGAAGCCGAGGTGGAAGCCCCCAAAGCCTGGGCGGCTCACCATGCCGAGGTGTCCACGCGTTATGTGAAATTTCTGCGCCGTGCGGTCGAGCGCGGCGAGATCACAGGCTACAGTGAAGACGAGCTCGGCGCGCTCGCCTACATGTTGATTGCAGCTCGCGACTATCTGTACATCTACACCCAGAGCCCCTTGCGCGCACCCGCGGCTGTGCCGGAAGACGTGATCCGTACCTATATGCGTTTTCTGCGCAATGGACTCAAGGCCCAGGCCCCACAAATGACTCCGTGAGGCGGCCTGCGCGCAATGGGTTTCGGCTGCTCGTCGGTCCACACCCACCGGGGCCGTGCAAGGGCCTGTGGCGCCTGCGCCGGCTGGGCGCCAGCCTCATATTGCCGAGGCAAGGTCGCCGCAGTGGTGCCCGACGACCCGGCGCACGGCAAAATGGCAGTCACTTCCACTTGGATCTCACCGTCTGGATGCCCACCATGATTCCCCTGCAGCTGTTCGACCCCGCTTCCAGCACCTACACCTACCTCCTGCACGACCCCGCCACGCGCGATGCGCTGATCATCGACCCGGTGGATGAGCAGCTCGAGCGCGACCTGGCAGTGCTGCAATCGCACCGGCTCACGCTGCGCTGGGCGGTGGAAACCCACGCCCACGCCGACCACATCACCAGCGCCGGCCGCCTGGCCGAGCACACTGGGGCGCGCATGGCGGTGCCGGCAGGCTGTGGCATCGGCACGGCGGCGGTGCAGCTGGTCGACGGCGAAACGCTGGCCTTTGGGGGGGAAACTCTGCAGGCCCTGCACACCCCTGGCCACACAGCGGGCAGCATGTCGTTTCGGTGGCGCGAGCATGTGTTTACCGGCGACACCCTGCTCATCAACGGTTGCGGGCGCACGGATTTTCAGTCGGGCAGCGCGGCCGACCTGTACCGCAGCATCACCGGCCGGCTGTTTGCCTTGCCCGATGACACCATGGTGTGGCCCGGCCATGACTACCACGGGCGCAGCCACTCCACCATCGGCGCAGAAAAGGCGGGCAATGCCCGCATCGCAGGCCGCAGCCAGGACGAGTTCGTGGCGCTGATGGCATCGCTGCACCTGCCGCGCCCGCGCCGCATCGACGAGGCGGTGCCCGCCAACCTGCACTCGGGCCTGCGGCACGACGCCGATGGCGCCACCTTGCAGGCGCCGCGCGCGGCCGAGGGTTATGCGGGCGATGTCCCGGCCCGGCTGGCCTGGCAATGGGTGCAGGACGGACAGGCCGTATTGATCGATGTGCGCAGCGACGCCGAACGTGCGTGGGTGGGGGAGGTGCCCGGCGCCGTGGCCGTGGCCTGGAAGCAATGGCCCGGCATGGCGCCGAATGCCGACTTCGATGCCCAGTTGCGCGCCGCCGTCCCCGAAGGCGGCCGTGCCGTGCTGCTGTGCCGCAGTGGTGTGCGCTCGGTCGCTGCTGCGCGGCGCGCCACCGAGCTGGGCATCACGGCCTACAACATCCTCGAGGGCTTCGAGGGCGACCTCGATGGCCACGCCCAGCGCGGCAAGAAGGGCGGCTGGCGCCAGCAGGGGCTGCCGTGGCGGCAAGGGTGAGCAGGCCCTCGTGTTAGAGGCGTTCCCGCGCCGCTGCGGCATGTCGCCGATGGTGCTGTGAAAACTCTGGATAATCCGCCGCATGACATTTCTGGCCATCGACGTCGGCAACACGCGTCTCAAATGGGCGTTGTACGACGCTCACCGCCCGGGCGCCGCCTTGCTGGCCCATGGCGCCGAATTTCTGGACCATATCGACCGCCTGGCCGAGGGCTCCTGGGCGCAGCTGCCGGCGCCATCCCGGATGCTGGGCTGCGTGGTGGCGGGCGATGCCGTCAAGCGCCGCGTGCAGGACCAGATGGAGCTGTGGGATGTGGCGGCGCAATGGGTGGTGTCTTCGGCCCAGGAGGCCGGCGTCACCAACGGCTACGACTACCCCTCGCGCCTGGGCTCGGACCGCTGGGTCGCCATGATCGGGGCGCGCCACCATGTGCTGGCAAAGGGTCCCGCGCGCCCGATCGTGGTGGTGATGGTGGGCACGGCGGTCACCGTGGAATGCCTCGACACCGAAGGGCGTTTTCTCGGCGGCTTGATCCTGCCGGGCCATGGCATCATGCTGCGCGCCCTGGAGGCCGGCACCGCCGGCCTGCATGTGCCTACGGGCGAGGTGCGCCTTTTTCCCACCAACACCAGCGATGCGCTGACCAGCGGCGGCACCTATGCGATTGCAGGCGCGGTCGAGCGCATGGTGCAGCATGTCATCGCCCACTGCGGCGAGGAGCCTGCCTGTGTGATGACGGGCGGCGCCGGCTGGAAGATGGCGCCCAGCATGACGCGCCCCTTCGAGCTGGTGGACAACCTGATCTTTGACGGTCTGCTGGAGATCGCTGCGCGGCGTTTCGGCTGACCCGTGGCGCCGCGGCACCGGGGGCGCTGGCTCAGTCTTCTTGCAGCTCGGTGCGTGCCATCTCCACATCCAGGTGTTCCATCGCATCCTGGGGCGTGCTGGCCGCAGCCTGTTGGTAAAGCTGTGTGGCTTCCTGCATCCTCTTGGCGCCTTCCAGCATGACCAGCGCCTTGGCATATTCGATCATGCCGATGGCAGAGCCCGGGTGCAGCCGCAGGGCTTCCTGAAAAAGCTGCAGGCCCGCCTCCTTCTTCGCACCATAGGTCATGCCGCCGATCAGCGGACCCACCTTGTCGATCACCTCGGCATGGAAGGCGCCCAGCGCAATGCGGGCGTCGGCATGTTGCGGTGACAGGGCCATTGTTTTTTCCAGCGCATTTTTGACCTTGCTGCCCAGCCCCTGCGCCAGCGCCTTGGCGACGCTGATGCCCTGGCTGTAGCGGCCCAGGGCATAGGCCTGCCAGTACCAGGCGTTGGCGTTCGCGGGCTCCTGCCTTGCCTGGGTTTCGGCGCGTTCGGCCACCTGCATGAACAGGGCCAGGCGCGTCGCTTCCCGGGGCTCAAGGTAGTTGGCGTAAACCGCGCAGGCCTTGTTGGCGACCGTGGTGCCGGCGGCGCCGGCGCTCAGGCCCGCCGCTGCGGCTTGCGCGAATTCGCCGTTGTGAAAAAGCACCCAGGCCTGCAGTACGGCCGTGTTTTCTGGGCTGGGCTCGGCATCGCCGCGGTGCAGTCGGCTCCACTGCGTGCGGACGCTGGCCGCATCCCAGCGGTAGTCGGCTGTGTGGAGAAAGGGAGCCCATTGGGCCATGGTGTGTCTCCTGGGTTTTCGAAAGCGGCGGTGTGGGGGTTTGCCCAGAGACGCATTCCAGAATGCGTTCGGCAGTGCGGCAAGGATGGATGCGTGCCTTGGATGTCATGGTTTCTTGCGCTCGCATGGCCACTCTAACCGAGCGGTTGTACAGGCGTCGCAGCATCCAGGGCCTGGCGCTGACCCCTGCATGCACTTTACGCCGCCCGGTGCCACCGGCGCAGGCTGGTGCCCCTGAAAGTGCAGAGGTGGTTTCGGTGCGCGGTGCCAGGCAAGCACTGCACCCTGCACAGCCATTGCTTACATGCAGGTCCGCAGCGGATGGGATAATGCTCGGCTTTGCCAGCAGGCAGTTCTCTCGGGCCACATCATGATTCTTGTCACCGGCGGTGCCGGCTTCATCGGCGCCAATTTTGTTCTTGACTGGCTCGCCAACGGCGACGAGCCGGTGCTCAACCTCGACAAACTGACCTATGCGGGCAATCTGCACAACCTGGCCAGTTTGCAGGGCGATGCGCGCCATGTGTTCGTGCAGGGCGATATCGGCGACAGCGCGTTGGTGGCCCGCCTGCTGGCCGAACACCAGCCACGCGCCGTGGTCAACTTTGCCGCCGAGTCGCATGTCGACCGCTCCATCCATGGCCCCGAAGATTTCATCCAGACCAATGTGCTCGGTACCTTCCGGCTTTTGGAAGCGGTAAGGCACTATTGGCAAGCGCTGCCAGCCACCCACAAAGAAGCGTTCAAGTTTTTGCATGTGAGCACCGACGAGGTCTATGGCACCCTGTCGGCCGATGCGCCGGCTTTCACCGAAGCGCATGGCTACGAGCCCAACAGCCCCTATTCGGCCAGCAAGGCCGCCAGCGACCACCTTGTGCGTGCCTGGCACCACACCTACGGTCTGCCCGTGCTCACCACCAACTGCAGCAACAACTACGGCCCTTACCATTTCCCGGAAAAACTCATCCCGCTGATGATCGTCAACGCCTTGGCGGGCAAGAGCCTGCCCGTGTATGGCGATGGCATGCAGGTGCGCGACTGGCTGTACGTGCGCGACCATTGCAGCGCCATCCGCCGCGTGCTGGAGGCGGGCCGTCTGGGCGAGACCTACAACGTCGGCGGCTGGAACGAAAAGCCCAACATCGACATCGTCCACACCGTGTGTGCCCTGCTCGACGAGTTGCGCCCGCGTGCCGACGGGCAAAGCTACCGGGCGCAGATCACCTATGTGAAAGACCGCCCCGGTCACGACCGCCGCTACGCCATCGACGCGCGCAAGATCGAGCGGGAGTTGGGCTGGAAGCCCGCCGAAACGTTTGACACCGGCATCCGCAAGACCGTGCAGTGGTACCTCGACAACGCCGACTGGGTGGCCAACGTGCAGACCGGCGCCTACCGCGAATGGGTGCAGACCCAGTACCAGGAAGCCCCAGCTGCTTCCTCGGCCACCGCCACCGCCCCCGCCAGCGCATGAACATCCTCCTCTTTGGCAAAGGTGGCCAGGTCGGCTGGGAGCTGCAGCGCAGCCTCTCGGTGCTGGGCCAAGTCACCGCACTCGACTTTGACAGCACCGAGCACTGCGGCGACTTCAGCAATCCCGCAGGCCTTGCCGACACCGTGCGCGCGCTGCGCCCCGACATCATCGTCAATGCCGCCGCCCACACCGCGGTGGACAAGGCCGAGAGCGAACCCGACTTGGCCCGCACCCTCAACGCCACCGCGCCGGGCGTGCTGGCCCAAGAAGCCGCCCGCCTGGGCGCCTGGCTGGTGCACTACAGCACCGACTACGTGTTCGATGGCAGCGGCACCCGCCCCTGGGTGGAAACCGATGCCCCCGCGCCCCTGAGCGTCTACGGCCGCACCAAGTGGGAGGGCGGACAGCTCATCGCGCAATCGGGCGCGAAACACCTCATCCTGCGCACCAGCTGGGTCTACGCCGCCCGCGGCGGCAACTTCGCCAAGACCATGCTGCGCTTGGCACAAGAGCGCGAGCGCCTGACCGTCATCGACGACCAATGGGGCGCACCCACCGGTGCCGACCTGCTGGCCGACGTCACCGCGCACGCCATCCGCCACCTGCAGGCCCGCCCGCAGGATGCCGGCCTGTACCACCTGGTGGCCAGTGGCGAAACCAACTGGCATTTGTACGCAAAATACGTTCTAGCCCAGGCGCAACAAGCGCAACCTGCTATTGAATTGAAAGCAACCGAAGTGGTGCCCGTGCCCACCAGTGCCTTCCCCACGCCCGCCCGGCGCCCGCACAACTCGCGCCTGAATACCCAAAAACTGCAAGCCACCTTCGGCCTCACGCTGCCCCACTGGCAGCAGGGCGTGGCACGTATGCTGCAAGAGGCATTGGCATAAAATCGGCCATCATTTGATGCGACAACCGATGCATTGTCTGGTGTCCAAAGGAGGAACCCATGCGTACCACACTCACTCTTGACGATGAATTGCTCGCGCAGGCGCAGCAGATCAGTGGTTTGACTGAACGCACCCAGTTGATCCGCGAAGCACTCCGGGCGCTGGTGCAGCGCGAGAGCGCGCGCCGTCTGGCCCGGCTCGGCGGGACCGAACCCCAATTGCAGCCCATTCCCCGCCGCCGAGAGCCTCAAGCGTGATGTTGGTGGACACATCCGTGTGGATTGACCATTTGCGCCATGGTGAAGCTGAGCTGACGGCAGCACTTCAGGTCGGGCAGGTGGATATGCATCCATTTGTGGTGGGAGAGTTGGCCTGTGGAAACTTGCAAGCACGCGCTGAGGTGCTGGGCCTGCTGCAGGCGCTGCCCCAACTCCAGGTGGCCACCGACAAGGAAGTGCTGTTTTTTATGGACGCGCACGCGCTGATGGGGCGCGGCATAGGCTATGTGGATATGCACCTGCTGGCAGCCACCCGGCTGGGTGCGCATTTGCTCTGGACGCGGGACAAGAGGCTGCACGCCATCGCCGCCGAATTGGGCTTGGCGCATACCGAAAAAAAACACTGAATCAAGGTCATCAGTCCCCGCCATGAATACTTTCCAAACCACCCCAGTCTCCACCCGCAAAGGCATCATCCTCGCCGGCGGCTCCGGCACCCGCCTGCACCCGGCCACGCTGGCCATCAGCAAGCAGTTGCTGCCGGTGTACGACAAGCCCATGATCTACTACCCGCTCAGCACCCTCATGCTGGCGGGCATCC
>Ga0116172_10002122_pt1 | contig 17566 bp, 16 predicted proteins | sample AD_UKC083_MetaG_FD_89799 | JGI IMG/M metagenome (GOLD analysis project Ga0116172, IMG submission 89799) | Active sludge microbial communities of municipal wastewater-treating anaerobic digesters from USA - AD_UKC083_MetaG | ecosystem: Engineered > Bioreactor > Anaerobic > Digestate | place: USA...
CTATCGAGCGGGCCTTCAGCGGCACCGGCATCGTAGTGTTGAAACCGGAGATTGTGTAGCCCGGAATCGCCGGGCGCCAACCCGGGATCAGGCGAATTTCTTGAGGTATTCGAGGCTCTTGGTGGCGATGGTCTCCGGGCCAAGCTCGAATTTGAAGACCTCGACCGACATGTATCCCTTGTAGTCGATATCGCGCAGGGCCTGGAATATGGGCCCGAAATCCACGTCGCCGAAACCGGGGCCGTTCATGTTTTCGTCGTTGGCGTGGTAGTGGGCGAGGTACTTCGCGTATTTGCGGATGAGCGCCGGGCGGTCTTCCTCTTCGAAGGTCATGGCTTTGGTGTCGAGCAGCAGCCGGAACTTGGGGTGGTTGACGCGCTCGATGAGCCTGACCGTATCGGCGGCGCTGGTGCAGAAGTTGGTTTCGAGGTGGGTCAGGGGCTCCATGCAGATGGTCACACCGTGTTTTTCACACGCGGGCAGCGCCTGTTCGAAGACGGCGGCGGTGTATTCGAAGGCCTGGGCGTAGGTCAGGCTCTCATGGACGTTGCGCTGTTTGGGCGATCCGAAGATCATCACGTGGCCGCCCACGTCGCCGCAGAATCGGGCCAGATCGACGAGGTACTGGGCCGCGCGGTCGCGGTGTTCCTTGTCGGGATGGTTGATATGCAGCCCTTCGGGCCCGACGAATACCCAGTGGATGCCGATGACGTCGAGATCGACTTCCCGAGCCCGTTTCACGATTTCCTTGCGCGTCTCGGGGCTGATGTCGGTGACGTACTGGCTGAACGTGAACGGGGCGAGCTCGATGCCGTCGTAGCCGGTCTCTTTGACGTAGCTGAACGTACGGGCGATGTCGTTCCATTCCTTGAAAATTTCGTTGCAGATCGCGAATTTCATGGCGGTGGCAATCCCCCTTTCAGATGATTACTTTGGCGCTTCCACTTGTGCGGCCGGCCGGCACACCTGGTTGCCGCCCGCGCGTTTGGCCTCATACATCAGGGCATCGGCCTTTTCAATGAAGGAACGGACGGTGAACCCCTCCCGGTACGAGACGCAGCCGATGCTGAGGCTCAATTCGTCAAACCGGTATTTCCGGAAGGTCTCGCGGATACGTTCGGCAATGACGATGGCCTGCGGTTCCTCCGCTTCGGGGAGGATCACGGTGAATTCGTCGCCGCCGTACCGGAACCCGATATCCACGTGCTCGCGGGTGCATTCAAGCACGGCGTTTCCGGCCCCGCGGAGCACCTTGTCGCCTTCGAGATGGCCCCGGGTGTCGTTGTATTGCTTGAACTTGTCGATATCGAACAGGAGCAGCGAGAGCGGGCGTTTCTGGCGTTTGGCGCGTTCGACTTCGTTCTCGAGGCGTTCGAAGAACGATCGCTGGTTGTACAGGCCCGTCAGCGCGTCCTTGACGGACATCTCCATGAGTTCCTGCTCGAGGCGTTTCTGCTCGGTGATGTCCTTGCAGATGGCCAGGGTGGAGGCGAACTCTCCGCGCGCGTTGTCGACCCGGGAGAACGAGATGTTGACCGGGACATGCCCGCCGCTGTGGGCGAGGATCTCCGTTTCGTAATTCTTGAGGTAGTCGTACTGGTTGAGAAGACGCTGGATATTGAGAAACTCGTCTTCGCCGCCTGCCAGAAGCCGGGCGATGGGCAGGCCGATGAGCGTCTCTCTCCGGTAACCGACCATGGCGAGCGCGCCGCCGTTCGCGAATTCGATGGTCTCGTCTTTTCCAATGGTGATGATGCCGTCGACCGTGCTTTCGAGGAGGTTCTCGAGATACTGTTTGGTTTCGCGGAGCTCCTGATTGACGCGCTCCAGTTCCTGCGCGGCCGACTCGACGCGCTGGCGGAGGCGTTCCTGGTATTCGTGGGTCTCGGTTACGGCACGCTGTTTTTCGACCGCCCGGCTGACGGAGCGGGAGATGTCCTGCAGATTGAACGGTTTGAGAACGTAATCCTCGGCGCCCAGGCGCATGCACTGGATGGCCTGGGTCACCTCGGTGAGGGCCGAAACCACCACGATGGACAGCTCGGGGTCAATGTCTCTGGCGCGGCGCACGACTTCGAGGCCATCCATCTCGGGCATGCGCAGGTCGGTCAGCAGGAGGGCGAACCGCTCGTTCCTGAGCAGGTCGAGGGCCCGGGCGGGCGAGGTGGTGCTGGTGCATTCGTACCCGGCGCCGACGAGGTGCTGTGACAGCACTTCCAGAATCCCGGGTTCGTCATCGAGAATCAGGACGCGGTTCGCCGCCTGTTCCGTGGTATCTTCCGGTATTGTAGCCAACGATTTCTTCCCGTCCTCCACCACCCCAGCCGTCCCTGCGGGAATTCCGGTACAGGGCTCGCACGCGGGAATCCGGCCCTGTTGCCCATCGCGCGTCGCGGTCCCAGGCCGCACGGTACGCGCGGGAATGGGCTACAGGTATTTCACGACAACGATCATCACGAAGAATGAAGCGACCCCGACGAATTTCTGGGTTTTGTTGGGCGCGCGAGGGTCGTCGGCGGTGCTCTTCTTTTTGAACAGGCCTTCAATGCCCTTTTTCTCGGCCAGATCCGCGTTGTCCATAGCGGCAAAGGCAATCTCGCCAAAATAGGCCAGCATGTAGCAGAGCACGAGGCACATCAAGGCGATTCGTAACCATTTGCGGCTCACCATCTGCACAACCTCCTCATTCAGGCTTCAAGGACCGCCTCGCCGGGCGGCGGCATTCGGGTCTCTCCTGTACCCGCCTGGTCTGCTCCTGTGCACCTGAATTGTACGATGAAATGGGCCGTCGTTACAAGTGACAAAAAATCAACAGTTTAGGCCCAGTCCTTGAGCGGGTGCGCACGTTTGGCCAGCGGGAGGGGGATGCGGCCCCCGTGGATGTAGGCCGCGAAGGCGCCCTGGATGAATTCGTAGGCGGTGCGTCCGTCCTGCAGGCTTGCCTGGGGCAGGCGGTCTTCCTCGATGGCGGCGATGAGGTCGTCGATGATGGGGGCGTTGCGCCCGACATCGGGGTTTGTGAGGGTCGCGTCTGGCGCGCCCGGCAGGGGGGCCCAGGCAATGCCGCTGCTTCCCGGGGCCCAGGACGGGTCGGGAAGATAGGTGACGCTGGGCGGCACGTCGTTGAAACGCGCCTGGATGACGCCCTTGGACCCGTAGATGTCCAGGCCCCAGCGTTTGCCGTCGCCGTCGGGCTGGACGATGGACCCGAAGAAACCGGCGATGCCCTTGCTGAATCCGAAGACCGCGTTGATGCGGTTGCCGACGATGGGCCCCAGCGGCTCGGTGGCTTCTTTCACGTCGGACGGCTGGGCGGGTTTGCCGTTGACCGTGATGTCGGCCATGCACCATTCGGGCGGTCCCATCAGGTATTGCATCATGTCGAACGTGTGAGTTCCGAGAACGATCATGTCCTCCGCGCCGGCCCGGTTATCTTCTTTGCCGTGGCTGCGGAGCTCGATGATGTGGCCGATGAGGCGCTCCTCGAAGAGCATCTTCTTCATGTGGTGTACGATCGGCGACATGCGGTAATTGTGGGCCATGGCCCATTTGAGGTTCTTCGCCTCGATGGCGGCGACCATCTCATCGGCTTCGGCCAGGTCCGTGGCGATGGGTTTTTCGAGGAAGCCGTGGCAGCCCTGTTCGGCGCAGGCGAGCACGTATTCCCGGTGGCGGACGGTGGTGCGCGGGGCGACCGATACCAGGTCGGGCTGTTCTTTTTCGAGCATCTCGCGGTAGTCGGCGTAGGAGCGTTCGGCCTTAGCTTCGGCGGCGTGTTGGGCGCGTCCGGCCTCGTCCGGGTCGGCCAGGGCGACGACCTGAACGTCGGGCCGGTTGGCGAAGGCCAGATGCAGGGAGTGGCCATAGCCGCCATCGTGGGTGTCGCCGATGATGCAGGCCCGGTATTTGATATTCTGGGGCTGGGCGGCGCATTGGGTGACGAACGGAATGGCGGCCGTGCTGGCCAGGAATCCACGCCGGTTGATTTTCATGGTGTGCATCCTCTTTTTCACATGGGCATCCGCCCGTATCCGGCCCAGGTTTCGTACCGCCGGCTATCGTCACATGAGCCATGGTCCCGCGTCAAGCGGGGGATACCGCCCCACGTTCGCACCGGAGCAGCCGCGTCGCTTGTTCGCGGTTTGTCGTGGCGCAGGCGGCGCCTTTTCGGTAGTATAGGCGGCCGGGCGCATGGCGCGCCGGGAAACGAGGAGGTTTGGATGTCCAGTCAGCCCGTCAGCGAACCGGTTTCACCGGGACGGATGGTCGCGACGGCGGCTCTGCATGCGGTATTCCTGACCGCGTTTGTCGTGTTTATGGTGCGCATGATTCCGGAATTCGCCGTTCAGGCCGGGCATACCGGGCGCGCGCTGCCGCCGCTGGTCCAGGGGATGATCCGGTGGTCTTCCCTGATTGTCCGGTACTGGTACCTGGTGGTGCCGCTGCTCGCGCTGGCGGACACGGTGGGCCTGTTCACGTCGGCCCGGGTCTTTGGGAAACGCGGCCTGATTGTCTGGTCGGTCCTGGTGAGCGGAGCGCTCGCGGCGGCCATGCTCGTCGGGACCATCGCTATGCTGAATGCCATGTCGGGCCTGAGGTGAACCGCGGAGCCGGAACAGGAGGAAAGCGCGTGCCAGCGAAGCATCCGAACATCGTCATGTTCGCCATCGACAGCATCCGCCGCGACCACATGAGCTGTTATGGGTACGGGCGGCTGACCACGCCGTTCCTGGACCGCCTGGCGGCGGGCGGCACGCTTTTTGAAAACGCGTTCAGCGCGTACATCCCCACGACGCCGGCGTATTCCTCGCTCCTGACGGGGTGCGACGTTATCCGGACGCAGCAGCCGTCGCTCAGGCCGAAAGGCCCGATTCCGGGGGAGCTGCCGCTGCTTCCGGCGCTCTTGCGCTCGGCCGGATACGCCACGACGTGCGTGGGGTTTGGCGGCGAGTTCTACCGCGGTTTCGACACGTATCTGAACTTCGAGGGCTGGGTATCGTGGGAAGACCGGCCTGCCCGGAAAGCCGAAAACCTGAATGCGGTGACACTGCCGGAGCTGGAGCGTCTGGCGCGCTCGCCGAAGCCTTTCCTGCTGTTTCTGCGGCACATGGATCCCCACGCGCCCTACCTCCCCCCCGCGCCCTACGACACGATGTTCTATTCAAAGAACCCGTGTGCAAAAGGCAACACGAGCATGAAACCCGTGTTCGCGTTCAAACCGTTCGCGGACTTCCTCCGGTCCTGGATGCCGCCGGGAATTACGGACAAAGACTACGTGATCGCGCAGTATGACGGGGAGCTCGCCTACATGGACGCGTGCATTCAACGGATTGTCACGCGCCTGGAGGAGCTCGGCGTGCTTGAGGACACGCTGATCGTGATCACGGGCGATCACGGAGAGACATTATACGACCACGGGATCTACTTTGATCACCACGGGCTGTATGAGCCGACGCTGATGGTCCCGCTGATTTTCCATTGGCCCGGCCGGGTGCCTGGCGGCGTGCGGGCCAGGGCCTTCACGCTCCATGAAGACCTGGTTCCAACCGTGCTCGATGTCTGCGGGCTGAAACGGGTGGCGCGCGGGGTGCGGTTCGACGGCAAATCGAACCGGCCGTTCTTCACGGATACAGCCGGGTCGCACCGGTCGGAGTTTTACATCAGCGAGTGCACATGGATGCGCAAACACGGGTGGCGAACGCCGCTCTGGAAGTACTGGGAAGCGCTCGAACCGGATTTCCACGGGAAACCGCCGGTGGAACTGTACAATCTCGTGGAGGATCCGGAAGAGAGCCGCAACCTGGCGGAGCAGGAGCCGGAGATCGTCGAGATGCTCCGGGGCCGTTTGCGCCGCTGGGAGACGCGGCGCGAACGCGTGACGGGCAAACGCAGCCTGATCCACGAGTACCGTCTCGGCACCGATCTCCACATCGGTTCCATCGCCACCGCGAAAAAGCTCCAGAACCGCTGAGACGCGCTTACGCTCCGGCCGGGCTGCTGCTCGCCGTCTCGAGCGATTGCAGATAGGCTTCGCGCAGGGCGCCCAGCAGGGCCATCTTGGGCGGCGGCGGCGTTACGCTGGTGTGCATCCGGACGACCGCCATTACCAGCGCCTTCTCGGCGAGCGCCACGGCGTCGCGTTTGTCTCCCGTGAAACGCAACGCGACGCCGTAGAGCGTCTCGAGGTATGGCAGGAGCTCCGCAAAATCCTCCGTGCCATACAATGTTGCCGGCCAGTCTTCCGCGGCGTGGCCCCTACTCCACATAATTCCATCTCCTTGCTTCCGCCCGGTCCGTCCAGGTACTGGCCCGGTCCCGCGGAACCTGATGCGCCAGAGTCAATTGGTCCCGGCGGATTCCCGTTCAAGCGTCCTCGGAAAGAGGATGTTGTTTTCCTTGTGAATGTGCAGGTGCAGGTCTTTCTCGAGGCGTTCGAGTTCGGTCAACAAACCCCGGCAGGTGTTGCAGGCCCAGTCCGGAATTGCGTAGCCGTCGGTCAGGGTACGCAGGCGTTCGAGGGCCTGGCCGGCCTCGTCGTGTTCCATTTCCATGACGCTGATGGGGTTCGCCAGGGCGCCGCAGGTGAATCCCTGGAGCGGCTGGCCCGCGTCGAGGCGGCGTATCGCCGGAAACAGAATCCGCTCTTCTTTCATGGTGTGGCTCTCGAGCTCGTGCGCCAGTTCCCGCACCACCCGGTCGACCTCGACCAGGCGCGGGTCCTTCTCGGCGTGGGCGCTGGCGACTTTGGCGGACATGGTCTGCAGTGCCGGCAGCACTTCCCGGAGGTAGGCATGGTGGGTCTGCTCGATGTGATCGGCCAGTTCGGTCAGACTCATATCGGCGGGGTTGGGCTGGGATTCGCTGGAAGACGCTTCGACGCGGGCGATTTCATCGCGAACCGCATCGGGGTCGAGCCCATGGGCGTGGCACGCTTCCGCCAGGGTTTTCCCGCCGCCGCAGCAGTAGTCGAGCCCGAGTGTTTCAAACACCCGGGACAGGGCGGGGTTTTCCGTGACCAGTTGGCCGAGAGTGGCTTCGGGATTGATCGCAGTCGTCATCGCAAGGTCTCCTTCGTTGGTTTCAGGAACGCAGGGCCGGAGGCCCGCCCTGCCGGCGCCTTTATATATACTAATCGCATGCGCATATCCTTTTATGCCCGAAAAAAACACCCGCCTCTAGATCAGCGTTCCGTGGGTGTGGCTCGCCAGGTCGGCCAGCGTGTAATCGTTCAACATCGCCAAATAACCGCCTCGAATCCGGCCCCACTGCCGGTGCAGGGGGCAGGGATTGTCCGTCGAACATTTCGACCGGCCCAGGAAACAGCCCGACAAGCGGCTGAGATCGTCAATCCCTTCCACCACCTCATACAGGGTGATTTCGTGCGGGTCGCGGGCCAGCTTGAATCCGCCGCCCAGCCCCTTCTGTGAAATCAGAACCCCCTGGCGGGCCAGGGTCTGCAACATTTTGCCGAGATAGTTCGCCGGGGCGTCAATGGCCTTGGCGATCTCCCCGGCCCCGTGATACCGCTGCTCCGGGTCCTGGGCGAGCACCACGGCGGCTTTGAGGGTGTGCAGGGCGGTCTTGCTGATCATCGGTACTCCTTTATCGCATGTGATTATACGATTTTGGCCAGCCCGTGTCAAGCGGTCTGCGGAGACGGTGAGACTGGGTGGACCGGGTGGACTGGGTGGACACCGGGAGCTGCGCAGTCAGAGGGAGACGGGGGCGGGGTGCAGAAAGGCGAAAACCGTGTTCCGGGGAGGCTATACTATGGGTTTGTATACTGAGAATCTGTGTATGAGGCTCCGTTTTCGGGTATGATCCCGGTCTTTGCAGTACGGCGGTTCCGGGAGAACGGGCGGAGGACCCGGTCTCCGGGGCGGCCATGAGGAAAGGACTTTTAGTATGCCGGCTGAAGAAGGCGCCAGGCCCGCGGGCCGTTATGTTGGAACCGTGGCGAGAGGGATTCGCGCTCCGATCGTGCGCAAGGGGGATGCCATTGCGGAGATGGTGGTGGACAGCGTCTTGAAGGCCTCGAAATCGGAGGGGTTTCCGATTCGCGACAGGGACGTGGTGGGGATTACGGAATCGGTTGTGGCGCGGGCCCAGGGCAATTATGCCACGGTGGATGCGATCGCTTCGGACTTGAGGGCCAAATTCGGCGGCGATTCTCTGGGGATCGTCTTCCCCATCCTCAGCCGGAACCGGTATGCGGTGCTGCTTAAGGGCATGGCGCGCAGCACCAGACACATTGTGCTGCAGCTCAGCTACCCGTCCGACGAGGTGGGCAACCAGTTGATGGAGCAGGATTGGCTCGACGAACACGGGATCGATCCCTGGACCGACAGCCTCACGGAGGACCAGTTCCGGCGGGAATTCGGCCGCGCGCTTCACCCGTTTACCGGCGTGGACTACGTGGCGTATTACCGGTCGCTGGTGGAAGCGGAAGGCGCGGAGTGCACGATCCTCTTCTCGAACCGCCCCGAGACCATCCTGGCGTATACGCGCAACGTGCTGGCGTGCGATATCCACTCCCGGGCGCGGACCAAACGGCTTCTGGCGGCCGCGGGCGCGGAACGGGTGTACGGACTGGACGACATTCTCTCCTCTCCCGTGAACGGCAGCGGCTACCATCCGGAATACGGTCTGCTGGGCTCCAACAAGGCGACTGAGGAAACCGTGAAACTCTTTCCGCGCGACTGCCAGGCGGTGGTCGAGCGCATTCAGGACCTGTTCCGGGAGCGGCTCGGGAAGACCGTGGAAGTGCTGGTCTATGGCGACGGCGCGTTCAAGGATCCCGTGGGCAAGATCTGGGAGCTTGCGGACCCGGTGGTCTCCCCCGCGTTCACCGCCGGCCTGGTGGGCACGCCCAACGAGCTGAAGATCAAGTACCTGGCGGACAACCAGTTCGCCGGTCTCACGGGAGACGCCCTGCAACAGGCCATCGCACGGCAGATCCGGGAAAAGAAGGGCGACCTCGTGGGGGCCATGGAAGCGCAAGGCACCACGCCCCGCCGGTTGACGGACCTGATCGGATCGCTGTGCGACCTGACGTCCGGCAGCGGCGACAAAGGCACGCCCATCGTCTATATCCAGGGGTATTTCGACACCTTCGCGGAGGACTGAGCGGGAAAGCGCTCACGGTTCCTTATCTTCGCTGCGTGACGGGGAGATGAGGCCCCTTGCGCGTTCGACGGTGCTGACCAGGAGCCGTTTTGCCCAGATGAACTCCGTGGCGAGCACGGCCAGACCAAGGGGGATCACCACGGTGGCGGGGCCCGGCATGAAGATCATGGCGACGCCCAGAAGTACGATGGTGCCGCCGAGGGTGAAGATGAGCAGCCGCTTGAGCTGGCGGAACGTTCGTTTTGCGGTGACCCGGACGTCGGCGGCGAGGGGGCCGAGCATGCGTTCAAGCTGTTTTTCCGTGATAACGAGCGACGTCAGGAGAATGATGGCGGTGAGCGGGATGAAAATGAACGCTACCGCCTGGCTCACGGGCCGTTCGAGCGGACTGTTGACGGCATCCAGCACGAGCACCGCCAGATACATGGCGTAGTAGAACCACAACAGGAATCCTTCGAGGCGGGACACGGTGGCGCCGGAGATAAACACCGGCAGACAGACCACGGCCACCGCGATCATGACCGGGATGTCGTACTGGAGGGCGTCCTGTGAGACTTCAGCCCCGCCGGGACCCAGCAGGGCGGAGACGCCCAGCACGCCAAGCAGATTGAAAATGTTGCTGCCGACCACGTTGCCTACGGCCAGGTCGCGCTCGCCCCGCACGGTGGCCCAGACGGAGGCGGCAAGTTCAGGAAGGGACGTGCCCACGGCGACGATGGTCAGGCCGATGAGGAGTTCGGTGATGCCGAGCCGCTGGGCGGTGGCGACGGCGCCTCGCACGAACCCGTCGGCGCCCATGCCGAGGCAGACGAGTCCCGCGAGCACGAACGCCGCATGGAGGACGAAACTTCTTGCGCTGAACGGCGGGTTCATGGGCGAGATTTCGGCGGTCGCGGCAGGTTCCCGCCTGGCGTAATACCGTGCAAGGACGACCTGGACGGCCGTGTATCCCGCCAACCCGGCCAGGAGCAGCGCCCCCTCGACGGGCTCGATGGTTCCGTTGCTGCTCAGCACCCAGGCCAGGAGCGAGACGCCGATCATGACGGGAACGTCGAGGCGTACCAGTTGTGACGAGATGGTCAGGGGACTCATGATCGCCGCAATGCCCAGAATGAACAGCACGTTGAAGATGTTGCTGCCCACCACGTTCCCCAGGGCCACGCCCGCGTCGCCGGTGAGGCTGGCGCGTGCGCTTACGGCGAGCTCGGGCGCGCTGGTGCCATAGGCCACGACGGTCAGGCCGATGATCAGGGGGCTGATCCTGGCCGCGGCGGCGAGTCGCGAGGCCCCGCGCACGAGCAATTCCGCCCCGCCGACCAGGAGCGCCAGGCCCAGCACCAGAAAGACGACAGGCATCGCGGTTCCCTTGTATTTGTGGTGAATTATCGTATCACACAGAGAGGCACGGACGGGAACAGGCGGGGATCAAATCCCGAGGGCGGCGTTGATGACGAGTTGGATGTCGACGGCATTGACCTGGCCGTCGGGATCGCCGCTCACGTTGGGCTCGAAGTCCGGGTCCACCGGCACGCCGAGCGCGGCGTTGATCACCAACTGAATATCAACGGCGTCGAGGAAGCCGTCTTTGTTGATGTCGGCGGGTCCGGCGGGTTCGATGGGGCCCAGCCAGGGCGCTGCCAGCGGGTAGGTGACATCGAAACGGCCGAATTCGTCCCACCCGCCCGCTTCCCGCGGCATGCTGCAGGATGCGTTGCCGCGCCACAACTGGCCGATCACCTGCTGGGTATCGGTCAGCATCAGCGGACTTCCGGAAGAGCCTTTTTCGGTAGTACCCTCGTTCCATCCAACCCGGTGTACGGTGGCGGGGTACGCCGCCCCGGTGATCAGGTCGCCGAAGCTGATGCGTTTGTAATCGCCGCTGGGGTGATGAATGCAGGTGACGCTCGTGTCGATGGGAGGCGCAACGGTTGTCCAGCCGAGGTAGGTCAGGCCTTCCGGCGGCTGGTTGCGCAGGCGAAGCAGGGTAAAATCGGAGCCCGACGGCGCGGGGCTGGAGACCATGAAATCCGCCCCGCCGGTGGTGCGGGGAACGCTGTACACCGGCAGCAGGGCGCCGCCGCAGGTTTCACGCTGCCAGAGCCAGTAAAACTCGAGGGCACTGGCTTCCTGGGCCGTGCCGACGCAGTGTTCCGCGGTCAGGAAATAGGGAATCTCCGTCTCGGGGACCGAATCGGCGATGAGCGAGCCGGTGCACCAGAGCACGCCGGTGCCCCGTGTGATCGAACCGATCCCGCCCACGCCCCACGAGGTCTCCTGCCAATCGGGATAGCAGGCCACGTCGAGGTTGCAGGACCCTGCTTCGTTGAGGGCCTTGCCCCAGGGCAGTGTGGCAAAGTCCGCGTAGATGTGGGCGGTCTGGTCGAGCACGATCCGCACGGGCTCGACGGGCACGCCGGCGGGCACGGCACATTCCACGGCGACGGCATCCGAGAAGCACGACGCGGCCCAGAGATCGGATTCACCGGGATACGGAGCGGTGTACGGACCGTAGGCCTCTTCCGGGTAGGAAGCATTGTATACCACGACCTGTGCGCCGCGCGGCAAATCAAGCGTGGCGAAATGGACCCGTTGCGCCACGGCTTCAGGCGAATAGATGCGGACGGACCAAAGCCGGGTTCCGTCGCGGAGGGTTTCCCAGCGCCCGAGGTTCGCACGGGCGCCGGCGACACGGATCCGCTGCGGGAAGTCCTGAAATACGCCGATGCGTTGTGCGCTCTTGGCGCCCTGCAGTTGGCGCTCGAGGTCCTCGGCCAGCACCTTGCCCATGTCGAGGGGATCAAGAAGGAGCCATTCGCCCGCTTGCGCGTTCCTGGCGGGACCGGCCGGCTGTGGCTTGGGCGCGATGAACTTGGACATCTGCCGGGAAATCTCAGGCGACTGCTCCGCGGGCGGGAGATCCCACGTTTTGCGAGCGATGCCGGCGTGCTCAAGGTCGGAATCGGAGAGCAATCGTCCGGCGGCGTCGCTGTAGAGGTCGAACGGTTCGTGTCCGCTGACGGGAGCTATGCGGTAGCCGGTCACGGTCCCCGCGGAGAAATTGCGTCCCCGTTCGCGCCAGGACAGCAAGACCCGGTAGCTGCTTTGCGGGTAGCCGTGCCCGGCCAGGAAGGTGGCGGCTTCCGGAAACCGGTCCGCGCCGCACGCGTCGGCACTGTTTCCGGAGACGTTTTGCGAGGCGGGGGCCGTCAGAGACACGGCAGCCACCAGGAGCACGGCGGCGGCCAGGCGGGATGCGGAGGCTGTATGCGTATTCTTCACGACCGAACCGGTCCTTTCGTGCGGCTGTTCTGGACAGATCTCACATCTAACCGTACCACGAAACCCACGATTTGTGTCTTATGTTTCCCGAGAACGAGACGCGGGACGACAGAGCGCATTCATTCCGATTCGATCGGGTGTGTTTTCGAAGGGGCGCGCGCGGACATCGATTTCATGGATGAGGTTCAAGCGATCCAGGCCCTTAACCAGTCGATTCACAAGATCTTAGGGCCTTTCGCCCGGCCCCGCGTGCGCGGTTGCATCCAATAAAACCGTATGCTAATCTTTTCCCCGTATGCATCTGTGGCCGTCCGGGCACATCCTGTATCCGCTTCGCCGCGCATCTGGAATCTGGGCATTCTGCAAAACCATGGGAGTTTGCGCTATGCAAGTTGCTGATATGTTTAGTCTTAAGGGAAAAGTGGCTGTGGTGGCCGGCGGCGGCGGCATTCTGGGCGGCGCAATCGGGGAAGGACTGGCGGCCGCCGGGGCCGACGTGGTCATTGGCGATTTGCTGCCCGAGATGGCCGAGAAGGCCGCGAAACGTATCACCGATGCCGGCGGAACGGCCCTGGGCGTCAAAATGGACGCGTTTGACCGGTCCACAATCGAAGGATGCCGCGACGCGGCCTACGACACCTACGGGTCGGTGGACATCCTGATCAACGCGGTGGGCGGCAACATGAAGGCGGCGACGACTTCGGCCGAGCAGTCGTTTTTCCAGCTTCCGCCCGAGGCGCTGTCGAAGGTGTTTAATCTGAACATTCTCGCGGGCACGATCGTGCCGTGCCAGGTGTTTGGCGAGCGAATGAAAGACAATCCGGAGGGCGGGAGCATCATCAATATCTCCTCGATGAGCGCCTTGTCGCCGTTGACGCGCATTCCGGGCTACAGCGCGGCGAAGGCGGCGGTCAGCAACTTCACGCAGTGGCTGGCGGTGCATTTCGCCCAGGAATACACGGCGAAATTGCGGGTGAACGCGATCGCGCCGGGTTTTTTCCTGACCGAGCAGAACCGTTTCCTCATGACCGACGAGAAGACCGGCGACTTGACGCCGCGCGGCAAGAAGGTCATTGACCACACGCCCATGGGCCAGTTTGGCACGCCCGAAGACCTGATTGGCGTGACGGTGTGGCTGGCGTCGGAGGCCTCGCGGTTCGTGACGGGCATCGTAGTGCCCATTGACGGCGGGTTTTCGGCCTATTCCGGGGTGTGATCGCGCATACGAACGGTGTTAAAGCACAAGAGCAAGGAGTTTGAGCCCATGATGGATCCGGTAGCCTCTCTCAAAGCGCATCAGCCGAGCCATGAGTTCCTGATTGCCATTGACAGCGACGGCTGCGCGTTCGACACGATGGAGATCAAGCACAAAGAGTGCTTTATTCCGAACATCATCAAGTACTGGGACCTCCAACCGGTGTCGAAGTACGCGCGCGCGGCGGCGGAATTTGTCAACCTGTATTCAACGTGGCGCGGGATCAACCGGTTCCCGGCGCTGCTGATGGTGTTTGATCTGCTCAACGACTGGGACAAGGTGCGGGAGCGCGAATTCCGGTGTCTGGACGTGGCCTCGTTGCGCGAGTGGGTGGTGAAGGAATCCAAGCTCGGGAATCCGGTGCTCGAGGCCTACTGCAAGGCGCATCCGGACGATCCGGTCATGGCACGGGCGCTGGAGTGGAGCAAGGCGGTCAACCGGACCGTGGCGGACATCGTGCAGGGCGGGTTGCCGCCGTTCCCGTATGTGCGCGAGTGCCTGGAAAAGGCCCATGTCCGGGCGGACATGCTGGTCTGCTCGCAGACGCCCACCGAGGCATTGACCCGGGAGTGGCAGGAACAGGGCGTAGACACATACGTCTTTGCGATTGCCGGCCAGGAAATGGGCAAGAAGTCCGAGCACATCGGGTTCGCTGCGCAGGGCCGGTACGAGCACACCAAAATGCTCATGATCGGCGATGCTCCGGGCGACATGAAAGCCGCGCGGGCCAACAACGCCCTCTTCTTCCCCATCAATCCGGGCGACGAAGACAAGTCGTGGAAGCGGCTGTATGAAGAAGGGCTCGACAAGTTCTTCGCGGGCGAGTTCGCCGGGGACTACGAGGCCTCTTTGATTGAAGAGTTTGACGCGTATCTCCCGGAACTCCCGCCCTGGAAGAAATAGCGGCCGCCCATGAAGATCATCGTCGATGAGAACATGCCGTACGGGCTCGAAGCGTTCTCGACCCTGGGCGACGTGGTCGCCATGCCGGGGCGCCGGATCAGCGCGGCGGCCGTGGCGGACGCGGACATCCTGGCGATTCGCTCCATTACGAACGTGAATGCGGCCCTGCTGGAAGGCTCGAAGGTCCGGTTTGTAGGAACCGCGACCATCGGCGAGGACCATGTCGACAAGGCGTACCTCGAAGCGCACGGCGTCGGGTTTTCGAGCGCGCCGGGATGCAACGCGAACAGTGTGGGCCAGTACATCACCGGCGCCCTGCTCGAACTGGCCGCCGCGCACGGGTTCCGGCTGAGGGATATGAGGCTGGGCATCGTAGGCGTCGGCAACGTCGGGTCGCGGGTGCGGGCCAAGGCGTCCGCGATGGGCATGGAATGCGTGCTGAACGACCCCCCGCTGCAGCGCCAGACCGGCGACGCAATCTACCGGCCCTTGGATGATACTCTCGATTGCGACATCGTCACCGTGCATGTTCCGCTGGCCAAAGAGGGCGCGGACGCAACCTATCACCTGGTCGACGAGGCCTTTGTGCGCCGCATGAAACCCGGCAGCATCCTGATCAACAGTGCGCGCGGGGCCGTCGCGGACGGCGCCGCCGTGAAACGCGCCCTGTCGGACGGCCATCTGAGGGCGTGCGTGCTGGATGTGTGGGAAGGCGAACCGGTTGTCGAGCTCGAGTTGCTGAAGCAGGTCTTTATCGGCACGCCCCATATCGCGGGCTACTCGTTTGACGGCAAGGTGAACGGCACGCGGCAGATCTACGAGGCCGCGTGCGCGTTTCTGGGAGTCGCTCCGGCCTGGGACCCCTCTCCCCTGCTCCCCGCGCCCGAATGTCCGGAGGTCCGGGTGGACGGCGCTTCCGTAGACCCCGAGGACGCCCTGCGCGAGGCCGTGCGAAGCGTATATGATATCCGGAACGACGACCAGGCCATGCGTGGACTGTTTGGTGTATCCGAGGCGGAGCGCGGCGCCTTTTTCGACACGCTTCGCAAGAACTATCCGCGACGGCGGGAATTTTTCAACACCCGCGCCGTGATTACCCCGAAAAACCCCGGTCTGAAAGCGATGTTTTCGGGCGTGGGATTTCGCTGTGAGGCATAGGCATCCATGGAGCTGATTAAAGAGCACGAAGCGATTACGAACGACGAGATCCGGGCATTCGTCGCCGAGGCGATGGCCCCGGTCGAGGCGGATGGCCAACGGGTGCTCTTCGTCATTCCCGACCAGACGCGCAGCATGCCGATGCCGGCGATGTTCCGCGCCCTTCACGCGGCGCTGAGCAGGCGTGTGGCGAAGATGGACTTTCTCGTGGCGCTCGGAACGCATCCGCCCATGACGGAGGCCATGCTGAACGCGCTCATCGGCGTCACGCCGGAAGAGCGGGCGGGCGTGTTTGGCGATGTGGGCCTGTTCAACCATGCGTGGGACAACCCGGACCAGCTCGCGCGCATCGGGACGATTTCCGAGGAGGAGATCTTCGAGATCTCGGGCGGGCTGATGCGCCAGTCGGTCGACGTGACCTTGAACAAGATGATCCTCGACTACGACCTGCTGTGCGTGGTCGGGCCGGTGTTTCCGCATGAGGTGGTGGGGTTCAGCGGCGGCAACAAGTATTTTTTCCCGGGGATCGCGGGGCCGGACATCATCAACCTGTTTCACTGGCTGGGGGCGCTGATCAGCAATCCGGTGATCAACGGGACGATGCACACGCCGGTGCGCGAAGTGGTGAACCGTGCGGCCGCGTGCATTCCGGTCGAGAAACGCTGCCTGGCGCTGAATGTCATGGGCAAGGACTGCCATGGCCTGTTTTTCGGCACGCCCGAGGCGGCCTGGGAGGCCGCGGCCAGGATGGGCACGCGCACGCATATTGTGTACAAGGAAAAGCCGTTCCGGAGCGTGCTGGCCATGGCGCCCGAGATGTACGATGAGCTCTGGGTGGCGGGCAAGTGCATGTACAAGCTGGAACCCGTGGTCGCCGACGGGGGCGAACTCATCATCTACGGGAAGCATATCAAGGAAGTGAGCGTCACCCACGGCCGCTATATCCGGAGGATTGGCTACCACACGCGCGATTATTTCCTGTCGAAGATGGAGAAATTCACCGATATTCCCGGCGGCATTTTGGCGCATTCGACGCATGTCCGGGGGATAGGCGAGATGGTCGACGGGGTCGAGAAACCCCGCGTACAGGTGACGCTGGCCACAAGTATCCCGAGGGCGGAGTGCGAGGCAATTAATCTGGGCTACCGCGATCCCGACAGCATTCACCCCTGCGACTGGCAGGACCGCGAGGACGAGGGCCTGTTGCTGGTGCCGCATGCGGGCGAAGTGCTGTACCGTCTGCGCGAGGGAAACCCCTGTCCCAAACCGTTCCGGCCGTAGGCCGGCCGCATTCAGCCCGGCGCCGGATGCGCGGGTTCCGGGCGCGATTCCGCCTGTGCGCCGGCCCGCATGCAGAACCGGATCCCGGCAACCCAGAACGCGAAGGCGAGCAGCAGCGGATAGTAGGCCGGCAGGATGTCCTTGAGCAGGTTGAATCCCGGGGGTTGGGTGGCCGACGTCGAGAGCGCCGCGGCGCCCGCCAGTACCAGCAATGCGTTCACATGCCGCGTTTTCAGGGCGAGGTAATAGACCGCCGGGAGCGCCAGAATATAGGACCATGCCGCGAGCCGCGGCACCACGAGCAGGTAGGCCAGGCAGAATACCATGATGACCGTCAGGTAGCCGTCGTCGCGGAAAACGTGGAGAAACCGGCGCACAGCCGCCCACGTTACCAGCCCTACGACCGCAACCAGCGTCAGGTAGGCCACCACGGCGGCCGGTTCCGCTGCCATCGGCGCGCCCAGGCGTTCACAGACCTTCGCGGAGATCTCGTTGAACAGCCACCAGGAGGCGGGCGGATGGGACGGACGGAGCAGGTCTGCACGATGCAGGCCCAGGGTGAAC
>Ga0116172_10002127_pt1 | contig 17529 bp, 12 predicted proteins | sample AD_UKC083_MetaG_FD_89799 | JGI IMG/M metagenome (GOLD analysis project Ga0116172, IMG submission 89799) | Active sludge microbial communities of municipal wastewater-treating anaerobic digesters from USA - AD_UKC083_MetaG | ecosystem: Engineered > Bioreactor > Anaerobic > Digestate | place: USA...
CCCATGTGTCTTTGACCTTTCCAACCGAGCCGGTTATAAGTTTTGAAAGACCAAGCGATGCACCGATTTCAACAATGCATTCCAAGCTGTCGCTGCACTGCATTGTTGCATCCATTTCAACTTTTGCAAGCATCGCCTTTATATCGTCCTGACCGATTACACTGACACCCTGAATTGAATTAAGTTCCGAAGAAAGTATTGCAGTAAGAGCATCAGCTGTCGCAGTTTCTACACCTCTTGCGGCAAGGGGCATTACCGCGAGCTTCAACTCTTCACCGGGCATAAGCTGGAACATCGGCTTGATCTCAGCGATCCCCATTATTTCATCAAGTGCAAGAGGAAGTTTTGTTTTCAGTTCGGCAATGTCTTTTGCCTGCGCTGTTGTTCTCAGTCCCACAGAACCGTCATTGACATTAACAGTATTCAGCGAAAGGATGAACTCATCACCCAGTTTTGCCACTTTCCCCGAAATAAGAGTGTCACAATCAAGTTTCTTCTGTATTTCTACAAGACATTCAGTTGACGATTCACATCCCATTACCATTGATTTTTCAGTGAATTTTATAGCACTTTCCATTTCAGCACTGGTGACAACTGAATATCCCGCTCTAGAACCAATGTTTAGAACTATTGCTTCTTCAACTGTTCTTGCAACTGATTCTTCAACATCAACACCTGTAATTTTCTGAACAAGAAGTTTTTTTGGTTCTCCGGCAGGAACGGGTTGAACCGGTTTTTGAACAGTTGCCGGAACAGTAGACTTTTCAACTGGTTTGGGTTCAGCAACCATCTCTTTTTTTACCGGTTCAGCTTTTTTCTCAACTGCTGTAGATTTTTTCTCTGTCTGTGCCGGTTTTTTCACTACCGGAGCAACTTCTTCTTCCTCCTCGTCTTCTTCGTCTTCTTCATCCTCTTCATCTTCTTCATCTTCTTCATCCTCTTCTATCACGACCGCTTTTTTAGGAGCAGGTTTTTTCTCCTCAACTTTTTTCTCTTCTTTTTTCTTAGGTTTTACCGGCTGAGACTCTTCATTTTTCGAATTTCTTTTACTTACTTCGATAAGCGGTGTGCTACCGGCGGCAAAGAGTTGCGCATTAAAAAAAACGATGATCAGGATTGTTGCAATGATGTTTTTCATGATATATTCCTCGAGTTTCTAAATTTAACAGAGAATTATATATTTATCTAAATTATTGTAAAGGTTTTAAGGTGATGTTTTTTAATGCTTTTCAAGTTGCCAAAAATTTTATGTTGCTGTATAATCATTCAAATTTTTCCGGAGGAACTGGAATGTTAAAAATAGTGATCTGCGGTGACCCGGTTTTCAGTATAAGAAGTGATAAGGCCCGCATCGAATGGTGCGATAAAACAAGGGACGATCTTATTTTAACGATCAATGAATCGGTAAAAAGGGGTGAAAATGTCTCTTTAGCTTATGCAGAGCACCTTTTTTCAGATGAAACTGAATGCCTGAGCTTTCTTGATTCCATTTCAAAAAGTCCGTCAAATGTCACTTTCTACTGCCGCGAACTTGATCTTCCTTCAGTTCTTGTGCGATATGCGACTGTTGAGACTGAACAGTTGGACATTTCAATTTTTAACAGCGTGATCGACAATCTGCCGTTTTCTGAAATGGGGAAGAAAACAATATTTGAAAATCTGAAAGGGTTCCCTTTTTCAAGGGTTTATGAGATGTTGAAGAACCTTGCCGAACTTGATGAAAGCAGTGCGATAAGCTCAATACTCGAGAGCAAGCGGAACCTTTTAAGACAGAACGAGATCCTTGAAGTCGTTCACATTGATGACGGTATTGATGCGATCGGAGGGCTGAACGAGCTTAAAAAATGGATCATTGAAAGAAAAGGGAATTTCTCTGAATCGGCAAGAGAGTTCGGGATCCCTCTGCCTAAAGGGATGCTCATGCTCGGAGTTCAGGGGTGTGGCAAATCGCTTACAAGCAAAGTCATTGCAAACATTTGGAATTTCCCCCTTGTCCGGCTTGATTTCATAAACCTTTTCCAGAAAGGGAGAAGTGTTGAAGAACTGCTGAAAGATGCCATTGCCACGATCGAAGGGTTCGCCCCCGTTGTCCTTTGGATAGACGAGCTTGAAAAAGCGCTGTCACAGGAAAGCGAAGGTGCGGAAATAAGAAGAGTACTGGGCTGGCTCATGACATGGATGCAGGAAAAGACGGTTCCGGTTTTCCTTGTTGCGACTGCCAACAAAGTGTCGCTTCTGCCGCCTGAACTGTTAAGAAAAGGGCGTTTTGACGAGATATTTTTTGTTGATCTTCCTTCGAAAGCAGAAAGGGAGGAGATCTTCAGGATACACATAAAAAAAAGAAACCGTGTTCCTGAAAATTTCGACATTCCGAAACTTGCGACAGATTCTGAAAATTTCAGCGGAGCCGAGATAGAGCAGATAGTTGTTGATTCTCTGATCACTGCCTATTCAAGAAACTCAGAACTTAATCAGAAAACCATTGAAGAAGTTCTAAGAAGGACAGTTCCCCTTTCAAAAACCTATGAAGAGAACATCAAGGAACTCCGTCTCTGGTCAAGGAACAGGGCAAGAAACGCTTCGGGCAACCGTCGCATAGAGTCCTTTTTCGGCGGATAGAATGTATCTTTCAGACATAATTCAAGTATCTGAATTTCTTAATGAATCTGCAACAGGAGCAATAATCAGCGGTATTTTCCGTTCTCATGGAGGAACCGTTTTAAAACTTTTCGGCAGAAATGTACCTGCAATATATTTCAACATAAAAGAAAAGGTTCTTTTCCCTGTTTCAGACTTATCACAGTTTCCCAAAGAGCCGATGACACGACTTGAAGAGGGTTTAAGGGCAAATGTTGCGGGCCGGATCAACGGTGTTTCAGCCATGCCGGAATTTGGAAAAGCTGTTAACATTGAACTTTTTGAAACATCCCTGATAATTCCCCTTTTCAACAACAGAGCGGTAAGGATAATTGACCGTACTGGTGCGGTAAAATGGATCGAAAAGAACGACAATGAACTGCAACATCTTGAAATTCCTATGAAATATTTTGAGCCACTAACAAGCGATCCAACCCGTTACGAATTAATGTTCATTGAAAAACAGCAGAAAAAAAGAGCCGATGAAATAAAAAACGCTGTTGAGAAAAAGAGAAAAAAACTTGTTTTGGCCATTGAGACACTTCAAAAAAAGATCGCTGACTGTGCTGCCGATATTGAAAAATATTCTGTCAATGCCGCTCTGCTGAAAGCGAATCTATATTCACTTGATCCTTCTCAAAGAAAAGAAATGATTGAATTAACTGATTTTTCCGGCGAAACTGTCACTTTGGCACTTGATCCCGTTAAAACAGTTGTTGAAAACATGGAGAAGTTCTTTTTAAAAGTGAAAAAAGCAAAAATCGGAATTATTCATGCTGAAAAAAGGGTTGTATCGGCAAAAGAGGAGCTTGCCCGGCTCGAGATTGATGGCATTGTGCAACAGGATGGAAACATTGAAAAAAAGCAGACAGTTCAGAAAAAACGGGCTCAAAATGTCCATAAGCCGTATCATGAATTTCATTCCCCCGACGGAGCGGTATTTCTTGTCGGAAAAGAGGCAAAAGATAACGATGAACTCACTTTCAAAATTTCATCTCCGCATGACATCTGGTTTCACGCCAAAGATTATCACGGAAGTCATGTAATACTTAAGATGAAAAAGGGAGAACAGCCCAAAAGTGAAAATATTACAACAGGTTGCATTCTTGCAATAACTTACAGCAAAGCAAAGAAAGGGATGAGCGGAGAAGTGTGGTTCACAGAACGAAAAAATGTGATGAAAAAAAAGGAATGGCTTTAGGAACAGTAACATTTAAAAATGCTAAATCGAAATATATAAGTAACGGCGTGATCCCTGAAAACCTTGTGAAAATGAATGGTTAAATGAAAAAAACAGTTTTATTCATTCTGATCTTTATAATTCATTTGTCGATATCTGCTAAAGAAAAACTCTCTTCATCTGCAGGAATATCCACAGGACACAGCTGGTTTCACAATTACTCCGGATATTCAGAACACGGAATGAACATAACTCTCAACTTTCAACCTGCCCTTGATAGATACTTCAGAATACATTCTTCACTTTCCCTCCATTTCCAATTTGAGGAAAAAGAGACATCTGATCCTGGAAGAAGGAAAGCTAAATTCTTTGCCCCCCAGCTCACTTTCGGACCGGAAACGGTACTTCCGCTTTTTAAAGACCGGCTTTTTCTTTTCATTGGAACCGGACTCAATTTCCTTGTCGGAATAAACTACTCTGAAACGACAAATGACACAGTTGCCGATTTTTCGCCAGGATTTTATGCAAGATGCGGATTTGACATCGTTTTTGCCAAATTTTTCGGATTAGGAATAAATTCAGAATACAGTTGGAGCATTGTCCACAACCCCCATATTCTATCATTAAATTTCAGCTTAAACTTGAGTTATTAATACAGTGGAGAACCTTCATGCGTGACAGGGAATGCTATTGCAAGGAGTCATGGGTCTGTCCGTTTGAGGAGTAAGATTTCAGGATTCAAGAAGGTAATTCAATATAATTTGAGGGTTAATTTCTATCCTTGAAAATGCAAACAGCTTTTTCCCGAGATCTTTGAGCGAGCCGCCGATATGATAAACAGTTTTTTCTTCGATCTGCTCGATCCGCTGATTGAGTGCATAACCTTTCATAAGGTATTCTTTGAGAACTTTGTTTGCCCATATTCGAAACTGAGTTCCCCTTTTTGATTTAACACGATAACCAACTGAAATTATTACATCAAGGTTGTAATGTTCAATCTCTCTGACGATTTCTCTCCCACCTTCTTTTTGAACAAGCTGGAATTTCCGGCTAGTTGAATCTCTTTGTAATTCTAATTCCTTATAAATATTGTTGATGTGTTCTGTTATTGTTTTTCTGTTTTTGTCAAAAAGTTCCGCCATCTGATTTTGTGTCAGCCACACAGTTTCGTTTTCAAGTCGCACTTCCAGAGATGACAAGCCGACTTCAGGTTGATAAATGATTATCTGATTTTGCATCTTTTCCCCTAATTAACACTAAACACCGTCAAATATAGCTGGTTGAATTATTTTCGTCAAATTATTTATATCGTCACTTGATTAATTTTGGTTTTTGAGATAATCTGACCCGTTAATTAATTGATTTTTTAGGGTTTTATGAAGGTTGCAATTCTTATTTTCACACTTTTTCTGATTTCGTGTAATTCCAGTGATCCTAAAAAAGATGCCGACACGGCTGTGGCTGATAAAGATTCTGTTGCATTCATTGATTCTGATACTCAGGATGAAGATAAAACATTTGATACTGACTCATCAAATGATACAGATGCAGATAATGATTCCGAAAAACCTGATGTAGATATGTATTGTCCTCTTCCAATGGATGCAAAATATCCTTATTTTAGAGAAGACGGCACAATTCACTTCTGTCGTCCATGTGATACTCCTGATGAATATGATCCACAGTGTGTGAAATCATTATGGAAAGATCTTAATAAAGAAGTTTATGATAAATATAAAAACGGGGAGTTTGAGGACAATGAATACATTGCAGAGTGTTATCCCTGGCCGTGTGAATGGAAAGTTGAACCTACACCAAACGAAAGGGTCCCGTTAACAGCCCATCAGAAATGTGACAAGTTCTTAAATCCCAGAACATGGGCTAATGATTTTGGTGGACAGAACAGGGCAAGCAATATGGATGATGGGAAGATTGCAATGCAGTTGTACAATTACAGGTATAGCGATGTAAGTTATGAGTCACAATCTGGCAGATATACAGGTAAAAGAACTGTGCTTTATAATATAACATCAGGTAAATACACAGTAATAGGAAAGTCTGTTTTTCCTTTTTATATTAATGGACACATTATAATTGACCCATATATTACAGTTAACAGCAAACACTTCAGTGTTCTTGTAAATGCTGTTCCCTACAAAGAGTCTTATAAATATGAAGTTATATACACTGACGAGGATACAAGTGTTCTGTTAGATTCAAGTCCATATATAACAGACAAATGGACGATTATGGTTGTTAACCATCTGGACGATGAAAATGATCCTATGGGAGCAGGAACCCGAGAACTGATTTATTCAAAAACAGGGGAATGGAAATGGACAACACTTGCATATGGTAATCCAGACGGCAAAGCAGATGAGCTTTCAATTGCCGGTGATAAGGCAATGTTTGCCCATATTGCAACAAACACCTCATACATCTGTGATCTTTCAAAAAGTCCGAAAAGTCTCAGCGACTGCAAGAAAATTTCAAGAGAAGGGGAATCTGCGGGATTTCCAAAATTTGATAAAGACAATCCCAACCGCATAATTTACAGATCAATTGTTGAGGGTGGTCCTGCCAATAAGATGGTTGTGGTTGATATTTCCAAAGAACCATGGAAAATAGAGCGGGAGTTTGAAATACCGTCAACAGAAACCGCATTTTTAAGTATCTGGCTAATGGAATTCAAATCAAATGTTATTCTGTATGAAGAGAATTATGTGATGAACGAAAGCGGATATCAGGAAGACGGAAAGCTTTGTTATTATAGAATTGATAAAGGAAAAACATATTGTTCAAAACCAATTGAAAATCAGACAAGTTACGGACATGGTTATGCCACATTTGAAAACAAATACCTTTTCTGGCAGCCGATGTATAAAGCAGGGTATATCCTCAGAGATATGGAATGCTACTGTAAAGAAGAAGGTGTCTGCCCGTTTGAGGAGTAAAAAACAAATCATCCCGTCATATAAACTTAAATTTAAATTTTAGGTATTAAAAGAATCATAACTTGATTATTGAGATTCTTTGTATAGTATACCGCTTTAGAAAAAGTGAGGTGGCTTATGAAAAGATCGACGACTTCCATTCTGATCCTGATGACAGCGCTTTTTTTTATGTCAGCGTGTTCATATGTTACAAGACCTGTGGCTTCAACACCGGAACTCACATGGGAAGAGGTTGAAGCGAAGTATCACTCTCTTGAGGCAGTTTCAGATCACGCAGGGGTTGAAACATTTTCGGGTGAAATGCTTAAGCTCAGATGGGCTAAGTGGCAGTATGAATTCATAAAATTCAGACTTGCAAAATCTTTTTTTAACCGTGGGGAATACGGCCGATCTCTTGAAGTATTCAATGAACTCAAGGGTGTAAAACCTTTTGTGAACGAAACTCATCTTACGGCAGGCGAAGCGGCTCTTAAGACCGGCCAGTATGATGAATCTCTAAAATGGGTCCTTTCAATATATCTCAAACTCGGAAAAGAGGAGAAGGTCAGAGGGTCAAAAACAGTATTGCTTGCCTACCTTTATTCCAAAAGAATTGAAAAGGCGGCGACATGGTATTTTGCTCTTGACGATGTGAAAAAGGAAAATGCAAAAGCTGAACTTGAAGAGTGGATGAACAGATCTCAGACGAATAGAAGTGATTTCAACAACTATCTGTCAATGGAGCCAGGCGGGAAAAGCGGGGATATTCCTGAAAACATGAAAGAGGAAGTTCTCGATGAAATGAAAAAGCTTGAAGAAGGTTCTGAAATAATTGAAGAAATGCCGATTGATGAAACTTATGATGCAGCCCGGGTGCCCGACTGGAACAATCTCTGTGTTGCACTTTCAAATGATGAAAAATGGACAAAGTTCAACGAAGTGATCACTTCATTCATCACCTGGTATTTCAAAGATTACAGAAAGAGTGGAATACAGCTTACATTTTTAAATTATCTTGATGAAACCGACATTGCCAAACTGTTTGAAAAGGCGAAAGAGACAAAATGCTTCGCCGTCGCAGGACCTTTTTTCGCCCCCGAATTTGCACAGACATTCAAAGAAAGATCGCTTGAGACAGCAATACCTGTTGTTTCCTACATACCTTACATCTCAACATTGAAAGGGATTTTCTATAATGTCATGCCGTCAAAAGACAGCGAATCGGAGAACATTATCAGATATGCTGTTAATGAAAGAGAAAAGAAAAAATTCGCTATCGCATATCTTGACAACAGAGAAGGAAGGATACTCAGAGATATGTACTGGAAGAATATTGAGGATATGGGCGGAAGCGTGACGGATCTGCTTGATCTCTCGCCCGGAGACAACGTCTTTTTTGATGATGTGGAAAAGGTGATCGGCAAACCGGACAACTATGATGAAGCGATCAGGATCTTTAAATGGAAGAACAAAGATAAATTCAGCAGTGACATACTCATGAAAAGGGCCATTGACCGCTTTACCAAAACCATTCCAGGCAAATGCGATTTTGACGCTCTTGTTGTCGCCACACCTGTTTTTCACATGCCGATGTTCCTTCCTTCCTTTCCCTACATGAATGTCGAATTTGAATATTACCAGAAATATCTGAACCGGAATGTGGCTGTGAGAAAGCACAATCTGCGCGAGGAGGGATATGACTGGGACATTCAGCAGATACTTGTTATCGCACCTTCTGAGCTTGTAAGTAGTGAAAAGGTGATAGAACAGCTTGGAACAACGATTGACGGAATGACAGTCTATGCCCCAGTCAACAACTTTTCAGATTCTAACAAGCCATATTCGGAGATAACAAAAAGTTTCAGTGAAAAGAACGGAAGAGGTCTTTATTTCATTGAGAATTTCATTGCCGAAGTGAGTGAAATACTGTTCAACGGACTTGAAAGATCGGGTAAAAAAGATATTTCAGGGTTTGTTTCTGCACTTAACGGGACTGAATTTACATCGATCCTTTCAGGTACACCGGTAAAATTTGACGAGTATAACAGAATGACCGGAAGGAGTGCAGTTATGATAGGCCGCAACAAGGAACCTTTCATGACACCCGCTCAACTGGAAGAGGAGCTCAGAAAGAAGGAAGAGGAAAAGAAAAAGGAAGAGGAAAAAAAGAAAGAGGTCAAACAGTAAATGCTCAGATATTCCGCAGGACTTATTTTTCTGATCTTTTATGTTATATGGGGAGCTCTGCTTTATCCGTTTTATATTTTAAGCGGCAAAAAAACGGGCAAATATCTTGTGAGAAACCTTTTCATTGTCGTTTTAAAAATATGCGGAGTCAAAATTGTTGCCGAAGGTCTTGAAAATGTTAATGAAAACGAGATATATCTTGTAGTAGGCAACCATCAGAGCGTTTTCGACATACCTGTGATCGGAGCGGTACTGCCCCTTAATTTGAGGATCTTTGCAAAAAAAGAACTTTCGAGAATACCTGTTTTCGGACAGTTGATGGTCCTTTATGATTTTGTGTTCGTGAACAGGAATAACCAGCGTGAAGCTGTGAGAGATCTCAAAAAAGCGGCTCAGAAAATGGAACATTGTTCGTTTCTTGTCTTTCCGGAAGGGACAAGATCAAAGGATGGAAGGGTCGGAAAATTTAAAAGCGGGGCATTTTCGCTTGCATTTGAAACAGGAAAAACAATACTTCCCGTTGCTTTGACAGGTGTTGCAAACATTATGCGTCCGGGGAAACTCACAGTTAACAAGGGAACAGTCTATATGAAAATTTTCCCTCCTGTGAAAATAGAAGAGGGGGACTCAAGAAAAAGTGTTGCTGAAAAACTTCAGTTAATAATATCAGAACATGTTCATTCAAAAGGAGGGTTAAATGAAAAAGATCAATGCTAAACAGGTTCATGAAATTCTGGGAAAATATATCCTTTGTGACGGATATGACATTGTCGTGGACGCAGAAAAAAGTCACGGAAGCTATCTTTATGACGCAAAACACAAAAAGGAATATCTCGATTTCTTTTCGTTTTTTGCATCAATGCCGCTTGGATTCAATCACCCGAAAATGAATAACAGGAAATTCATTGAGGAGATCGGACGCATTTCTTTGCACAATATTTCAAACAGCGATTTTTATACAACGACCATGGCTGAATTCACTCAGACAATGGCGGAAGTCGCAATGCCTAAATATATGAAGAAGATGTTTTTCATCTCAGGCGGAGCGCTTGCCGTAGAGAACGCTTTAAAAACCGCCTTTGACTGGAAGGTCAGAAAGAATTTTGCCAAAGGGATCAAGACAGAAAAAGGGACAAAGATAATCCATTTCAAACAGTCCTTCCACGGCAGAACTGGCTACACCTTGAGCATGACCAACACATCAGACCCGAGAAAATATCAGTATTTCCCGATGTTTGACTGGCCGAGAGTTGAAAACCCGAAAATGATATTCCCGATGAATGAGCAAAATCTCAAAAAAGTGAAAGAGCAGGAAAAAAAATCCATTGCACAGATAACAGAAGCGTGTAAAAAGTATAAAGACGACATTGCAGGACTCATAATTGAACCTATCCAGGGGGAAGGCGGCGACAACCATTTCAGACCGGAATATATGGCTGAACTGAGAAAACTTGCCGATAAATATGAATTTCTCCTTATTTTTGACGAAGTTCAGTCAGGCGGCGGCATCACAGGAAAGATGTGGGCTCACGAACACGATGGTGTTAAGCCGGATGTTATCTGTTTCGGCAAGAAATTCCAGATATGCGGCATAATGGTCGGTGACAGGGTTCTTGAAGTGCCGAACAATGTTTTTGCAGAATCAAGCAGAATAAATTCGACATGGGGCGGAAGCATTGTCGACATGAAAAGAGTTACCCGCTATCTTGAAATCATTAGAGATGACAAACTTCTTGATAATGCTAAGAAAATGGGAAAAGTTCTCATCACAGGACTTGAAAAGATAGCAAAAAAGACAGGCAAAGTTTCCAATGTAAGAGGAAAGGGGCTTTTTGTATCTTTTGACCTTGAAAGCAAGGATGCACGCAAGAAATTTCTCAATGACTGTATGACAAAGGAAAATCTCATCGTTCTTCCATGCGGAGATGTTTCCGTCAGATTCAGACCGTTCCTCGATGTTAAGGAGGAAGATATCCTCGAAGGCCTTAAAAGAATTGAAAGAGTGCTGAGCCGATAACCTCTTAAAAAATGGGAATTATTTATAATATTTTCATATACCCGCTTGAATTTTTTATGCAGATTGTACTTGAAGAGGCTTTGTCATTTACGGGCAGTCCTCTTATTTCACTTGTCTGCGTCAGCATAGCCGTTTCTCTCGGGTCGCTTCCACTTTATCACATGGCTGAATCATGGCAGGATAAAAAAAGAGAAATACAAAAAAAGCTTAAACCCAAGATATCAGAATTCAAGGCGGTTTTTAAGGGATCAGCTCTAAACAGCTACATAAGCACGCTTTACAGGCAGAATGGATACCATCCCTCTTTTGCCATAAGGGCATCTTTCGGGCTTCTGATACAGATCCCTTTTTTCTTTGCGGCGTACCATCTTCTTTCAAATTATTCCGCCTTTAACGGGGTTGAGACTCTTTTTTTCAAGGATCTGGGCAAACCCGATTCACTTCTTTCAATCGGCTCCCTCTCGGTGAATATCATGCCTCTGCTGATGACTGCGGTGAACATCGGGTCGGCGATTGTATACGGGAAAAAGACCTCTTTGAAGGAACAGTTTCAGCTTTACGGAATGGCACTTCTTTTTCTTGTGGTTCTTTATAATTCAACAAGTGCGCTTCTTTTTTACTGGACCTGCAACAACATTTTTGCTCTTATCAAGAATGTTGTTTATCTTTTCATATATAAGGACGGTGCTATAACAAAAAGAGAAAAAACACCGGAGTTATTGCAGAAACTGTTCAAATTTATTCCCGATTCCTCGAAAGAGACCGACAGGATCTTCAGACTTGCGGCAGCAGCTTTTATAATACTAACTTTCATATCGGTTCCTCTTGCAGTCCTTTCTTCGGGGTCGTCTTCTGATTTTGAAGAAGCTTTGTCCCACTATTTTTACTACCTTTCGACTTTTTCATTTGTTTTTTTCACAGCTGCCGTTGTGATCTATTATACTTTCAGCAAAAAAGCACGGACTGTTCTTTGTGCGACAGCACTTTTCCTTCTTTTATACGGACTTGTAAACACTTTTGTGTTCGCAGGCAACTACGGTGACATGAGTCATTTTGTATTTAACGAAGAGCTTGAAATAGAGATGCTTGAAATCCTTTTAAACATCTTTTCCGGAGTGATAATTGCCGGTGCGGTTTTTCTTCTTCTTAAAAAATGGATCCGGTTTTTAAGACCGGCACTTTCAGTCATAATAATGTCGCTCATCCTCTTTTCAATAAACGAATCATTCGCATACAAGGATAAAAGAACAAATATTTTAATCGCTCAGATCGATCTTAAAGACAATCATTACGCTTTTTCAAAAACAGGGAAAAATGTTGTTGTTATCATGCTTGACAGGTTCATCGGCGGGTATATGCCTCAGATCCTTGAGCTTATGCCGAACCTCAATTCAGATCTCGACGGATTTGTCTATTACAGAAATTCTCTTTCCCAGGCAAGCTACACTATCGGCGGAGTCCCCCCGATCCTCGGCGGCTGGGACTATAATGTTCACAATGCGAATATTTTGAGAACAGAAGTTCCTCTCCTTAAAAAACTGGATGAGAGCTCCAGAATACTTCCGTATAACTTCGACAAGAACGGATACAGCGTGAAAATTTACCGGACAGACTGCATAAACTGGTTTGACAAAAGCACCAACTGGGTTGACGAGAACAACAAGGAATATATAGGCAACACCAAGTTCATTGAGCCCGACTATCCTAAATACAGAGAGATGTGGCTTCAGAAAAATGAAAAGGAAAGCGGTAATGATGATACGCTCAGAAAAAAACTGCTCACATTCGGACTGTTTCGGGTTTCACCTCTTTTTGTAAGGGAATTTATCTACGACAATGGCGAATGGCATATCGAATCAGATGTGGAAAATGAGGAAAATTATGAAAAACCGGATGAGAAGGAGTTTGTGATCGCAAACCAGAAAAGCAAATATAGAAGAGACACAACTCTGAAATATTATGCCGCACTTGATTTTCTTCCGGAAATGTCGAGAGTTCTTGAAGAGGAAAAAGGACAATTCATTTTTCTTTCAAATAATCTGACCCATGAACCCCATTCCATAAACAGCGATTTTGAATTTGAGATAACTGGAAAAGTTGCATATCCCAGATCAGTATTTAACAAATTTCGCAGAAGCTTGACAGCAGTCAGACACCTTTATACAGATGCTGCGGCACTTCGGCTGGTCAACAAATGGATCCAATGGATGAAAGACAACGGGGTTTATGACAATACAAGGATAATCATTGTTTCAGACCACGGAAGAGATGTATATAATCCTTTTTTCAAGCAGCAACGGATCCCCAATACCAGAAAAAAGGCCCATCCTTCATATTACAACAATCTTTTTCTTGTCAAAGACTTCAATGCAAAAGGCGAACTTGTTATAAACACTGAAGATTTTATGACATCGGCGGATGTTCCGGCACTGGCGGTCAAAGATATAATTCCCGATGCGACAAACCCTTACACCGGAAAAAAGATAGAAATGCCGGGAAATAAATTTCCTTTCTATATTTATGATGTTCAGTGGCGTGTTGAAAAGCAGGACAAATTTAAATACAGATATCATGAAAAATATATGATTGAAAAATTTGAAGATATTGATTCACCTTCAAAATGGAGAAGGATCTATGAATAAAATAAATGTCCTTACATACCTGCTTTTTATGGTCATACTGCCTTTGCCTCTCTTTGCATATCTTGATCCCGGTTCAGGAAGTATGCTGTTTTCGGCTGTCATAGGTATTGTCGCGACACTTTTCTTTGTCATAAAAGGTGTATTCTTTAAAATAATTGACCTCCCGGCTTATTTCTCAGGCGTCAGCAGAGGAAAAAGGGCAAAACATTCAATAGTATTTTACTGCGAAGGTCCTCAATACTGGAATATTTTTCTTCCTGTTATCAAAGAATTAAGCTCAAGAAATGTTAAATGCACATACCTTTCAAGCAAAGAGAACGATCCGGGTTTAAGCTGCGGATTTCCCAATGTGGAAACCAAATTCATCGGTGAAGGGAATAAAGCATTCTTTTATCTTAACACACTTTCAGCCGATGTATGCATAATGACAACTCCCGGGCTTGATGTTCTTCAGATAAAAAGAAGCAAGGGTGTAAAAAAATACATACACATTCCTCACTCAACAGGTGGCGGGTGCAGCGGTTACGCGACTTACGGAACAGACTATTATGACGCTGTTCTCACAGGAGGTGACTCGGACATTGAATTTATTCGCGAACTTGAACAAGTGCGCGGACTGCCGGCAAAGGAGCTTGTCGCCATAGGGTGCACCTATATGGATGTTCTCCGTGAAAAAGCTTCTAAGATCACGACCCCTGCTTCAGACAGGATAACAATACTTCTTTCCCCCACATGGGGACTTCACGGACTGCTTAGAAAATACGGTGATAAAGTTCTCACATACCTGACAAATCTCAATAAATACAATATCATAGTCAGGCCTCATCCGCAGGGCTGGATATCAGATAAAGATCTCATCAATGAACTGAAAAATAAATTTCCTGACGGGGAACATCTTGTCTGGGATAGCGCTCCTGACGGCACAGAATCAATGAAAACAGCTGACATAATGATAAGTGACTTTTCAGGAATAATATTTGATTTCATCCTGCTTTTTGAAAAACCGGTTCTTGCCTTCAAAGGAAATTATGACAAACGGGGACACGATTCAATGGATATTAAAGAAGATCCATGGGTGCTGCAGGCAGTTGAAAGAACAGGGATATCGATCGAAGAAAAGGATGTTGAAGATCTTGAAAGCCGTATCAATGAAAAACTTGAAGATAAAGCTGAATTTGTGAATCATCTTGAATTTATTCATAACAGCATGGATAAATTCCCCGGAGAGTCGGGGGTAAGGGGCGCAGATGAAATAACAAGGATCGCAGGATCTTAGATAAGGACAGCTTTATGGAACACCTTTTCACCATATTTATTCGACCCCTTACAGTTCTTATGGAATTCATCCTTGAGAATATTGTTAAATGGAGTGGTTCTTATTTTATATCTTTAATATTACTGAGTTTTTTTGTGACTATTGTGGCAATGCCTTTTTCAGTTGTCGCCGAAAGACTTCAGGAACATGAGAGGGCTGTTCAGAAAAAAATGCAGCCGAAAATTAAAGAGTTCAGAGCCGTTTTTAAAGGTTCGGTTCTCAACAGATACATAACTACGCTTTACAGGCAGAACCGTTATCATCCTGTACTCGCAGTGAGATCATCACTGGGGTTTCTGATCCAGATACCGTTCTTCTTTGCCGCATATGTTTTCATCTCGGATTATCAGCAGTTAAACGGCATTTCAACACTAATATTTGAAAATCTCGGAGAACCGGACGGACTCATTCAGGTCGCAGGATTTAATATAAATAGTTGCCCCTGAAAAAGTCGTGAAAAAATTCAATGAAGTTTAAGGAAGAGAAATTTTCAGGAAGAAGCACTGTTTTTTTGGAAAAATCGTTTTGAAGATTGTTCCTGCGGTAAAAAATAAGTGGATGGCAGGCAGAATTTCCGGCAGAAAAAATAAAAAAGAGATCTCCCTGAGGAGAATTCTCATGTTTTTACCGATTGCGGCAAACGCCGCATTAGTCTGATCACCCGTAATTCCTTTGAGATAATTGCACCCTAACCGGTTTTCCCGTTTCATAAATCCGATGTCAGCCTCAACTACACTGCGGCGTTTCATCCATTTTTTCAGGGGCTGTTTCTGTTTCCCGATGTTCTTTACGATATGCACTTTGGTTTCACCGGCATAGCCGTGTCCCCGATATCCTCTATCCGCAAACGCTTCTTTAATAGCCCCTTTCCCTTCAACTATCTTTTCGGCGTGGCTGAGGTTTTCATTCAGAGTGTGACCGTCATACGGATTGCCGTGAAATGCTTTCGCTGAAAGAACAAAGCCTTCTTTTGAAGTGGTCACAAATCCGACTTTGCAGCCAAATTCGTATCTTTTGTGCGCCTTTCCCTTGCTGATGCATTCAACATGCGGTTCATGAAGACTGTAGATCTTGTTTTTCGTCGTACGGGTCTGACCGAGAAGTCTTTCGGCAGTTTCTTTTATGACAGCAAATGATTTTGCAGCTTTTCCTTTAACCTGTTTAGTTACCATCCGGATCAACTGGTTCAGATTAGTTTTCAGCTTGCGGAGTTCCCGTCTCGATTTCTTCATCTTGCGGCTGTGAGCATACCTCTGAATCATCAGAAGCCGTTCCTTCCCAACCCGTTCAAATGTCTGTTTCAGCTTCAAGCCATGATCCCGTGCAAAGCTGTTGATGTGCTGAATGCTTTTGTACAACAGCTTTCCATCTGTCGGAAAACTTACATTCTTTTCCATCACCGTTGTATCAACATTCACATGCTCAAAACTTCTTTTTGTCAGAACCTTAAGTGTCAATCCGGTTGCTATGGTCTCCTCAAGAAGTTTGTCCAGGTGACGACCTTTAAGGCGGTTACGCCATTTCGTCATCGTCGTCGGATGAATCGGAAACTTCTTCTGAAAATATTCCTCACCGCAAAAGTACTGCCAGTACGGATTTTCAACCCAGTGTTCAATAATGCTTTCATCACTGAAATTATGCATGTACTTCAGAAAATGAAGTCCAACCATCAGACGGACTGATTTCGCAGGTGCTCCCATCTTCCACGAATAAACTTCCGCAAAAACCTCCTCTAACGAAGCCCAGTCAATTTTCCCGGCTAAAATTATCAGAGCGTGATTCCTGTCTGCAAATTCCAATATCGGCGTTTCTAACAAATTTCCCTGTTTCGGTCCTTTTTCCAACATCTCAAACTCCCGTGTTTTTACTCGTTTTTTCAAAAACCACAGGAGTTTATATCATATATTTTAACCAATTTCAAGAATTATTTCAATTAGTTATGTCGTTTTTCAGGGGCAACTAATTAACGAAACCTGAGAATATTTTGTAGGACAATTATAATAAACACCAGTCAAACACTTTTCAAACTTTTAGGGGTTTTGTAGTTGGCTCTATTATATTTTGCAGTTTTAGACCATGAAACATTCAATACAACATGATTAATATTAAAGTGATTTTATGTTGACACGATGTATACTTTCGGCTAAGGACTCAACTGTGTTCTTTGAAAGCATGCTTAAAAGAATTTGCAAGCCAATGTTTTATTATTTTGCAACTGTTACGAGAGGTTTTTATGAGACTTAAAGCTAGAGGGCCTAAAAGGGACAAAGGATTACTACATCGGGGGAGCGGTCTTTTTGAATCCAGAATTAAGTTTGCCCGTGATTTAACTAGGTTTGTCAGCAACATAGAAGATGGACTGACAATTTCTTTAAATGCTCCATGGGGGGATGGAAAAACTGTTTTTATTGACGCTTGGCGGGAAGATTTAGATGAAAAAAAAATTAAAAACATTTACTTTAATGCTTTTCAGGATGATTTTAACGATGATCCTTTTATCGCCTTGTCGGCCAACATCATTGAATTTATTAAAGAAAATGGTTTGGATAAGGATTCTTCATTTAAAAAGTCTGCATTAAGGATTGCTAAAACTGTTTCTGTGGCAGCCATGAGAGCCG
>Ga0116172_10002143_pt1 | contig 17461 bp, 16 predicted proteins | sample AD_UKC083_MetaG_FD_89799 | JGI IMG/M metagenome (GOLD analysis project Ga0116172, IMG submission 89799) | Active sludge microbial communities of municipal wastewater-treating anaerobic digesters from USA - AD_UKC083_MetaG | ecosystem: Engineered > Bioreactor > Anaerobic > Digestate | place: USA...
AAAAAGGCATGAAAGGCGCTATCGCCCGCGCACAGGAATTGGCCACTGCGACACCGGGCGCCTGGATACCCCAGCAGTTTGAAAACCCCGCCAATATCGACATACATGTGCGCACCACCGCGCAGGAAATTCTGGCGGACTTCCCCGGTGGCATCGACGCCCTGATCACCGGCGTAGGCACCGGCGGACACCTCAGCGGTGTAGCGTCCGTGCTGAAAGCGAAGTTCCCGCAACTCAAGGTCTACGCCGTGGAGCCCACGGCCTCACCCGTGATCAGCGGCGGTGCGCCATCGCCCCACCCTATCCAGGGCATTGGCGCGGGCTTTATCCCCGCGAACCTGAAAACGGAATTGCTCGACGGAGTGATCCAGGTAGAAGCCGAGCCAGCCCGGGAATACGCCCGCCGCTGCGCGGCAGAAGAAGGAATCTTGGTGGGCATTTCCAGCGGCGCCACGCTGGCCGCTATCGCCCAGAAACTGCCCGACCTGCCGACGGGCTCCACGGTACTGGGCTTCAACTACGACACGGGTGAACGTTACCTGTCCATAGAAGGTTTCCTGCCGGCTTGAGGCCAGGCCCACGGCGTGTGTCTGCGCGCCGTATCATTGGCGCCTTGCTTGATAACCACGAGCCGAATTGCCATGATCCGCATCACTGAACTCAAACTTCCGCTCTCCGCTGTTCCCGTAGAGGCGCGCCGCGCCGCTGACGCGCCGACCGAGACCGACGCCGACCGCGCCCCGGCCCCACACCCGATTGACGCGTTGAAGCTGCTGGCCGCCAAGGCACTGGGCATCACCCCTGCGGACATCGCCAGCTTGCAGGTTTTCAAACGCAGTTTCGATGCCCGCAAGGCCGAACTGCTGGTGGTCTACATCGTGGACCTGGCACTGACCGACGCGAGCCGCGAAGCCGCACTACTGCAGGCGTTTGACGCGCATCCGCATATAGCCCAATCCCCAGACATGGCCTACCACCCCGTGGGCCTTGCACCAGCCGGTTTGACGGATCGCCCGGTCGTGGTGGGCTTTGGTCCCTGCGGCATGTTTGCCGCCCTGGTGCTGGCGCAAATGGGTTTTCGCCCCATCGTGCTGGAGCGGGGCACCACCGTGCGCCAGCGCACCAAGGACACCTGGGGGCTGTGGCGCAAGAACACCCTCAATCCCGAAAGCAATGTGCAGTTTGGCGAAGGCGGTGCTGGCACGTTCTCGGACGGCAAGCTGTACAGCCAGATCAAGGACCCCCGCTTCCTGGGTCGCAAGGTGATGGCCGAGTTTGTCAAAGCGGGCGCACCAAGCGAAATCCTCTACGAAGCCCACCCGCACATTGGCACCTTCAAACTGGTCAAGGTGGTGGAAAGCATCCGGGAGCAAATTATTGCCCTGGGTGGTGAAGTCCGGTTTGGGCACCGCGTTGTCAATTTGCTATTCAAACAGGAGCTGAGTACGCAGCATCTACGAGGGCTGGAGGTTCAAAACACTATTAACAACAGCACCAGCGAGTTGCTCGCCAGCCATGTGGTGATTGCGCTGGGGCACAGTGCCCGCGACACCTTTGCCATGCTGCACCAGCGTGGCGTGGCGATGCAGGCCAAGGCATTCTCGGTGGGCTTTCGCATTGAGCACCCGCAAAGCGTGATAGACAAGGCCCGCTGGGGCCGACACGCCGGCCACCCCATGCTGGGCGCAGCCGACTACAAGCTGGTGCACCACGCAGAGCACGGCGCAGGCAAAGGTCGGTCTGTCTACAGCTTTTGCATGTGCCCGGGCGGCACGGTGGTGGCGGCCACATCAGAACCTGGGCGGGTGGTAACCAATGGCATGAGCCAGTATTCGCGCAACGAACGCAACGCCAACGCCGGCATTGTGGTGGGCATAGATCCGCAAGACTTTCCGCGCGACGCAGCCAGCTTTGTGCAGGCCTTTGGCCCGGAGGATGGAGCACGCTATGCGCAGGAAGCTGCCGCGCTGGCTGCTGCACATCCGACTGGCAGCGCAGCTGCCACGCACCCGTTGGCCGGCATAGCGCTGCAGCGTGCGCTGGAATCGAACGCGTACACCCTGGGTGGCAGCAGCTACGAAGCACCGGGGCAACTGGTGGGTGATTTCATTGAAGCGCGACCATCCACTGCTTTTGGCAGCGTGCAACCGTCTTACAAGCCAGGCGTCAGGCTCGGCGACCTGGCTCCCAGCTTGCCAGACTACGCCATAGCCGCCATCCGCGAAGCCCTGCCGGTCTTCGGCAAGAAGATAAAGGGTTTTGACATGGCGGACGCCGTACTCACCGGGGTGGAGACCCGTACTTCGTCACCGCTCAAGATTCCGCGCGGTGACAACCTGCAAAGCACCAACGTAACCGGGCTCTACCCCGCAGGCGAAGGCGCCAGCTACGCAGGTGGCATCTTGTCCGCCGCTGTGGATGGCATCAAAGTGGCCGAAGCCGTGGCCAAGAGCCTGCTGGGAATGCGAACACCGGTGTAGCGCAACCGGCCGGATGTGCACTGCACGCTTCACAGGGTGTACGATCCAAAACCATGCGAGTCGATCCTGCTGTAGCCAAAATTTTTGCTGAAAACGTGCGCGCCGAAATTATTCAGCGCCCGGCGGGCCTGAACCTGGACGCCGCCATCGTTCAAAAAATCGCTAACAAGGTCAAGGTGTTCCAGGGCATGTCCCACGACTGCCTGATGAGCACCCTGGCCATGGCTGAGCACATGCCACACAAAGCCGGCGATGTGGTGTTCAACGAGGGCGACATCGGCAGCTCATTCCACGTGCTGATTGCCGGGGAGGTGGTCATCGAAAAGAACCGGGGCGACCGGACCGTGACGCTGGCCACCATTGGTGCTGGCGAATGCTTTGGAGAAATGGCCCTGGTGGGCAACCACCTGCGCACCGCCACCGTGCGCGCCACACGAGACAGTGTAACCATGCGCTTTGACCGCGAGCGGGTAGATGCCTATTCGGACAGTGCCCACATCATCTACCGCAATATTGCTAGGGTCCTGTCAACGCGGCTGGACATCTCCAGCGAGCGGTTGGCTGATCTGGTGCTGCGAAGCGGCGAGACCGGGCCGGCGCCACTGGGCTGATCAAAGAGGCTGGGCCGCCCAGCCTCCCGCAACTTTACTGCTGCTGGTTCTGCAACGCGGCGATCCGCTCTTCAATCGGCGGGTGGGTCGAGAACAACTGACCGATGCCACCGGCAATACCCATGGCGGCCACGCTCTTGGGCAACTCTCCAGGTGCCATGCCGCCCAGGCGGGCCAGTGCGTTGATCATGGGCTGTTTACGGCCCAGCAGCTGCGCCGCACCGGCATCGGCACGGAATTCGCGCTGGCGCGAGAACCAGGCTACTACGATGGCGGCAGCGAAACCCAACACGATGTCCAGCACGATGGTGGTGATCATGTAGCCGATGCCGGGGCCAGAGCTACGGTCATCGCCTTTGCGCAGGAAGCTGTCCACCGCATAGCCGATGACACGGCTGAGGAACACGACAAAGGTATTCATCACGCCCTGGATCAGCGTCATGGTGACCATGTCGCCATTGGCGATGTGGGCGATCTCATGGCCAATCACGGCCTCGATCTCTTCTTTGGTCATGCCCTGCAGCAGGCCGGTGGACACCGCCACCAGGGCCGAGTTCTTGAACGCACCCGTCGCAAAGGCGTTGGGGTCACCTTCAAAAATGCCGACTTCGGGCATGCCAATGCCAGCCTTGTCGGCCAGTTTGCGCACGGTTTCCACAATCCAGGCCTCGTCCACGTTTTGCGGTTGCTCGATCACGCGCACGCCAGACGTCCACTTGGCCATGGGCTTGCTGATCAGCAGGGAAATGATGGCGCCACCAAAACCCATGATCAGCGCAAAGCCCAACAGAGCGCCGAGGTTGAGCCCGCTGCTGGTGAGGTAACGGTTCACCCCCAGCAGACTCGCAACGATGCCCAACACCGCGACCACCAGCACATTGGTCAAGACAAACAAAATAATGCGTTTCATGGTTTCCTCAAAAGACAGCGCCTTCCAAAAAGGCGGACTGCATGAATGGTAAGGTTGAATTGTGCAATTTCAAGCACGGTGGCTGGCAAAGAACCCAGATGCCATGGGGAAATGCTCTTTCCATAGCCCGAGCGGAGGCGCTGACACAAGGCACCGGGCAGGCAGTGGCCTCATGAACCTGCGGTTCCGAAATCGGCCCCATCCTGCCCGGTGCCTTGTGTCAGCTTGGGGCGTGCGGGGCGAAATACTGCCACGTCTTGGTAGAAATCGTTCGCATCATTGCCGGGCCACCAGTTAGGCACGCCCAGTACCGGCAAGTGCGCAAAGGGCTTGCTGGCCAGGCGCTCGGCACTCAGATCGGCGGCCATCCACGCATCCAAGTCTGCTATCAAATGTGTAGCTGCTTGCGCTCGGTAGACGTGGGCTGTGATGGGTTTTCTTGGGTAAACCAGCTTTTCCAGCAAGGCGTGACCAAACAGAACCAGGTTCGACTGCGCCCACAGCGGTCGCAGCGGGCCAAACAGGTGGCTCCACTCCTTGGCGACCAGTGCGTCCCACAGCGCGTCCGGGCACTGCAGAAAGGCCGCGTTCTCGTCAAATACGGTCAAGCCGTCGCGTGCCGGGCCGCGAACCGGCTGGATACCGGTTTGTGCGATTTGCGCGACATGCAGGTGGTTGAGTTTGCGTTTTGTCTGGGGGAAAAGCAGCCATGCCAGACCATTGAAAAAGTCGTGCAGACCTTCTCGGGTGGGGCAGCAATTGCTTTCAAAAATGTAACTCTCGTACGCCACACCCGCTGGTAGGTCGTTCTGCGGAACAAAGCGCACAGGGATAGCGTTGGGCGCCAATGCAGCGTTCAATGCGTCAGCATTGGACACGCCCACAGCAACTTTGGCGGCAATGCCATGTCCCACGGTGGCGTAAGGTGCAAGCCATGGCGCAGACCAGTCAATAGAGGCTAAGGGCATGGACGGTAGGGCGTTCTGCGCAGGTCAAGGAGGAGCCCGCACAGCGGGCGGGGGACACGGAGCAGAACGCTCTGCCGCCCATGCCCTTAGACAACCCTCCAAGGTAGTGTTTCGCCACCACACAGCGGCTTCAACTGCGCCTCACCAAACGCAAAAGTCTCCGGCACCGTCCAGGACTCACGGCGCAAGGTAATGGAGCCCTGGTTGCGCGGCAGGCCATAGAAATCCGCTCCGTGGAACGAAGCAAAGCTTTCGAGCTTGTCCAGCGCGCCGGCGGCATCAAAAGCCTGGGCGTACAGCTCCATGGCAGTGTGGGCGGTGTAGCAGCCGGCGCAGCCGCTGGCGTGCTCTTTCAGGTGGGCGGGGTGCGGCGCACTGTCAGTGCCCAGAAAGAACTTGTTGCTGCCACTGGTAGCGGCCTGCACGAGAGCCTGGCGGTGCGTCTCGCGCTTCAGGACTGGCAGGCAATAGTAATGTGGGCGAATGCCACCGGTAAAGATGGCATTGCGGTTGTACAGCAGGTGGTGTGCCGTGATGGTGGCACCGGTGAAGCGGTCAGCAGCCTGCACATACTGCGCGGCTTCCATGGTGGTGATGTGTTCGAACACGATTTTGAGTTCCGGAAAGTCGCGGCGCAGCGGAATCAGTTGCGTGTCAATGAACACGGCCTCGCGATCAAACAGGTCGATGTCGCTGGATGTCACTTCCCCGTGCACCAGCAGCAGCATGCCGGCTTTCTGCATGGCCTCCAGCGTCTGGTAGGTCTTGCGCAGATCGGTTACACCGGCATCGCTGTTGGTGGTGGCACCGGCCGGATAGAGCTTGGCGGCCACCACGCCAGCGTTTTTGGCCCGCACAATCTCGTCGGCCGGAAGGTTATCGGTGAGATACAGCGTCATCAGCGGCTCAAACTGCACGCCGGCGGGTACGGCCGCCAGAATGCGCGACTTGTAGTCCAGCGCCTGCGCGGCGGTGGTCACCGGCGGCTTGAGGTTGGGCATGATGATGGCACGCCCAAACTGGGCAGCCGTGTGGGGCACCACGGTGTGAAGGGCAGCGCCATCGCGCACGTGCAGGTGCCAGTCGTCGGGGCGGGTCAGGGTGAGTGAGTTCATGACCCTATTGTCCCAAAACCGCACAACGCGTTACTTACTGGCCTGCGACTGCGTCACCAAATAGTCCCACAGCGCCTGTGCGTTGCGCTTGGGGCCCGGCGCGTTGCCGCGGGCGCTGGCGATGGCGCTGCGCTGCAGCTCCTTGTGGATGGGCTTCTCGCGGTACACCCGCACATCCATGGTGATATCCAGCCCCCGAGTGTCCGGCGGCAATGCGCTGACCAGCCGTTTGGCACGCAATTCCTTCTTTACCGCGCTGTGCGGCAGGAAGGCGATGCCGTGGCCCTCCAGCGCCATGGCCTTGAGCCCCTCGGCCATATCGGTCTCGTACACCCGGTCGAAGTGGATGGCGGTGCTGGATTGCTTCAGGATCAGATCCACCATCTGCCCCAGGTAGGCACCTGGCGCGTAGCCCAGGTAGGGCAAAGGATGCCCCGCGCGCCCCGGCAACTGGAACAGGGGCGCCCCGTTGCTCCCCGGCTTGACGTATGGCGCCACCACCTCTTCGCCCAGGCTGACCATTTCATAGCGGTCAGCGTCCAGCTGGTAGGGCTGGGACGGGTGGTAATAGGCAATCAGCAGGTCGCAACTGCCCTCCACCATGCGCATGACCGCGTCGTGCACGTTGAGGGCAATCAGGCGGCTCTTGAACGGGCCAAAAGTCTCGCGCAGGCTGGACACCCAGGCCGGAAAAAACGTGAACGCCAGCGTATGCGGCACGGCAAACTCGATCACATCCTGCGCCGCCGAGGTGTGGCCACGCAGCATGGCACGTGTGCTCTGCAGGGCTTGCAGCACCTCCAGGCTTTGGTCGTACAGGGTTTCGCCCGCCGGTGTGAGTCGGGTTGGGTAGCTGCTGCGGTCTACCAGGTCGGTGCCAGCCCAAGCCTCCAGCGACTGGATGCGCCGCGAAAAGGCTGGCTGGGTCACATGCCGCAACTGCGCGGACCTGCTGAAGCTGCGCGTCTCCGCCAGCGACACAAAATCTTCAAGCCATTTGGTTTCCATGGTTCAAATTATGCGCGGAGTGCATGGGGGAGATTTCATTCCAAATACGCTATGACTTTGATAGCAGTCTATGTAACATCCACGAGGGCTAAAGGCACTTTTCGCCTATAAATTTACTCCGAACTCTGCTGCAGCGCCCACATCTGCGCGTAGCGCCCATTGGCCGCCAGCAAAGCCGCGTGGTTGCCGCGCTCCACAATGCGCCCAGCATCCATCACCAGAATCTCGTGCGCGTCCACCACGGTGGACAGGCGGTGGGCAATCACCAGCGTGGTCTTGTTGCGGGCCTCGCTTTGCAGCTCGGCCTGGATGGCGCGCTCGTTGGCAGAGTCCAGCGCCGAGGTGGCTTCGTCAAAAATCAGGATGGGCGGGTTTTTGAGCAGTGTGCGGGCAATGGCCACGCGCTGCTTCTCGCCACCCGAGAGCTTGAGCCCGCGCTCGCCCACCATGGTGGCGTAACCCTTGGGCGTGGCGCTGATGAAAGCGTGGATGTGGGCCGAGGCGGCAGCCTCCTCCACCTGCTCACGCGTGGCACCTGGCTTGCCGTCGGCGATGCTGTATTCCACTGTGTCATTGAACAGCACCGTGCCCTGCGGCACGATGCCAATGGCCTGGCGCACGCTGGCCTGGGTGACCTGCTTGATGTCCAGCCCGGCAATCAGTATGCGCCCGCCCTCCTGCGGGTTGCTCACGTCATAAAACCGAAACAGCAGGCGTGCCAGTGTGGACTTGCCCGCGCCCGAAGGCCCCACCACCGCCACCGTTTTTCCCGCAGGCACGTTGAAGCTGATGTTGTGCAGGATGGCGCGACCCGAGCCTGGTTTGCCCGCTGTACCAGGGTCGTAAGAGAAGCTCACATTCTCAAAAGCCAACGGTGTTTCGCCTGATAGCTGCAGTGGCTGAGCCCCGGACACATCGGCAATCTCCCGCTCGCGCTCCATCAGCGTGAACATCTTGTCCAGGTCGGTCAGGCTTTGCTTGATCTCGCGGTAGATCACACCCAAAAAGTTCAAGGGGATGTAGAGCTGGATCATGAAGGCGTTGACCATGACAAGGTCGCCCAGCGTCATGCGCCCATCGACCACACCCTGGGTGGCGCGCCACAACATCGCCACCAACCCGACTGCAATGATGAGTTGCTGACCCGAGTTGAGGATGGACAGCGTCGTCTGGCTCTTGAGCCGCGCCAGGCGCAGGCGCTCCAGGCTTTCGTCGTAACGCTGGGCCTCAAAACCTTCGTTGTTGAAGTATTTCACCGTCTCGTAGTTCAGCAGCGAGTCAACGGCCTTGGAGTGCGCGGCCGAATCAAACTCGTTAGCCTCGCGTCGGAACTTGGTGCGCCACTCCGTCACCACCACGGTGAAGGTGATGTACAGCACCAGCGCGGCAATGGTGATCCACGCAAACCACACATCAAACTTGACCGCCAGAATGGTGAGCACCATGGCCACCTCCAGCAGCGTAGGCACGATGCTGAACAGCGAGTAGGAGATGAGCGACTCGATCCCACGCACCCCGCGCTCAATGTCGCGCGTCATGCCGCCAGTCTGGCGCTCCAGGTGAAAGCGCAAGCTCAGGGCGTGCAGGTGCTCGAATGTTTGCAGCGCGATGTTGCGGGCAGCGCCCTGCGTGGCCTTGGCAAACACCAGTTCGCGCAGCTCGGTAAACACCGTGGTCGAAAGACGCAGCGCGCCATAAGCAAACAGCAGCGCCACCGGCACCACCAGGACGGCGGCCGGGTCGCCTGGCTTGTAGCTCATGCTGTCCACCAGATTTTTGAGCAACAGGGGCACTCCCACATTGGTCAGTTTGGCGCCCACCATAAAAGTCAACGCGGCAATTACGCGCCATTTGTACTGCCACAGGTAGGGAAACAGGCGTTGCAGCGTGTCCCAGTCCGACTTGGGTGGCGCAGCCGGGGCAGCGGGGTCAATAACAGGTGCAGGGGGGGAGTGGTGGCCGTGGGAGCGCATATTCAATGTTCTTGATCAGTTGAGGACAGAGCCCCGCTACGCTGCGGTTTGTCCCGCAGGGTTTCAGGATAGGATTGTGCCCATGTCTACAAATACAAGCCCACCCGGCCTCCAATTGCCTACCGACGAGGAACTGGTCCTCAAGGTCATTCCCATGCCGGCGGACTGCAACGCCAATGGCGACATCTTTGGTGGCTGGGTCATGGCCCAGGTGGACCTTGCGGGCTCGGTCATCCCGGCGCGCTACACCCAGGGGCGCATTGCCACGGTGGCGGTGAACGAGTTCATCTTCAAGCACCCGGTGCGGGTGGGCGACATTCTGAGCTTTTTCTCCAAAGTCAGCCGCATCGGGCGCACGTCCATCACGGTGAAGGTGGAGGTCTACGCCGAGCGCTACCGCACGCAGGGGCAGTACATCAAGGTGACGGAGGCCTCACTGACCTATGTGGCGATCGATGACAACGGGCAGCCGAGGGAAATTCCTAAGGGCTGATTTCTTGGGGTTTGCACGCGTGGGCTTGTACGCGCACGGCGGACGGCGTGGCTTGCGTTCTTCAGCGCGCTTCTCGGACGAACAGCTTTGACTTGCTGGCGTTATTGCTTCAATGCCGTGGTTTGCATGCCCGCTCTGTGGCAACCGCGAGTGCGGCCTGCGCCCGCAAACCCCACCGCCCGCCTGGGGTGAGATCGTATCCAGACCGGAAAACCAGCTTGCACCACCAAAAAAGAGGTGCCTATTCTGATTTGCAATTCGTCGTCGAACCGCCCCAGCCGTCTGGCCGCGTCGCACACTTTAGATTGCTTTGAGAACTCTGTTGCTGCCGGATTTGTGCTTCACGCATGTCTGCTTCACGACGCGCTTGTGCGGCTTCAAGGTATGTCGAACAATTCTCGCCGCGGCGCTTGAGCTCAGCCTCGCGAGCTTCTCTAAACGGGCTAAGAGTCCCGGAGTTTAAGTAATCGATGCAAAGCTTTGGACTCGGGGTGTTTTCGTACATTTTTGGATCTATCGCACAAGCAGTAATCTGGCTTGCAATGCTTACCACTAGAACGAATTGGTAGCGGATTTTCATACCGAGTCCTTCTAAATTTCAACTCTATCGAACAGCACATCTGTAACTAGATACTTTCCCAACGGAACAGCTGTGGAAATAGGTGTCTCTCGACACCCGTAAAGGGATTCCCTCATAGTCATGACCCTTGCATATACACAAAATACAGCGGTCTTTCTCTCGATCCATCCGTCCTCGTGGACACTGTCTATGGTAATTGGACATAGTGCATTTCGGAAACCTATCTTAGGTGTCGTCGTACTACGCAGCGGTATCGCGCAGCGTACAGTGGCCAGCTGGGTTATGCGTCCTTGTTTGCATGGCTGAACTTCTTGGTCTTGCAGGGGTGCCTCTCCAACCCGTCGGTAATTTCCAGACCGCACTCAAAACTAGACCAATCGTGATCAACATCCAGTTCACGTCCTTGGTATTCGACCATCTCTGAGTGATAAGCCCGCTCTATTAGAGGTGCGCCGCAGTGTGGACAAAGATAGTCGTGCAATAGTTCGCGAGCTTGAAGCACCTTTTTGGTAAGTGCCTCGGCCTCACCGCGCGCCTGCGAAAGCTCAGCTTCCTTAGCTGCAATCTGCTCTTCCGTGGTTGTCTTATCTTGCCCGAGTCGCTCTAATTCCTCCTCGAAGAGCTTCACCCTTCCAGCCAGACTTTGAGCCAATACGTCAGGTGATTGGAGCTTCGCGTCAGTCAACTGATCCTTCAGGAAGGCTATGTTTTCCTTCTGGAGTTGAATCGTTGCCTCCTTCTGATCGACGAGCAAACGATACAAAAAAAACAGCGCCACAACGAATCCAGTGATGGACGCAATCTGCGTCCAAAAAATTGTCTCTGTGGTAATCATTGCGCGTGTTGGGTAGATGTATGTCCTAGCGAAATTTGGCAAACATAGATGGTTTACTTGCCGGAGACTATAGCCCAAGGAGTGATGCGACTGAATATTCGCGCTCGCCACAATGGCGAAGTCCGCGACATAGTTCCGCATCTTCATCGCTATCCTCCACCCACGCCGCCGCCAGGCTGGCGGATCGGGTGTTCGGGCGTCGGCCCCATTCGACGTTGCCACTGAGCGGGTGCACCAACCAACGTATTAACGAGCCATAGCAGGCAACCCAATAGCGCGCGACGGCGAGCGTGGGCCAGAGAACGAACACCCGGTCCGCCAGCCCCACATACCCGCAGGCACAACACGCAGGTCAGCCAGCAAGTACGCTACTACTCTTATAGCGTCTCATGCATATTCCACGTGGTCTAGAGCCCAATTTTGTTCAGAATTTTCCGTGACGGCCGCTGCCCGAAGCAAAACGGGCAGCACCCTCCAATCCCTGGCCAATGCAGGCCTTGCCCCGCTGCCACTCCTGGTGCAGCGCGTGGGGCAAATCCAGGTCCCATTGTGCATAGGCACTGGCGCGGTCTGCCAGCATGGTCTGCTGCGGAAAGGCCGCCAATTGCTCTGCCAAGGCGATAGCAGCGGGCATGGCTTGCCCCGAGGGCACCACGCGGTTGCACAGGCCCATCTGCATTGCCTCGGCCGCCTCCACCTTGCGCCCGGTGAGAATCAAATCCATGGCGTGGCCCATGCCGATCAGGCGCGGCAAACGCACGGTTCCCCCATCAATCAAGGGAACTCCGAAACGGCGGCAGAACACACCGAAGTAGGCGTCGGCCTCCATCACCCGCATGTCGCACCACAGGGCCAGCTCCATGCCACCGGCTACTGCCGCGCCACTGATGGCGGCGATCACCGGCTTGGACAGCATCAGCCGCGATGGGCCCATAGGTCCGGCGGGGCCTGCTGACTGCGGGGCGGCCGGGCCGTAGTCGGCGGTAGAAAAGGCGAGCGCAGCAAAAGGGTCCACGGTTGACGAGGCATCCATTTGCTGTGCCAACCGCGCACCTGCCTGCAAATCCCATCCGGCACAAAAGTGGCCATTGGCGCCATGGAACACAGCCACACGCGCCATGGGGTCTGCTTCAAAGGCTACAAACGCGTCATAGAGCTTGCGTGCTGTGTCGGCGTCCACCGCATTGCGCACATCGGCACGGTTCAGAGTGACCACGGTAACGGCGCCGTGTACGCGGGTTTCTACGGAGTTTTCCATCGCGTTGATTAAATAGTCTCAGCAGTGACAGGGCATCAGTGACAACCCTATCGGTGAATCACAGGGCACAGGCTATAACCGGAAAGCAAAAAATAACGACGGGAGACGACGTGCTGTTTCTTCAATTGGTGATCAGCGGGGTTGCACAAGGGTGCATCTACGGACTGATTGCTCTGGGTTTTGTTTTGATTTACAAGGCAACCGAGACGGTCAGCTTCGCGCAGGGCGAGCTGATGATGCTGGGCGCCTTTGGTGGACTGGTGGGCATGACCATGCTGGGCTTTCCATACTGGCTGGCCATCGTGAGTGCCATTGCTGCCATGGCCCTGTTTGGCGTGGTGCTGGAGCGCGCTGTCATTCGACCCATTCTGGGGCAACCCGCGTTTTCCATCGTGATGCTGACCATTGGCATTGGCTATGTGGCGCGCGGGTTGATCACCATGGTGCCGGGCATCGGCACCGACACGCAGGCACTGCCGGTGCCCTACAAGGACGAAATCTGGAACGTGGCCGGCGTGGTGCTCAATGTGGAGCACATGGCTGTGATTGGCGCCACCGGCGTGCTGTGCGCCCTGTTGTTTGCATTGTTTCGCTACAGCAAGCTGGGTATTGCCATGCAAGCCGCGTCGCAGAACCAGCTGGCGGCCTACTACATGGGCATTCCGGTGCAGCGGCTCAATGGCATTGCCTGGGGCCTGGCTGCAGCGGTAGCCGCGGTGGCTGGGTTGCTGCTGGCACCCATCACCTTTGTCCATGCCAACATGGGCTTCATCGGTCTGAAGGCATTCCCAGCCGCCGTGGTGGGAGGCTTCGGCAGTCTGCCCGGCGCGATTGTGGGCGGGCTCATCATCGGCATCGTGGAGTCGCTGGCGGGCTTCTACCTGCCCGATGGATTCAAGGACACAGCCGCTTACGTGGTGGTGCTGGTCATGCTGATGGTCAAGCCCAATGGTCTGTTCGGCGAGAAACTCCGGAAGAAGGTCTGAAATGCGATTTATTTTCAAGACCGACTACGCGCAGGACGTCAATCTCGCCAAGCACGGCGGCCATGTATTCTGGTACAGCGCGTTGATGCTGTTGCTGCTGGCTGCCCCCTGGATTTTTGCCGAGTACTGGCTGGCACAACTCACGCTGGTGCTGATCTATTCCATTGCAGGCCTGGGCCTGATGCTGCTGGCCGGCTTTACCGGGTTGTTCTCCATGGGGCATGCTGCCTTCCTGGGGGTGGGTGCCTACACGCACACGGTGCTGACCAATATGGGCGTGCCGTTTCCTTTTGCACTGGCCTGCGCGGCCAGCCTGTCGGCAGCGGTGGGGCTGTTGGTGGGCCTGCCCGCTCTGCGGGTCAAAGGCATTTACCTCGGCATTGCCACCCTGTCGTTTGGTTTTATTGTGGAAGAGGTGCTGGCACGATGGGAATCGGTCACTGGGGGCAACGCCGGTGTGCACATCAAGAAGCCGGACATCTTCGGCTGGGTACTCAGCAGCGGGGAACAGTTTTATTTCTTATGTCTGGTGATCACGGTGGTGGGCACGCTGGGCATTTTGAACCTGCTGCGCTCGCCCACCGGGCGCGCGTTTGTAGCCATCCGCGACTCTGAAATATCGGCGCAAAGCATGGGCATTCACCTGGCGTATTACAAGACTCTGTCGTTCGCCATTTCAGCTGCCTTTGCCGGTGTAGCAGGTGCGCTGTATGCCCACAACCTGCAATTCATCTCGCCCGACCAATTCAACATCCTGCAGTCGATTGACCTGCTGCTGATGATCGTGATTGGCGGCGTGGGCTCGGTGCACGGGGCCTTCCTGGGAGCCATCTTCCTGATCACCATGCCGCAGGCCATTGCCATGGTCAAGGACTACCTGCCCGCCACCCTGGGTCAGGCGCCGGGTCTGCAAGGCTTGGTCTACGGTCTGGTGCTGATAGCTTTTGTGCTGTTTGAACCCATGGGCCTGTACGGGCGCTGGCTGAAGATTCGCACCTACCTGCAGATGTTCCCGTTCTACCGCAAGGGCATGTTCAAGCGGCAGAAATCGTTCCAAAAATCCGACCGATTGAAATGACCCCCACGCTCGTCACTTCGTGTACTTCGCTGCCCCCCGAGGGGGCCCTCATGCCTTGGGGCGGCCCTGCGGCGTTCAATCTATGACTGAAATTCTTCTATCTGCCAAAAACCTGAGCGTGCGCTTTGGCGGCGTGCTGGCGGTCAACAATGTGTCGTTTGATGTCAAACAGGGCGAGGTGTTCACCCTGATTGGTCCCAACGGCGCGGGCAAGACGACGGTGTTCAACCTGATCAGCCGCATTTACACCCCCACCATGGGCGAGATCGACTTTGCAGGGCCAACAGGCATGCTCAAACTCACCACCCAGCCGCCGCAAAACGTGGCCTCGCTGGGGATTGCGCGCACCTTCCAGAACATTGAATTGTTCGAGCATGCCTCCGTGCTGCACAACCTGCTGATTGGTCGCCACACCCACCGCGCCACGGGTTTGTGGCAGGATTTTTTCTTCACTGCCAAGGCGCGCGACGCCGAGCTGATAGCGCGCGAGAAGGCGGAAGAAGTCATTGAATTTCTGAGCCTGCAACATTACCGCGACACCTTTGTGGCCGGCTTGCCTTATGGCGTTCGTAAAGTGGTCGAGTTGGCACGCGCCCTGTGCACCGAGCCCAAGCTGCTGCTGCTGGACGAGCCCTCAAGCGGCCTGAATGTGGAAGAGACCGACGACATGGCGTTCTGGATTCAGGACATCAAAAACGAGTTGGGCATCACTGTGCTGATGGTGGAGCACGACATGTCACTGGTCTCCAAAGTGTCGGACCGGGTGCTGGCCATGAACCAGGGTGAAATGCTGGCCATGGGCACGCCGCGCGAAGTACAAACCGACCCGGGCGTTATTGAAGCGTATCTGGGGTCGATTGATGATGTGTCGTCGCTGCGCCGCACGGCGAGTGGCGTTTCCAGCGCACAGGAGGCTGCATGAGCACGCAACCCCCTCCCATCAGCGACCTGCCCGTTCTGAAGCTGCTCAATGTTGAAAGCGCCTACGGCCCTATCAAGGCCATACGCGGGGTCAGCCTGCAGGTGCGTCGCAGCGAGATCGCCACGGTACTGGGGTCGAACGGCGCAGGCAAGACCACCATCTTGAAGACTATCTCGGGCATCATCGATCCGCGCAAAGGCTCTATCGAGTTCAAAGGCGAAGACATCACCGCCAAGGACCCCGCTTTCATCGTGCAGCAGGGCCTGAGCCATGTACCCGAAGGGCGCGAGGTGTTTCCCCTGCTCAGCGTACACGACAACCTGCTGATGGGCGCCTACACACGCCACGATCGTGACGGCGTGGCGCGCGACATGGAGACGGTCTACGGCTACTTCCCCATCCTGAAAGAACGTTCCGACCAAGAAGCTGGCTTGCTCTCGGGCGGGCAGCAACAGATGCTGGCCATCTCGCGCGCGCTGATGGCCAACCCCGACCTGATCCTGCTGGATGAACCCAGCCTGGGACTCTCGCCCAAGCTGACCAAGGAGATCTTCGAGATCGTGGTGCGCATCAACCGGGAACGCGGCACCACCATCCTGCTGGTCGAGCAAAACGCCAACATGGCGCTCAATGCATCGGACTACGGCTACGTGCTGGAAAACGGCCGCATCGTGATGGAAGACACCTGCGCCCGTCTGCGCGAGAAGGACGACATCAAGGAGTTCTATTTGGGCATGAAGGAAGACGGTGTGCGCGGCGAGCGGCGCTGGAAAAAGAAGAAAACATGGAGATAAGCATGCACGCAGCGCAGAGCCGCCTCAAGCAAGTGCGCGCCCCCCTGGGGGGCAGCGTCGTACACGCAGTGACAAGCGTGGGGGCCACATGACTCAACTCTGGGACACCTCCTCCATAAAGCCCTGCCACGACATCGTCATGGCGGGCGAAACCATACCCGCCATCTTCTGGAACGCCGTCGCACAACGCGGCCCCGATGTCTGGATGCGCCAAAAGCACCTGGGCCTGTGGCGCAGCTGGACCTGGAACCAGACTGCCGAGGCGGTACGCGAGATCGCTGGCGGCCTGATCAGCCTGGGCTTTGCCAAGGGCGACTGCGCCTCCATTCTCTCCAACACCGTGGTCGAATGGGTCTGGGCCGATCTGGCTGTGTTGTCCTGCGGTGGCGTCTCCAACGGCGTCTACCCCACGGATGCCGCTTCGCAACTGCAGTTTCTCTGCGAAGACTCCCGCACCACCATGCTGTTTGTGGAAGACGATGAACAGCTTGACAAGGCGCTGGAGGTGCGCGAACAGCTGCCCCTGCTGCGCAAGATTGTGGTGTTTGACATGGAGGGTCTGCGCGAGCTGAACGACCCGGGTGTGATCAGCCTGGACGGCTTGCGCACCCTGGGACGCGACTACCTGAAGCAGCACCCCGGCGCGGTGGAAGCGCGCACGCAGCAGTGCCAGCCCCAAGACCTGGCCATCCTGGTCTATACCTCCGGTACCACCGGCAAGCCCAAGGGCGCCATGCATTTGCACCAGGGCCTGGTGTTCACGGTGCGGGGCTACAACACGCTGGTGGCGCAGGACGCACGGGATGAGCGCATGTGCTTTTTGCCGCTGTGCCACATTGCCGAGCGCATGGGCGGCGAGTACTTTGCGCTGTACACCGGCGCAAAACTCAACTTTGTGGAGAACCCCGAGACCATCCCCGAAAACGTGCGCGAGATTGCACCCACCGTCTTCACCGCAGTGCCGCGCGTGTGGGAAAAGTTTTACTCGGGTGTGATGATTTCGCTGAAAGAAGCCGGCATGGTCCAACAGGCGGCCTATGCCTGGGGCATTGGCGTGGGAACCACCATTGCAGACCGCGTGCTGGCGGGCCAGACGGTGAGCACCTGGCTCAAGATCCAGTTCACGCTGGCCCAGTGGCTGGTGCTGAACAACGTACGCAAACTCATTGGCATTCACCGCGCGCGCTTTCTGGTGACCGGGGCTGCGCCCATTTCGCCAGACCTGGTGCGCTGGTACATGGCGCTGGGTCTGCCCATGCTGGAGGTGTGGGGCATGACCGAAACCTGCGGTGCGTCCACTGGTGTGCCGGCCGGGAAGATGAAGCCCGGCTCCATCGGCCCGGCGGCGCAGTTCAACGAAGTGCGCATTGCCGAGGGCACCGGGGAAATTCTGGTGCGCGGCCCCAACGTGTTCAAGGGCTACCTGAACCAGCCCGAGAAAACCGCCGAG
>Ga0116172_10002149_pt1 | contig 17445 bp, 27 predicted proteins | sample AD_UKC083_MetaG_FD_89799 | JGI IMG/M metagenome (GOLD analysis project Ga0116172, IMG submission 89799) | Active sludge microbial communities of municipal wastewater-treating anaerobic digesters from USA - AD_UKC083_MetaG | ecosystem: Engineered > Bioreactor > Anaerobic > Digestate | place: USA...
ACTGCTACGCATTAAAATGCGCAGCTTGACTGCGTAAGCAGTCGGGCTGGATTGACTGGCAACCCATTAGATGAGGTGTACCTCATTCTAATGTTTCTATATAATTTATTCAATTTAAAAACTCTTAACCATAGAAGTTCATCTACACTCTGAAGAGTGTAGTGTTCCTTCTCAAATGTTTTGATAAAAAGAACGAAAAAAAATAGGGAGATAGCCAAAGTGACTATCTCCCTTTTATATTTCAATTATAGTATTATTCTGATACTTGTTGTTCAGGTTCTACTATTACTTCTTCTGTTTGGGGTGTGTCTTCTTGGACAACCTCTACATTTTCAGGAGAACCTATTTCAACGGTGTCTTCTTCTTTCTTGGATTCTTTTTTCTGTCTTCCAGCGGCCATCATCATTTCAATTGCTTTTTGCTGTTCTTTTGCTTTTCTTACCTGTTGTCTCATTTCTTCCGAAACGGGAGATCCAAAAACCCAACCGCATTGGTCACATAAAAGAACCATTACGGGCTGAACTTCTTCCTTTCCCGTAGGGGATAAAAGAGCCGATCTTCTTTTAATTATTGTTTTTTGATCGAAGAAGGGGTTTCCGCATACTTCACAAAAAGCATCTTGAAATCCTTCTATTCCAGTTGTTTTCATTCCACCTTCATTTTTCTTTTTAAAATCTACCGTGTTGTTACTGTGTTGTCTCGTCATTCTTTTACTCCTCATTTATTTTTTAACATTTCGTCCAAGTACGTTTCCATATTTAAGTTTAATTGTACTATACAACCACCATGTTCTTCTGCTATTTCTTTAAGCCTATTGATTGTTTCTTCATCGGCGTTTGTTGGAACTAAAAGAGCACCACTCATGCAAGGTGCTAACATACATAATTCTCCAGCGCCATCAACGGCTCTGAACCCCAACCAATATTTGTTATTTAATTTAACAGCATACCAAGAGGTTGTTATCATCTAATTAAAAATCCTTTTTAATTTATCCTATATAGAAAAATCATTTCATTGATAATAGAATACCTTTCTTGTTAATTCTACATCAATTTCTGATAAGGATGTATCACTTGCTCCAGTATATATTTGTCTTATATAATTACGCCCCATTTCATTTGTTTCTATTATATTAATAAAATCAGGGTTTTCAGGATATTGTTCGGCAATTTGATTTTCGATTTCTTCTATATTCATTCCTCGTCTCTCATGATGAGAAGGAATATAAATTCTCATTCCTCGATTTCTACATTCTATTCCCTCTAATCGTAATTTTGGTATTCTCATTTCTCTTTTTTCTCTGTAATTATATAAATATTGAATAATAATACAATTATCGGTTTCTCTTAAAAAGGTTCCTTCTATTTCGGTTGGATATTTGTCTGTTAAAGATTGCAAAAATCTAACTTTTATTTTTCTTTTTAAAAGAAAACTTAAATCTGTATTTCTTTTAATATTAATAGATAAGTAAACCATAGATTGATATGTATATTTGTCATAATTCAATACAGGACATTTTAAACATTCTAATCTTAAATCGATGCCTTTTAACAGATACTTTTTAAAATAGTCCATATCTCTTATATTACGTCTACTATTATTATGAATTAAAGAGATTTGAACATTTCCGTTAACAAAATCATTGGATGAGGGCTCACCATTTTTTAATTTATTTAAAGAATTCAAAAAATTGTCAAAAGCAGAATCAAAATCTTCTGCTAATACTTTTGCACTGCCCACATTAAATTCAAAAAGTGCTGGCATTATTTTTCCTTTCTATTTTAAAAGCTATTATTATACAAGTAAGAATATTTTATCTTACCCATACCATAATCATCAATGTGTTTATGTTCAAAAACCATTCGTCCTGATAAAATTTTAATATAAGGTTTAGTATTTAAAAACACTATACTATTTCTCATCATAACATCACTTTGAAGTTCTATATTACCAATTAATAATCTTACGAATTCTTTTAGTCTATTTCTGTCAACCACCGAATAGGTTTCAAATAAGTTGTTTTTATCAGAATACCAACTATTTATTATTGTCATATTATCAAAAATAGTAATATGTGAAATATCTGAAATATTTATTCTGATATATGTGTTTTTTGCAATACCCAAAATTATACTATTATATGTTACTCGTTTAACTCTACCGCTAACGAAAGTATCGTTTGATTCATTCGAACGTGTTATTGAACAATTTCTATCTACTAAAAATTCAGGATCAAATGTTCTTTTTTCTACACGACATTCTGTATTTCTGTATTGTGCAATACGCGGAAAATTTTCAAAACAGCTATTATAGAAAAAATCTCCGAGAAATATGTCGTCCTTATTTTTTTCAATTGCGGCAGAATAAAATAGTCCCTCAATAATAGTATTAACTAAGTAGCAACTTTCTAGTTTGATTAATATTATATGGGGATTATTATTTGTATTTGGATTAAAATCAAATATATGATCACCACTATGTTTTTGTAAATATTCATATGAATATTTATCGAAAATAGATTTACTAATATCCTTTAGCGATTTTTGCATATAGTCATAGTCATAGCTATTATATTCATTAAGATATTCATTTGTATATCTATTAGAAAATTCACCGATTCTAAAATCATTTAATATTTCTCTTATTCTTTCAACACTTATATCCTCGTCATTCATACTTAGAAAGAACTCCTTGTATGTCTTGTATAAGTATATCAATATTTCTTTCTTTTTCCACACATTCTTTTAAATTACCATAATATTCTTCTAAACAATTTATCAATAATTGTTTTAATTCTTTTTCTCTTGGTGTGTGTGGTAGAGTACTAGAGGTGTATATTTCTTCTAAACTTTTTTCTTTAGAATAGAAGAATTCCCTAATTTGCTCTATCGCCCACCCCCCTCGTCTAATTTCTTTTAATCTCTCTCGATCTCTTTCTAAATCAATATCACCCTCTGTTAATATTTGCTCTACTTCTCCTAGTAGGCGTACAACATGATAAGCAAACTTAACATCATATCCAAACTTCTCTACTGTTTCTTTTCTTTTTCCCTCTGGTGTTTTTATATCCATTTTATGCATTTGGGCATAGGCATATCCTTTGAATGTATGCCATGCCTTTTTGCATAAAAATACTTTTCTATTATCTCTGATCATCTCTCCAATTTTGGTACAATGTAAAACGCAACGGGTTGGAACAAATAAACTATCAATCATATTAGGATTATTATTCATGCATAAATCAAAATATTTTACAATACTAAAGACTGTAATATCATAATCCCGTTTATTATCAGGATCCGCTATGTGATGTTGCTGGAATGATTCAAACTTTTCAGGTTGAGAACCAAATCCTAAAATATATCCATTTAGATGTGGAAATATAATATGCTTTGCCGGAATACATAAAGCATATATATCAACATCTGACATATCACTATTAACCCCGTAAGCATAACTGCCCATAATAACTTCATAAAGAGGATCTTTAATATGTATTGGATAGTTTTTTATCAACCCCCTTTTTAGACAAGTTGTGATAATACTAGACATTGTTTCTCCTTTTTATTTCTCTATCCTTTTCTCCATTTGGATAGAGATTATTTTACATGTTTTCTACACCAAAATGTATCATACATATGGTATTATCTAAATTAATAGAAAATCTCTTCTTAAATCTTTCAAATCTTCTAATAAATTTTCGTAAATCAACTAATTCTATAGAATGAGTATATACTTCTCTTTCTGTTATACCTGCTCCAATATATACTGAAGAGGATGTCACTATCATTTGTATATAATCATCATATTTTAATCTATTCAAAACTTCTGTTATATCTAATATAAAGGCATCACCTATATCTAATTCATCTCTGCGTTCATTATAACGAATATATGGATCAACTTCTTCTTTTGTAATTTTTTTATATATTTCAATCATATCCTCAATGTCTACTAATTCATACCCATATATGATAAAAGAGGATGTACTTGAGTTACTAACAAAACCATTTCTATATTTCATTTTAATCGTTAATTATCGACATAAGCAGAGTGATACAACATCCAATCCTCTTCAATTTCAAATTCTTCTTTAAATCTATTTAAAGCATCTATATAACCCATCAGTTTTTCTTTTGAAATTACTGTACGTTCCCCTGCTGAATCAAATCCATAAAAATCATTCTCATTTCCTGGAAGTTCAGATGGGTAGCCTTTTTCTTTCAATGGTTTCTCTAAATAATCCATTATATCATATATATTCATATTGGGATCTAATTCTATATTTAGTAATTGTTCATACACTTTTTTAATCAATTCTCTATTTAATCTAAAACCCAATACTAAAAAAGAAGTTGTACTTGAATTGCTAACAAATCCAATCCTAGCCTTCATAAACGGGATAACCTCCCATATCGGTCCCCACTCCATGAATCTTAGGATCTTCATCAAATCCAATTTGCTCTTTGACTGCTTTTAAAGCATTGAATATCCTAGTCAATTCTTCTATACTAACACAACCTCTTTCAATACCTACTAAAGCAAATCCACAATCATTAATAAAATCCATTACATTTACATTTAAGTTCAAATCTGAATTTTCTTCTGTTTCTAAGAGATTACTTATAGTTTCTCCTAAGTTGTCAGCTATTACATATCTCTCATCTTCATCTTCTTCATCATTCTCGTTCCGAACTTTATTGCATAATGCTTTTACTAGTTTTTCGTATCCTTCATCTTCAAGATACCAACCAACTAGTATAAAAGAGGACGAACTTGAATTACTCACGAAACCTTGTCTAGTTTTCATATGTTGTTATCCTTCAAAACTACTGCCGTAAAAAACTTCGGCGACCTTATTAATATCAACATTCTCTTTAAATTTCTTAAATTCTTCCATTATGGACAAAAGCATATATGGTTCTATTGAATTAACAGATCCATCTCCTACATTTTTTACACCTATACCTATAATATTACGGTCATATGATATTGCTAAATTAATATCTTTTTCTAACGCTTCTTCTTCTAAATCTATATCATATTTTTCTTCACCATCCGGGAGTGGTTTTTTCATAATATACTTATATATTGTTTTATAGATGGGATCACTATAATCCTCTTTAAATGTCCATCCAATAATTATGAATGATGTAGTACTACTATTACTTACAAAACCAATTCTTCTTCTCATAATACTACCATCTGTTGGTTGAACCATAAAAAATACGTGCTGGTTGAACAATTTTTAATTCTCTTGCTAATTTTGTTGCTTCTTTTTTTAGACTCATAAATGTTCTTTGGCATATATTATTATCAGGTTCACATTCATTTTTATACCCAATTCCCAATATATCATCATCCAATAAGCCTGTAATTGTATATTTTTCTTTTAAATTTTCAATTATTTTTTCCATTAAACTCCAAGAATCATCATCTTTTGATATATTTATTTTCTTTTTTTCGCAAATACTTTTTAGTTTATTTTCATCTACTTTCCAGCCTATAATAATAAATGAGGTGGTACTAGAATTACTAACAAATGAAGAACGTATCTTCATAATATCTCCTTTTTATTCAATATCACCAGATATTCTGTTTTTGCCTAATTCTGCTAACCCTTCTTGTTTATCCATCGCTTTCCCTTGTTCAGATTTTTGTTGCAAATATTCTTCTAATTTATCAAATTGTTTTGCTAGTGAATCAACATATGGAGGAATATCTCTCTTATCTTGGCATGAAGCTTTCTTTGCGGAACACTCAGCTTTAGCAGCAGAATATTCAGCATTCTTTCCAGATGTTTTAGCACTTTCGGTAGCTACTTGAGCCTGACTTCCTGTTAGTTGAGAAATTAAGTCAGTTAAATCCTGCTGCTGCCCTTGTTGTTGTTGTTCTTCAGTTTGTAATAATTGTAATAATGTTTGTAGTAACTGATCAATCATTTCACTTGCCATAATAATATCCTTATCTTAATTTCCATAATTCTATATCAATATTAATTTGATTAGCAATGGATTCTATATATTGTCTAACAATGGTTTCATTTAATTTTCCGTTATTACAACCTAAATAGGGCATTGCTACTCCATTAATATGTCCGCTTATCTTATTGATTTTAATAACAAAATCTTTTAAACCTTCCTCAATCCATTGATACATTGAAGGATTTTTCCAATGTTTTTTTGTTGGAAAACTAATAATAAATAATTCACCAAAATCATTTAGATTGGTATCATTATATATATCAACACTTCCAACATTAATTTCTCGTCTATAACATTTTTGTTTATAATCTTCAAAGTATTTGGGATACTTAACTTTAAATTGTTTAGCAATACCAGCACCCATGACCCCCACACAGTTGACAGTATTGACTAAACAATTTAGTTGACTAGAAAATAAATCTCCAGTTTTATCAATAATCATACTATCTCCTTATTGTGGTATAGTATGAGATAAAGCTTTCGTTTCTATATAATTCGCCATGACCCATACCATATCCTAATAGAAAATAATCATAATCAACTCTGAACCCAAATATGAGTTCATCTTTTATTTCTACTTCTCTCTTTGCTGTTTTATTTACTAATACCGCTACTTTTAAAGACTGTGAAAAAGGTTTGATCTGTTTAGATATTTCATCTATTGTCAACCCAGTATCTAGCACATCATCCAGGATAACAACATCTCTACCTTTAAAAATGTCAATAGGGTCTGTGAATGTTAAAGAAGCTTGTCCGCCCGATACAGTATTTTCTCCATAACTTTTGCAGGTAACAAACGTAATATCATAATTATATCCCCTATTAGATAAGTGTCTTAAAATTTCAAATCCAAATCTATATCCACCTTTTAGTACAATACAGAAAAGTGGGTTTGAGTCTGGATTTTTATATATCTCATTCTCTATTCTCATTAATATTCTAACTATTCTTTGCGAAATTTGAACGGATGAGAACAAAATTTTCCTTTTCATCATATCTCCCTTTATGCAGGTGTACAACAACTACCACAGCAATTTAGTTCAATTTCTCCATACAGGTCAAAATGAGGGCATTTTCTATTAACACCTTGAGATGTCAAAGATTTTCTAAATGCCTTAACTCTTTCATCATACCACACATCATTCAAAAAATCTTCGCACGCTACTACATCAATTCCTTTTTCCCAACCAGGTTCTCCTTCCATGAAAGAACATGGAAAGTATTCACCTTTAACATTTATATATGCGCTAAATAAAGAACTTTCACAACATTCAACTGTTTGTAATAGTTGTTCATAATCATCTCGATCTTTTATACATTCAATAAATAAAGGAGCCCCGCATGAGTCAAAGCCAATAGATATTCCATTGCTCATACCGTACTCTACAAGCTCCTTAAAACGATTTAATTTAATGTTAGTATACTGTCCAACCCCACGGCCTTTAGGCTTATACAGAAGCATAACGATAGCATTAAGCTTCTCTAAACGTGGGTCAGTTAAAGAATCCTGTAATGTTTCCATACACATATCATATGTTTCTTCAGATACCATCATATGGATATTAATCTGTTTCATTCCTAAATCTGTCAATTGTTTAATAGCATCATAACAGTAATTTTTATTTTCATATCTACTTACTGCTACTGCTCCACAGCAAATAGATAACGCCGTAGCTATATCGTTAGTCAAGCGAGCCCCGTTAATTGTTACATTGGGGGCAACATGATGAATTCTGCAAAAATCAAAAATTCTAAATAAATCAGGATTACCGTCAACGTCACCAATACCAAAAGCTATCTGTGTGATTGATGGCATTTTCTCAAAAATAGTTTTGAATGTTTCAAAAGACATATTTTCGCCGTGGTGTGTATTTGCCTTATAACAATGTTTACATGGTGTGTTACCAACACCACTACAACTTGTAGATATTTCCATATCTAATATTTCTGGACCAATTGGGGCATATAGAGGATCATCCACAACAGAAGTTCCCCATCTGGCAAAATTTCCATTCTCTGTATCATAATTGTAATTATATGAAGGGGTTCTTACCTTTTTTGTTCTATTCAACATTTCTCGAAGTTTTCTTATTTGTTCTTTTAATTCAACATTTGGTTCGTCAGGCGTCGTGTTGTTTTCCATTAAAGAGCCTTTCTGTTTTTTGTTAGGGTTTTTCAGACGTATCACTTTTCTCAATTTTGTGTTTTTTCTCTTGTATCGACTCTTCATTAAAATATTTTCTAGGATTTCCACACATCCAACAAGAGCACTTTGCCATATGGTTTGCATTTTTTAAAAAGTTCTCCACCATCATTTTTCTGGTTGTCTCATTTCCAGAAGAGTCTATTTTGGCAAAAAGCATAGCTCTTTTTTTTCTCTTTAAGAGCTGTTGCCTGCGAAAATCTCTAGATCTATTCATTAGTATATATTTTCCATATTAAAAAACTGTACAGATTCATTTATAGGTTTCCCTGAAAAGATAGCATGAGACTCGGAGTGATAATCAACATCGTCTACGAATTTAACTTCTGCACCATTTAAGATTTTAGTAATGGTGTCATTCAAAAACTCGTATACTCTTGGGTTTTCTTCTTTCACTAAATCCATAAATTTAGAAAACCACATTTGTTTATTTTCAGTATCCTTCGCTCTTAGATATGCTCTAAATATCTTTTCTCCCTCACAGGATGTTGGTTCAAGATATTTATTAGTTGAGAAACCTTCTAAATTTATTTCATAATTAAAAAAGGTTATAATGAAATCATCTACACTTTGTATTTCTTTCGGCCAAATACCGTGTTTGTTGAAAACATCTATTTCATAAACTATTTTAATAGGTTCTTTTTTATCTACTCTTGCATCAACAACAATAAAAGATGTAGTTGATGAGTTAGAAACAAACGAGTTTCTTTTTTTCATTAGTATCTTCCTTCGTATACGACTGCTACGTCAGGAACTCCAATTAAATCTAAAAAGAGCCCCATATTAAAATTATCCATCATTGTACTTACTCTGAGTCTTTCTGGTCCAAGATCTTCAAAATTCCATTTATCACCTTCACACATATATTCAAGATCTGGCATATCTAAATCTTTTTCTCTAGCAACTTGAATATGGTTCTTTATCATATTAATTTGTTCTTCATCCATATATCTTTTATAGATAACAAAAGAAGAAGATGAACTGTTACTTACAAAAAAGTTTCGTTTTTTCATGTCTTAGGTACTCCTAGTGTTTCGAAACCCTTATACATAACTCAGCCAAATTATATAAACAATCAGAATGCTCTAAATCTTCTTCAAGTCTTCCATCATTGTCCGAATATTCCAACACACAAACTTGACCCGATGGATATTTTTCTAAGAAAAACTCTGCCATTAAATCAGCAAGTTTTTCTTTTTTGCAATAATAGTTACTTATTTCTTGTTCATCAACTTTATCCGGATTTTTCTTTTTTTCATATTGTATTTTGCACCAATCAAAATCAATTTCCCTCATATAAAAAATAACATCACCCCATATATCTTTAAAACAATTCTTTATATTTAAAGTTTCGGAAGTTATTGGATAAGTAAAATCTAATTCTTTAACAGATATAGTGGATATAAGAGTCGAAAAGAAATATATTAACATCTTTTTAACTTCATTCTTATTTTTCTTTATACTTTTTAATTCTTGTAAATCTTTTGAAACCCGTTCAAAACGTTCAGTAAATAGTAAATCCCTTTTTATTCTTTGAGAAGTCGGTTTTTTCTCAAAATAAAGTAGAAAACTACTGCTCGAACTATTTGAAACAAAACCTGTTCTAAATTTCATTAGTAGTCATTCCCTAAGTTTGAAATTATTAATTCGACATTAAATCCATAAAGTTTAAAATATTTTTTAAGCTTCATCATATCTCCTTTTTAATGTGGCTAACTGTCTCATTGATATATCGCATTCTCCATAATTATCAAAGGCCTCTCCAAAACCAAAAATATAATCTTCGCTTTCCCAATGTACAAAACCAAATAAACCATCGGGATTTGTAATACCTATGTTTCTTATTTTTTCTCTTACTCTGTTTAAATTATTACCAAAATTTTCATTAACAACATTGAAATCGTGATAATCTTCGTCACTCGCTTCATCTATGTTAGGGTGGGGAGGTAAAGTTGAATCTCCTAAAATCTTTTTTAGAATTTCTTCATGCATTCTTTTCTCAGTTGTTCTAATACCGATAAGTAAAAAACTAGTTGTACTGGAGTTACTTACAAATCCATATCTAAATCTCATAAGATTTTCCTTATTCTCGAGTTCTTGATAATATTTTAATTTCTTTATGTTCAATCCCAAACTCTTCAACAAATCTTACAATTTCCTCACGCATTTTATCAAATTGCAACATTGATATTTCTGTATTTAACCAATCTCCCATGGAGCAAATAACTTCTCCAAATCCAAAGCATACATAATTTTCAATCATAAATGATAAAAAGTTACAAGTAAAACCTAAGTCCGCTAAATATTTTGTTAGATTTTGGTTATTCTCATCAAATATTTCATATTCATCATCATCATCATCACCATCATCAACCCCATTATATACCACTGCTTTCTTTTTTAATGTTTTCTTAAAAATCTTATTTGCTTCTTTTATTGTTGTTTCAAATCCCACAATTAAAAAACTTGTTGAACTTGAGTTACTCACAAATCCATATCTTCTTTTCATTGTCTCTCCTTTTTAACGATTAAAATAATTATTCAAAGTAAGACCAATTCTAAAATCCCCATATTCAGGTAAACAATATTCGGGCATCCATTCATCATCCTCTTCGTCAATTTCTTCTTCATAATCTTCTAAGTCTTTACTCCATAACCAAACCACGCACCCATAATCATCACCCGATGCAGTATATTCTCCATTTTTAAAACTCATAGATACAATTTTATACCAACCCTCGGGTCTATCAACTGATCTTGCAAGATATGCAAATAAGTCTTTTCCATTTGATTTCAATGTTTGAAATAACTCAAAAATTTCTCTGGCTTGTTGTTCTGTCATCATAACAGTTTTATTTTCCTTTCGGTTCCGGTTTCCATTTGTCTAATGGGCATTTTTCAGTTTTAATTGTTATTTTTGCATATAGAAAACAACCACATACACTGCATCTATGTAAATACTTATTAAACTTTTTTGATTTGCTTTCTGTTAATTTATTACACATATTGCAAATCTTTTGTCTCTGTATTATTGTTTCATTTGAAGCGGCTTTTAATTTTAAACTGGCTTGAACTAAACCGTATATACCATGTAATACATCCATAAGCATCTCCTTTATTTTATTTTTGCGTCCGAAAACTTAAAAACAGTCCATCTTTTTGTTATATCCATACACATCAACCCATTTCTATTTAAAGCATAAGGAACCACTCTAGCTCCTCTACTGCTGTTTAATGATGATAAATCTAAAACGGTTTGAATTGGCGTTTTTCTTCTTTGATGTATTAATACATCCCCGTATTTATCAAAAATTTCTTCCAAATATACTATAATTTCTTCTTGAATTCTTTGAGGTGTATTTCTTTTTTTCATTTTCATCTCAATATGAAAACCAGTTGATGTATTTAATATTCTAGGATGTTGCCAAACGGATTCCCCTATTTGATATTTTTCTTCAAATGCCCGTATAGTCATTCTAAGTATTTCCCATAAGTCATTCTTTTTAACTCTCTGCCCCGGATCCATATCCACAAACCACATATCAGTGAGGGCCCCCACTTCTACAGCTATTGATAGAATCCTACCATGCATTATTTGCTCATAATTATCTTCAGTCAGAATAATTGGTTTATTATCTATATTTCGTTTAATTATTAAAACATTTACTTTTGGTGCTAAAAATAGTACAATAGGTCTATTGTGTATTTCTCTTAGAATATTATCTTTGTATTTCAAATAATGATTTTTTATATCATCTTCCCGTAAATCTTTATAATAATTGTTTGATACAATAATTTCATTTGCCATTTTTTGTTCCCTTTTTTTCAAGAAAAAATTAATCCCTATAGGGATTTATCCAAATAATAATCTTTTCTATTAACAATATTTAATATATATAATCAAGAAAATTTTCAGATACTTTAACGGAATGTTTGTTTTGGAGATAATATGTTGAGAATAAATTATAGATTATTTTAGAGATATCTATAAAGCCCCCCTCGTCGATATCTCTTCGGGTTGCCCTGAACGTAGGTCAACCCCTTTTACTTTATCTATATGGACGGTTTCATATAGGTACAGTTTAGGAGATAGGATTTTTAAGAATAACCGGACAAAATTATGTTAAACTAATTTGTGTTTTAGAATTTTAAATTAGGAGAGATAAACATGAAGAATAATTTTTTAAGAATGACTAGCGGGAGCAATAGATTTTCTAGAAGATGGGGTACTGTAGCATCATATGTTGATCCTTATATTACAGGATATCATTTTGTTAGATGGAGCTATTTACCACCTCAGCTTTCAGCGAATGTAGCTCATGGTGGAAATAAAACGATGATGGAACAAGTATCGAATAATACACCTCTTGCTTATCTTATGGAATCAGCAACTTTATCAGTAACAATTCCGGGAGCAACTGTTAACAAGGCCGAATTTAATGGTCTTGGAAATATTAAATGGGCTGTTCCTACTAATGTTGATTGGGATAACACTTGTACTTGTAAATATTTGGAAGCATCTGGTCTGCCTATCTATTCACTTTTCCATGGATGGGTGAGAATGATTAGAGATTACAGAGCTGGCGTTTCCACGATTGATAGAGAGCCAGGTGATTATAATAAGTCTAATTATGCTGGTACGATGTATTATTGGACAACTGAACCAAACGGACGTTGGGTGGAATATCATTGTTGTATGACAGGAATGTTCCCAACAAAAGATCCTACAGATTTGTTTGGACATGATATTACGGCGTATGATAAATTAGAAATAGATATCGATTTCAATGTTGACTATTTATGGCATGAAGATTGGACATATGATAACTGTCAAGCCTTTGTTACAGATAGTGGTTACTTCCCAGCTTGGGACGGCCTCAAAGGTCAGCAGACTATTAACAAGGGTTATGGCCAAGACGAAGATGGCGGTCCTCAATATTGGAATACATAAGATAGGTTTAAGATTTGGGAGATTGGGTTCTAACGAGCCCAATCTCCTTTTCTTTTAAAAGAAGGATTAATTAATGCCAAAAAATACCTTTTCTTTAATAACCAATGATCATAATAGATTTTCTAGACGTTGGGGTACTGTTGGTTGTGTAGTAGAACCATATATAACAGGTTATCATTTTGTTAGATGGGCATATTTACCAGCTAGCTTAATACATAACGTGGATCATGTTAGTTTTCCCACACAACGGTTGGAAAGATTAGAAGCTATTGCTAATGTTTTTAATTCAGCTACACTAGCAGTCACAATTCCTGGTGCAACAATGAATCGAGCACAATTTAATGGTTTGGGAAATGTTAAGTGGTCAGCTCCAACAAATGCTGAATGGGATGATACGGTAACAATTAAGTTTTTTGAAATGTCGGGGTTACCAATATTTCATTGCATACATGGTTGGTTTAGAATGATTAGAGATTACAGGGCCGGTGTTTCTACTTTAGATATGGTGCCCGGTATGTATAATAAAGCAAATTATGCAGGTACAATGTATTGGACAACTGAACCAAACGGAAAGCATGTTGATTATCATTGCTGTATAACGGGGATGTATCCTTTAAATGACCCGACTGATTCTTTTGGACATGATTTGGCTAGTAATGATAAATTAGAACTTGATATTGATTTTAGTATGGATTATTTATGGCACGAAGATTGGACTTTTGCTAGTTGTCAATTATTTTCAGATATATACCATAAACATTGGGATTCCGGGGATACTAGAAATCCGAATGCCCCACCAGATCCTGATGGAAGAACTTCTGGATATGGGCGAGAAGGATTCGGTTTGGGATCTGTTACTGGATATGGTGTTCAGGGACTTGATGGTGGTATATCTTCCCAACCGTCCAGGCAAACTGGTGGAACAGTCAGAACAGCTTAATATTTTAGAGTTAATTCTTTTTAATATTGAATAAATGTTAAAAGGGTTTGTTATGAAATGTTTAATATGCGGAACGGAGTATAAAAAATTAACAAATCATATAAAAACAAAACATAAATTAAATATAGAAGAATATTTTTTATTATTTTCAGAAAAAAAATTTTGTTTGATATGTGGTAAACCAACTAATTTTATTTCTTTAGAAAAAGGTTATTGTGAGTATTGTTCAAAAACATGCCAGGGTAAATCAGAACAAGTTAAAAGTAAAAGAAAAGGCACACTATTAAAAAATTATAATGTTGAGTTTCCTCTTCAGTCTATTCAAATACAGAATAAACTAAGACACACATGTCTTGAAAAATATGGTGTTGATAATGTTTCAAAAATTGATATTATTAAGAAAAAAAAAGAAAACACTTCTTTAAATAATTATGGTGTTAATAATCCGTTGAAGGCACTTGTTGTTAGAGAAAAAATTAACAAAACGGTTTTTGAAAAATATGGGGTCACCAATATTAATCAATTAGAATTTATAAAAGAAAAAAGAAAGATTTCTTATTTAAATAGTATTGGTGTTGATAATCCTTTAAAATCATCAAGTATTAGTAAAAAAATATCCGAGAGAAATAAATTGAATTGTTTTTACAAATTATTGGAGGGAACTAGATTGAAAAATAAGTATATTCCTTTATTTGATGAAACTGAATATAAAGGAGTTACTAAAAGTAATTATTCTTGGGAATGCAAAATATGTGGTAATGTATTTGTAGATCATATAAATAATGGGCACATCCCAAAATGCCCAATATGCTACCCAAATTTATATGGTACTTCTAAATTTGAAAAAGAAGTTTCTGATTTTTGCAAGCAATACTTTCCAAATTTAATTGAAAATACAAATACTATTTTAGAAGGAAAAGAAATAGATATATTCATACCTGAAATTAATTTAGCAATCGAGTGTGACGGAATTTGGTGGCATTCCGAACTTAAAGGTATTGATTCAAATTATCATATAGATAAAATGTTACGTTGTAAAGAAAAAGATATTCAATTAATTCATATATTCGAAAATGAGTGGATAAATAAGAAAGAAATAGTTAAATCTATATTGTTATCAAAAATGGGAAAAATAACTAACAAAATATATGCTAGAAAATGCGAGATACAGGATATTTCTTCTCAACATCAATTTGTTAGAGATTTTTTAGATGAAAATCATTTGCAGGGTGGTTGTGTTCGTTTTTCTAAATCTGTTGGGTTATTTTATAATGATGAATTAGTTTCTGTTGTGGCTTATGGTAAATCGCGTTTTAATAAGAATTATGATATTGAATTATTAAGAGTTTGTAATAAGAAAAATCTTTTAGTGGTGGGTGGTTTATCAAAATTATTAAAATTTATTTCACGTAATAATAACAGTATTATATCCTATTGTGATCGCAGATATTCTAATGGGGAAGGATATAAAACAGCAGGTTTTAAGTTATTAAGAGAAACTGCTCCAAATTATTTTTATTTTAAAGGTGGAGAATTTGATCATTTTGATGTTTTATATTCCAGAATACATTTTCAAAAACACAAATTAAGAGAGCAATTAGAAATTTTTGATCCGTCTCTTACAGAATGGGAAAATATGAAAAGAAATGGATGGAATAGAATTTGGGATTGCGGTAATTTGGTTTTTGAATATAGTGGACAAGAGAAATAATGAAATGTTTAATTTGTAATAAAGAGTTTAAGAGATTATCTAATCATATATTTAAAGTCCATAAAATTAGTTTAGATGATTATTGTTTTAGATTTTTACAAAAAAAAGGTGAATGTTTATATTGCGGAAAACCTACTAAGTTAATTTCTTTAGAATTGGGGTATAGAAATTTTTGTTCTCATGAGTGCTCAAATAGATCGACTGAGACAAAAGAAAAAATCAAACAAACAGTGATTAATAATTATGGAGTTGATAATCCCAGTAAATCTCTAGAAATTAAAGAAAAAATGAAAAAAACATTTATTGAACATTATGGTGTTGACAATCCAAAAAAAAATGAGTTAGTCAATAATAAATTTAAGCAAACATGTTTAGAAAGGTATGGCGTAGATAATCCCAATAAGACAGAAGATACTAGAAATAAAATATCGGAAACATGTATAAAAAGATATGGAGAAAAGGCTCCATGTATGTCTCCTATTATTAAAGATAAAGCAAAAAATACTTTTAAACAAGTAATATTTGATAGAATAATACACTCAAGTAGATTAAAAAGTGTATGTATTCCTAATTTTGATGTAGAAGAATATAACTGTGTGAAAGATAAATATTCTTGGATATGCACACAGTGTAACAATTTGTTTATTGATCATTTAGACGATGGACATATCCCAAGATGTCCCATTTGTAATCCAATAGAAAAGGATGTTTCATTATTTGAAAAAGAGATTTCTAATTTCTGTAAACAATATTATCCAAACCTATTAGAAAACGATAGAACTATTCTTAATAATAATTATGAATTAGATATTTATATTCCAGAAATTAATTTAGCCATAGAGTGTGATGGGTTATATTGGCATAGTGAATTGAGTGGAAAAAGTAAAGATTATCATATAAACAAAACTAATCAATGTTTAAAAAAAGGAATTCAATTAATTCATATTTTCGAAGATGAGTGGTTAAATAAACAAGATATTGTGAAATCAATTTTATTAGCAAAAATGGGTAAAATTGAAAATAAAATATATGCAAGAAAATGCGAAGTTAGAGAAGTTTTGTTAAGAGAGTCTGATAATTTTTTATTAGAAAACCATTTACAAGGTCCTATAAACGGTAAGTCTATTGGATTATATTATAATAATGAATTAGTCTCTCTTATTACCTATGGTAAACCGAGATTTAATAAAAAATATGATGTTGAGATATTTAGATTTTGCAATAAGAAGAACTTATATGTGATAGGGGGATTATCCAAATTAACAAAAAATATAGGAAGTAATAATATTATCACATATTGTGATTTAAAATTTTCCAATGGGGGTGGATATATCAAATCTGGATTTATAAAAATGCACCAAACTGATCCAAATTATTATTATTTAAAGAACAATCAAAGATATAATAGAATGATGTTTCAAAAACATAAACTTGTAAAAATTCTTAATGTATTCGATTCCAATTTAACCGAGTGGGAAAACATGCAGTTAAATGGTTATGATAGAATATGGGACTGTGGTAATTTGGTTTTTGAATACAATTAAGAAAGATATTTTTTTTCTTTATAGGATAAATTATAAATAATCTATTTAGTTTTAACAATGAAAAATTAAACAACAGAATACGAGGAGATTTACTGTATGATTAAACAAGATC
>Ga0116172_10002151_pt1 | contig 17439 bp, 16 predicted proteins | sample AD_UKC083_MetaG_FD_89799 | JGI IMG/M metagenome (GOLD analysis project Ga0116172, IMG submission 89799) | Active sludge microbial communities of municipal wastewater-treating anaerobic digesters from USA - AD_UKC083_MetaG | ecosystem: Engineered > Bioreactor > Anaerobic > Digestate | place: USA...
CAGAAGAGCACCGGGGGCACCATGGAAAACATGAAAGTCATCCGGAGTGTCATCGACCGGGTTGATCAGATCAGCGGAGCGATTGCCAGCTCGGTCGAGGAACAGGCTATCACCGCCAAAGAAATCGCCGGAAATGTCAACCAGACTTCTGTTGCATCCAATGAAGTCTCGCAGAACATCAGCGGAATCGCGGAGGCCTCGCGAAGCGGCGCCGAGGGGGCGATCAAGGTCAACGGAATCGCCACAACAGTCGTCGACCGTGCCAATCGTGTGGCAAGTATTGTCTCGAAGTTCAAAACCTGAAATTCGAAACATCTTTCTGTCAGATTCCACCCGGCCACAAACTGGCCGGGTTTTTTCAAGTTTCATCATGCTGACGAGGTATGCGAACGGAACTTGCAGCGCAGACTGTCGCATCCCTGTCCACGCTGTCCTCAAGCACCGCTCAGTCAAAACCAAAAACTTAGGGCTTGCTCTTCCTGATCAAACGCTTGCCGGCAAGGGGCCATGGAATTTCATCCGAAAAAAATCCGGCGGCTTTGGCATGTCCACCGCCTCCGAATTTTTCGCATGTCTTCGAGACATCAATATCATCCCTCAACGTATAGAGCGAAATCTGATACCGCTCGCCGTTGTACATATAAGCGATGCAGACATCATAGGTCTTTTCAAGTTCCTCAAACATGGCCGAGTTTCCGCGAAGATTGCAGGCCACGGCCTTATAGCCGTCAATTTCGGTTTCATAAGCATATTCACGGACCATTCGTGCTCTTCGTTTTGATTCATAGGCATGGATGGCACGGCCCGGGACAAGGAGTGGTTCAAGCGTGTCGATACCGGATCCTGGAACAAGATATCCTTCCCAAAACACACTTTTCGGGGAGATATCGACAAGATCCAGTCCATAATGCAGTGCCCGTGTGTCATCACCAAATTCGAATCGCCATATATCCTGATCTCCGATCAGGGCGACAATTGAAGGCATCGCCTGTTCCGGAAAAAAATGTCGCCAGGCCAAAACGCAGGCCGCTTCACCGACTTCACGAATTCCGGGCATGCCCAGTTCCGTAGCCCATGGACCGTTTTTTTCAATGGCCGAAATATGGTGATCGACCCAGACGATATCATGCGTCCTCTCCCACAAACGATCTCTTTCGGGCGGAAGATTGATATCCAACACGACAACCCGTTCATCCTTTTCTATCTCATCGTACGGGAAACTCATCTCGTGCCGCCATGCGATATACTTGCCCTCCCCATTGTAATACCGTGCAGCAATCGCTGCCGCACAACATCCATCGGGATCAAGATGGTAAAAAATCTTCATGTCAGCGTCCTTGTTTCAAGTATGGTGCAGATCAGCACACATGTACCCGGGAAAGATAGTCAAATCCCGCAACTGTGCATTTCAGCAATATTCATGAGAAACATGGCACCATATGCGCAGCCCGGTCCTCTCCTGTATGAAAACGGAGGACACATACATGGATGTCAATCTGTCGGATGTGGCAAGAGTACGCACATACGGAAAAATTATTTTCCGCTGCCGTCTGCAAAAATCGGCAAACACGTTCTACAGCCAGCACTGGATGCACTTCTCAAAAGCATGCCGTCGGGCTCTCACGCGTTTTGCACAGGCTCTCAAAGGAGGCACACTCCGTATCGAAGAGCGAAGCCGGTTTCTGACACGACGGGATCTTTCGGACAAGGTCACACGCTCTGTGATCCTCACACAGGACATCAAAGACTGGATGGAGAAAATCTCGTATTCGGAGCGAATCAGCCAAAACGAGGTTCTTCGTATGGCGCTGGAGTGGTGGATGGAGGCGGCGAATCCGCTTGCCTCGGGCCGGTCCTTCCGGGCTGCTTGCAGAAAATGGTACCATGATCGCATTATCTCCAGGCCCGAAGAATTCTTTTTCCACTTCTGGCAATACGCACGTATCAAATACGACCAATATCCATTGGAGGAAGAAACGCTATCCGCAATACGAGCCAACTTCCCGTCTCGTGACTCGCCACACACCATCGAACGCGGAAAATTATTATACTGACAGGCAGGCCGTCTCCATCCGAAAATCGCTTTCAGAAAAAAGCTGAAGACATACAGCGCTTGGCATACTCTCCTGTGCATTCTGTCATTCAGCCAATTTGATCCTGCCCTTGCAGCGCAACAATGTGTTTCTGGACTGCCTCAGCTGGCGACTTTCCGGAGGCGATGGCATCGGTGACTGTCGAGATAAAAACACTTCCTGCGACAAAACAATCGACAACACCCTGGAGCGCCTCGACCTGATCACGCTCCCGAATCCCGAACCCCGCGGCCAGCGCACGACCTGTCACCCTTTGTATCCGTTCAAGGTACTTCTTCGTCCCGGCGTCAATGACCGATTTTCTTCCAGTTACACCATACCGCAGGACAGCATATACAAGCGGGGAGATGAACCGCCGACATATCATTTCCATTCTTGCGTCATCGGTATCTGGAGCAATCAGTGGTACAAATGCCAACCCTGCCGCACTCGATATCTCCGGCAGCATGTCTTTCTCATCAGGGGGACAATCAGGGATAATGAAACCGTCAACTCCCACTTCTGATGCATCCTGGACAAACGCATGCTCACCATAGGCGAGAACAGGATTCAGGTAACTCATTACCAATATGGATGTTACACCGCCACCAGCGCGTGTATCGGCATGCCTTCGCACTCTCCCGATCATCGCAAGGATTTTTTTTGTCGTCGCACCGTTCGCCAAGGCTTGATGATTGGCCGCAACGATCATCGACCCATCTGCAGCAGGATCAGAAAACGGAAGCTGGATCTCAAGAATATCCGCACCTGCGTCAATCATCGCGCACAGGATGGCCTCCGATGTTTCCATATCAGGCCAGCCACCGACAGCATGTGTCATGCACCGCAATCCTGTTGTATTTTCCTGAAAAATCTGTCGTATTCTATCGATTCCTGTCACAGAATCCCCCTTGCCATACTTGTTCCTCAAAAAACGGTGCCATGACATCGGTCACCCCGATCTGCACTACCCCATCACCTCATGGCATCAGTATCTGATGCCGTCACACAGAAGCAACGATACCCGGGTGCAGTGCCAAAAATACGCGCTTATGGCACCATTTTTCCCGGACCACCCTCAATCCTGGCGACCTCGCTTTTCAGAAACTGTAACCAGTCCTCGCCATCGAGCCTCGGAGCGGTAATGAACAGATCTTTGTCACCCCGACCTGAGATATTCACGACAATGTCCGTTGATGGTGACGATTCCTTCGCTATGTCCAGTGCCGCAGCCAGGCCATGGGCAGACTCCAACGCCGGTAAAATCCCTTCCGTCCTTGAAAGAAGAAGGACCGCCTCCAACACTGCTTCATCCCGGGCGGACCTGAATTCTATCCTCCCGGATTTTCCGTAATAGGCCAGTTCCGGACCTATCCCGGCATAGTCCAGCCCGGCAGAGATGGATGAGGTCGGAAGGAGTGACCCGTTCTCATCCTGGAGAAAAATGGATCGGTATGCCTGAACAACCCCGGGACGGCCCTGCCCGCTCGACATTCGCACCGCATGTTCCCCGGGCCCGTCTCCTTGCCCACCGGCCTCAACGCCGACCATCCTGATCTGTCCGTCCTCGATGAATTCATGGAAGAGCCCGATGGAATTGGAGCCACCGCCGACACAGGCGACAAGGACATCCGGAAGCGTCTTCACCGATACCGGCTTGGCGCTCTCGGACGACATGCTGTTTCCCTCACGCATGCCACTACCACTTTGCCCCTGCCGCACGACCAATTCCTCATATCGTTCCGGAAACTGCAAACGGACCTCCCGTCCGATCACAGACTGAAAAGTCCGGACAATCTCCGGAAACGGATATGGACCCAGCGCTGAACCGAGAAGGTAGTGGGTATCCGAGACCCTCTCTGTCCAGTTTTTCATCGCAGCATTCACCGCATCGGTCAGTGTTTTCGAACCTTCCGTCACAGGAGTGACCGTCGCACCAAAGAGTCGCATACCATAGACATTCGGATGCTGGCGGGCCATATCGACCTCGCCCATGAATACCTCGCACTCCAACCCAAGCCGTGCCGCGACAGCGGCTGTTGCCAATCCGTGTTGGCCGGCACCGGTCTCCGCGATAATTCTTTTCTTGCCCATTTTTTTGGCCAGCAAACCCTGGCCGAGCGCATTGTTGATCTTGTGCGCTCCGGTATGCGCCAGGGCTTCCATCTTCAACCAGATCCGCCCGCCTCCGCACACCCGTGTCAGATTCTCCGCGAACAGGAGGGGCGTGGGCCGGCCGATAAAATCCCTTTGCAGACGTGCCAAGTCATCCAGAAAGCCTTTGTCCTGTCCAAGACGGCTCCAGGCTTCTTCCAATTGTGTAAACGCTGGAACCAGAACCTCCGGAATATATCTGCCGCCATACTCTCCGTAATATCTCTTGTCCATGCTTTCCATCATCGCTCCCGCCTTCCCGTCAATGGTTTCGATGCCTGATCCTGTTGATGTTCCCATTCGCGAACGTGACGAAGAAACACCTGTATTTTTTCTTTCGACTTTCTTCCGGGAGATTCCTCGAGCCCGCTCGACACATCGATTCCGTCAGGGCTGATGTGTCCCAGAACATCCAGAACCGTCTCCGGACGAAGACCGCCCGCAAGAAAAAACAGCTTTCCGGCCCGGTGGACGAAATCCCTGGCGGCACAGGCTGCATCCGTTGCGACACGAACGCCGCTCCCGCCTGCCATACCCGCGACAGCCGCATCCCCGAGCACGATGTCCGTGGTTCCCCAAAATGCGAACCTGTATTCTTGTTCCGCAGCACGCTCCAGGCCCTTTGCCCCACCAACTGCCAGCGGGAGAACCGGATACCAGGGTACGGATCGGTATGCCGCCAATTCCGGAGCGGGATGATGGACCTGGACCAGATCAAAACACTGGATCCCGCTCACAGTCTGCATCTCTTCGGGCGATGGATTGACGACCACAGCGACCATCCTCGGCGCCTCTCCTCCAAAGCAAGTTCTCAAGCGGCCAATCAGCGTTGCGGCATCGTCCAACCCGATCCTCCGTACAGAATCTGCCAACACAAACCCGAGATACTCGGCCCCGGCCTCGGTCGCGAATGCCGCATCATCGTAGTCGGTCAGTCCACAGATTTTGACGAAGATCCGTTTCATTCCCGGCCAGCCCCTTGCCCGTCCTGAATCTCGCCATCAAGGACTTCCCGAAACCGCCTGACTTCCGCTTCGGGATCGGCCGCCAACGCAAAATGTTCGCCGATCAGGAAGGCATCGAACCCGGCACGAAAGAGCATACGGACCGTATCGGTTGCATGGATTCCCGATTCGGCAACCCGGACCGACCCTGACGGCATCGCCCCTGTCAACTTGACCAGACGCTCCGGATCGACGGAGAAATCCCTGAGATCTCTCGAATTGACACCAATCGCATCCGGCTGCAGACCGGACAAACGGATTGTATCGAGCTCGTCTCCATCCCTGGCCTCCAGCAAAACTTCCATTCCTAGCCGGTGCGCGCGACCGATCATGCCGGCCAATTCCGCGACATCAAGCACGGATGCGATCAGGAGGACAACATCCGCGCCCAAAGCAAAACTTTCATCGATCTGCCATTCATCAACCATGAAATCCTTGCGGAGAACGGGCAATCCTGTCGCCCTGCGGACCATGCGCAGGTCTTCATCAGATCCGGAAAAAAATTCCGGTTCCGTCAAAACGGAAACAGCCGACGCACCACCGGCTTGATACCTCAGCGCCAGAGCCACCGGATCGTACTCGGGCAGCATGACCCCCTTGGAGGGCGATGCTTTCTTGCACTCGGCAATAATGATACCGGTTTGTTGTTTTTTTTGATGAACATCCTCAGTCCCCTTGCGGGCCGGCATGTCCGGAGAATTTGTCGGACCACCCTGCGGTTTCCTGAAGAGCGGGCGCAGCCCCCCTCCGGGCCGGTCAGCCAGAGCGGCTGCATACCCGGCGTCTGTCCTGACGTCCGGCAAACGGATCGTGCGCTTTCTCGCAGCGACATCCTCACGCCGTCTGGCCACAATCTCGTCCAGGATTGTTTTCATGACAGAGACCCCGCTCTGGCCCGCTCAAGTGCCGCCAGGGCACTCCCCGAGTCAATGGAACGGGAAGCAATGACCAGAGCCTCACCATAATCCGACGCCAGGTCCGCAACGAGAATGGCTGCTGCTGCATTCAACAGGACGATATCCCTGGCCGGACCCCGTTCCCCTTCAAGGACACGATTGATGATTCCGGCATTCGCCGCCGCATCCCCGCCACGAATCGCTTCGGCCTGGCAGAGAGGAAGACCGTATTCCGCAGGATGAATCTCGTAGTGTCTGACCCAGCCATTCCGGTATTCACTGACCCAGGTCGGACCTGTCAATGTGATTTCATCCATTCCGTCCGATCCATGGACAACCATCACATGCTTCAAGCCCAGTGTGCCAAGAACTTCGGCCACCAAAGGAACAAGCTCCCTGGAATAGACTCCGACAACCTGCCGCTCCACCCGTGCCGGGTTGATCAATGGTCCCATCATGTTGAACACAGTCCTGAACCCCAATTCCCGGCGCGGACCCATGATATGTTTGAACGCGTCATGGTAATGGGGAGCAAAAAGAAAGGCAAACCCGTCCCGGTCAATACTGGTCCGCGCTGCATCCGGTGAAAGATCGACCGGCACCCCAAGCACTTCAAGGACATCCGCCGAGCCGGAACGGGATGTGATGGAGCGATTCCCGTGTTTGGCAACCGCGGCACCGGCGCCAACAGCGACAAAAGCCGCTGCGGTTGAAACATTGAAACTCCCGCTTCCGTCCCCTCCGGTCCCGCATGTATCGATGACTGGCCGCTCGGTTTCCAGAGGAAATTCCGGGAGCCTGGCCCGGAGGGCCGATGCAATCCCGCTGACTTCCGCAACTTCCGGCTTCCTCAGTGAAAAAGCCGTCAGCATCGCTCCAATCTGGGCCTGGGACAAACGGCCCTCTGCCGTTTGTCCGACCAGCGACGCCGCTTCCTCCCTGGTGAGCCGCTCACCGGCTGCCAATCGAGAGAGAAGCGTCCGGACCGGCGGAATCTCCCGGACGCCACTGATGAAATTCGCAAGAAGCCGCATCCCGTCTTCACTGCCGATGGATTCAGGATGAAACTGGACACCCTCCACACGCAACTCCCTGTGCCGGACACCCATGATCTCGCCGTCATCACTCTGGGCAGTGACCTCGAGACAATCCGGAAGGCTGTCGCGTTCAATGGCCAGCGAATGGTAGCGCATCACTCGAAGGGGATCCGGCAGTCCACTATAGACGGATTTCCCGTCATGGTGGATCAAATCGGTTTTCCCGTGCATGACCTTCCGGGCACGCACGATCCGGGCCCCGTAAAACGCCCCGATCGTCTGGTGGCCGAGGCAGACACCGAGGACCGGTCTGACCCCGACAAACCGGCGCAGCATATCCATGGAGCAACCTGTCTCTTCAGGCCCGCCCGGACCAGGAGAAATGACCAGGTAGTCAAAATCCATTTCCTCCGCCTCGGCCACGGTGATGGCATCATTCCTGAAAACACGCACCTCTTGGCCAAGCTGCATGAAATATTGCACCAGATTATATGTGAATGAATCGTAATTATCGATTATCAGTACCATGGTGACGCCCCTGTCTCAGTGTCGGTCAGTGCCGGTCTCGGCACCCTTCGTCAGCGCTGTGAACATTGCCCTCGCCTTGGCCAGTGTTTCTTCATACTCTTTTTCCGGGACAGAGTCATGCACGATGCCGGCCCCGGCCTGGAGATAGATTTTTCCGTCCTGCACAATCAATGAACGTATGGTGATGCATGAGTCCAGCCCGCCCGGATACCCGAAATACCCGATCATTCCGGCATACGGTCCTCTCATGACCGGTTCATGCTGTGCCAGGATCTCCATCGCCCGGACTTTCGGCGCCCCGGAAACCGTTCCGGCCGGGAAGACCGCCCGGACAATGTCAAACAGGTCACTGGCAGGATCAGGTATGGCCGAAACCTCACTGACAATATGCATCACATGGGAGTAGCGCTCCACCTCCATCATCCTGTCCACCTTGACAGTCCCGGCCTTCGCGATTCTTCCAAGATCATTCCGCGCCAGATCAACAAGCATCATGTGTTCAGCACGCTCCTTCGGATCGGCCAGAAGTTCCGCCTTGAGTGATTCATCTTCCGCCGCATCTGCTCCGCGCTTGCGTGTTCCCGCAATCGGGCGGAGGATGACACGGTCATCTTGGATCCGAACCATGACCTCCGGCGAGGCCCCCACCAGCTGAAAGTCGCCGAAATCCATGTAGAACATATACGGCGAGGGGTTGATGGACCGCAGCGCCCGGTACACCGCAAAGGAATCCCCCGAGAACTCGGCATGCATCCGCTGGGAGAGGACGACCTGAATCGCCTCACCGGATGCAATCATCTCCTGGATGTGTGCAACCGCATTCTTGAACCGCTCCCTCGGGAACGTACTGCGAATTTCCCCGATCGAGAACCCGCCACCGGCAAGGCCACCTCGGGCCGCCGCTTCAATCTGCTCGGCAATGTCCCGGATGCCGTCCACAGCCCGGTCAAAATCAGCCGACAAGTCTTCTCCAGTTTCCACATTACAGATGATTTTCAGGGTATGCATCAGGTTGTCAAAAACAAGATTGTACCGTGTACAGAGAAACATCGCATCCGGCAGGCCCAGCCCAGGACGTACCGGAATATCGCGCAATCGCTCCCACCGAGAGACCATATCGAATCCGATATATCCGACCGCACCACCGGGCAGCGGGGAGAGATCACCAGGTGCAATATAGGGCCGCTCCCGAAGATATTCGCCGACAATCCGCAAGGGATCCGCGGCCTCGTGCTCTCTCCGTTCAGCCCCTGCATGCACACAGCACCGGGTCCCCCGTATCTCGATTTTTGTATCCGGCGAGATCCCGAGGAAGGAATACCGCCCGATCTGCATCCCCCGCTCCGCGGATTCCAGCAGATACGAAGCACCGGTGGCATAAAACGCATCCACCGGAGTGACCCGGTCGGCAGGCATTTCATGGACCACGGCAAACCGCTGCCCCGGTCGTGCCTGCGCCAGAAAATCCGATTTTTTTGGACGTATCATGAGTGTTTCCATGCGACTCCCGCTCCTTTCGACTCCAGACCGAATAAAAAAAGGCAAACCGTTGCGGACCAGGGTGTACCGTATTTCCGACACCCTGCATCCCTGCGGCCTGCCTTCAGGAAGATCAGCAGTTTCCCTGCTTCCTACCTGCGCCGTGCGGCCACATCAGGGCCGCGCCACCATTCTCCAGAAATCCGTTTCAACAGAACCACCCTCTTCTGTTACCATGTATAGTAACATGGTAACGAAAACGTACTCCCCTGTCAAGCACTACTTCGGGAAGCACGCCTTCCGGAAAAATCAGTTCTCCTTGGCAAAGGGTTCGAGTATTCCGGCAAGGGCATTGGTGACTTCAAGCACCCGCTGGACCGCCTTGATCACCAGCTTGTTCCTCGCCCCCCCAACCATGCGGATATTCCGCACAAACTCCGGCTTATTCTGCCCTCCGCCATCACGGACGATGGCAGACAAAGGCCGGACCGCCTGTACCACCAGGACAGCAAGATCACGAAGCGACTTGGCGGCCATATTGTTCAGAAAATGGATTTTGTCGGTGACAACCTTGCGTGTCGGGGGATCCCCGGAAAACCGGAGAATCAGATTCTGCACCTTGTCTCCCTCCGGGGTGGAGAGCGAAACCTTCCGCTCGAATTCAAAAACCTGTCCACAGACTTCATTGAACCGGTAAAAAAAATCTCCGAGTGCTGCCTGCATTCCCTTGTCGAGAAACTCCCCGTCCATCACGATCGAATTCAGGGCAGGTCGGATCATGGTATCAAACATCGTTTGTTGAAATGCTTTGGCGATCTGGACCTGTCTGCAATGAAGAAAGAGCGGCAGTTCCATGGCCTGAAGTCTGCGATTGGTCGTTTCGTTGTAAAATTCGAACTCCGGCAGCTCGATGGTCCCGAACAATTCCGAGATACGCTTGCCCAACTCATCCGCTTCCAATTGGTGAAGGGTTGCCTGAATCCGCGGCACAAGTCTCGCCCGTTGCAAAGCCTTCATCTCTTCAACAGGATTGACCGGAATGCGCCTGACGGCAGGCAACCGTTTCGGGTTCCGGGTAATCAGACGGACAATCGAAACCAGTCTGTCATCCTGGAGCAACGCCATGATGGCCGCTCGCAGACGGGCAGCATCATCTTCTGTCCAGAACGGTCTCTCCGACGCACTCCCGCCTCCATCCCCGTCCAAAAGATCGGCAAATCCGGAGAGTGCCGAAAACACAGAATCCATGTTGATGGAAAGATCAACCGAATAGAGAAGCTCTTCGAGCCTGGTCAGATCGAACAGGGCATCATTCCCTTCAGCAGCCGAAAACTCGGGAAAGCCCCCCCTGCCCGGTGCGTAATTCTCGCCAAACCGCCGCAACAAGGCATAATAATTGAAAAACGCCAACCGCTGGAACGCAACAAAATTGGCATACAGACTGTTGATCTCGCTTCGCTGCTCATACCCGATCCCTTGGGCCGCCTGTTCGACATCCCTCTCCACCGTTGCCTTGATCTGTTTTTCTCCGAAGAGATTCCGGTTGATCCTGATATACTCCTGCGAATAGCGGCTGTCCAGATCCGGCAGGGCCGGCATCATGCGCCGGACAAAGTATTCGGCAAACCCCTTTCCCCCACCCTCCGGCCCGGTAAACCTGCAGGCCTCAAAGAGCTGTCGCATTCCCGTCATGATCGTCGACAGCTTGTAGACAGTCTCTCCAAAAGCACCGAGCAACTGGTTGCTCCGGAAATTGTACAGCGGGGGACGGAATGTGCGAACATGCGCCGCCAGATGCGCCAGCTCGCGATTTTTGAGAAACTCTTCCGTCGTGATGCCGGTAAAGAGTTGCAGAAAAAACAGGACAAACCGGTCCCACAGCCCAAGCGGCTGTCCTTCAGCTTCCTTCCCGGGGACAGCCCCCCTCTCCGACGGATTGCCTTCTGCAGCATCAGCACTGCTCTCCATGGCAGCCCCGGCATCACGAAATCCCCGTGCCAGGCGCCCCTGCTCTGCTCTGTCCAGCGAAAGGATATGCGGATCAAGACCGGAATCAAAACCGCCCCGCTTGCGCACAGCATCAATGGATTGCCGATCGTGTTCCATACCGGTGACGTTCCCTCGCCTCTGGCATCTTTCCCTGTATACAGAGGGGATAGGGCATTCTACAACGCCCCCCTCCATCACGCAATGTGATTCTGTGGTATACTGATGGTACGGGAGAAAGGACGGAACACCATGGATGAACAACAAGACCTGAACTTCGAATACGGAGATCCGTTACACCCCAAGGGAAATGCGCTGGCATACTGGAAACTGACCGCACATTTCGGGGACGAGAGCTTCGAAAAACTGATCGTGACCAATTTTGTCATCTCTCCCATGTACATCGGCAAGCAAAGTGTCGCGGCCACCTTCCCGCCACAACTGGTTGACTCGCTCGACGATCTTGTCGCACTGGCCCACAGGGCTGAAGTCGATCTGATCCGGGTCCGTGAGGTGGATTTACCGGCTGAAGAGTTTGATTTTGAATCATTTTTCAAGCAGCAACTCTCGCATTTCAACCGTCTGGTCGCACAATACACGGAACAGTACGGACAGGCTCTGGGAACAGAAGACCAGCCCGAGATTGACGCCGAGCCCCATGATGAACTCACGTCATTGCAAAACATCATCCGCCTGGCCGAGCAGGCACGACAGGCCTTCCTCATCCAGCACAACGCTGCCCGGGCCCGGGAAACATTGCTCAAAATCCGGAGGATGGCCCTTGCGCTCAACTCGCCAACCTACAAGTACGATGTCGAGGAACTGCTCTTGTTGTTGAACAATCCGGACAGCAGGATCGATGATCTTTCGCACCTCTACTTCCAGAAATTCATGGCCATCTGCACAGAACAATACGAGGAAGCCGCCAGGCTCAAGCAGTCCATCCGCAGACTGGCCAAACGGATTACGGTCAGCGACCTTCCCGGCCGGGAATCCGGTCCTTCTCCAGAATGAGTTCATTCCCGTCCGGAAGTCTTCGCCAGACCATCCTGTCCATGAGCTGGCGGATCATGTGAATACCGAGCCCGTCCTGGTTTCCCGATGCCAGATGTGTATCCAGATCGACGGGGACAGCCGCGCCAGGATCAAACGGAATCCCGTGATCCCGCAGGGAAAATCGCATTCCCTGCACCCCTCCCTCGATCAGAAGCTCGAGTGTGCGCTGATCCTCCGGGAGGTCGCTTCCTTCGTAGGCATGCTCGACAACGTTGGCAACCGCCTCATCCAAGGCGAGAACGATTTCATCAACCGTCGCACCCTCAAAGCCGTACACACCGGCGGCAGATCCGACAAAGTCGCGGATGCGATCCAGATAATCGACGGTCCCGGGCACGACCAATCTGAGGACGTCCGGCACCTCAGATGGCCTTGACCGCTTCCCCGACGGTTCCATAGATGCGGACCAGCTTGTCGAGGTTCAGCATGCTGAAGACTTTCATGATTTTCTCGCTCACGCCGGCCATGACAAAGGTCCCGCCAGAGGATTGAATCGCATTTTTCATGGCGATCAGGACGCCGATACCGGCCGACGTGATATGTTCGAGACCGGAACAGTCTCCGACATATTTTCCGACTCCACCCACGGCTTTTTTCATTTCGGCCTCGAACTGGGGGGCAACCCCGGTATCAATCACCCCACCGATACCAAGAACCGTCACCCCGGCCTCCAGCCTCGTTGTAAACGCCAGACTCCCCATCGCACTGCCTCCTGCCATCGTGGTTCTCTGCGAACCCGAATCTGTAAAGCATCATACAACGGTGCGAAGGTGACTGCAAGACGGGATAAATGGGCTATATTTGATGCATGTTCACGGGAAATCATTCATGAACATGCATCACACCCGCGAATTGCGGTTCAGGTCAGGGGATGGATAAAAATGAGCCCACAACAACAACAGCGCATGACCCGGATTACGGTTGCCATTCCAGCCGAGTACCACTACAAGAACAACAAGGGCGAATGCATCATCATCGACTTCTCCGAAGGCGGAATCGCGATCGAAGCCAACCAGATCCTCCTTGAAGGCGATCTGCTCCGGATCAAAGCAGCCCCTGTCCGGAATGTGAACCTCGATATCTGGTGTGTTGTCCGGAACGTGCAAGGCCGGAAAATCGGTCTGCAATTCGAAGAGATTTCAAACGAAATGCGCAAGCAGCTCCAGGATTACGTCTACAGCCTCCTCGACACAAACAAAAAGAGCCGTTTCGAATCCTATTGACCGCCACGGATCCAGCCAGGAAACCCTCCGGTCCGGCAATGACCGGAAGGAGGATGGAAAACCACCGAGGGACAGCTTCCTGAAATGGCAGAGACTGGCCTTTGACAGACTCTCTCTCTGACCGCTTCCATGCCTTCCGCCTGACCCGGAGGGCGACCCTCTTTGCACCAGTTTCACGCTTTTCTTCCACAATTTGCCCCATTATCTGCTATACTGGGGGGACTCTGTATCCAAACCGGATCAAGTCTGTTGGAGGATTCTCTCATGATCGTTCGTGCTTTCCTGCTATTCCTGTCCCTGACCCTTTTGGCCACCGCCTGCTCATCCAGCCCGGAAGAAAATCTCATCACCGGATATTTTGATTCCCTCTATGGCGAAAAACGCAGCGACAACCTCCATGCCCGCATGGTCGACTTTTTCGGCGATGAAATCAAAAACAAACGACTCCCCGTCTATTCAGCAAAAACCAGACTCTCCGAAAAAATCAAGGCACACAGCATCGAGAACTGGAAAACAACGGAAAAAGACGATCGCCTGACGGTCAGCGGAACAATCACCGAAGAGGCTCGAAGTGGCGAGACCAGCCGCAAGGGATTTATTGCCCGCTTTGCCAAACAATTTGCACCTGACGGGAAAGAATTCATCTGGATGCTCTTCGATATCGTATTCTCGTCCCAAGGGGTCAATGACAGCACGGCCTGGACCGATCTCGTCACCCTCTCCAAAACCTCGAAAACCCTCGTTGAAGGCATCACCAACAAGATCACAATCATGCTGTTCGGGAAATTTTCCGAGGATCCGGTCATGCACATCCTTCGGGAACTGGCCGCCTGCATTCCAAAGCAGGTCACCTTTGCCTGGCTTGATCCGGACATCGACCGCGGTATGGCGGCCAGCTATGGTGTCACCCGGGCGCCCCATATTGTAATCGAAAACAAGTCCCGGAGTTCCGTACTCCAGGTCTCGGATCTCTACCAGGATGTCACCGGATCAGACGGCAAAATATCGCGTATCCTGATGGCCGAACGGAAGCTTGTCGCGGCTCTGCTCCGGGTCGGCGGGCAAGCGGTGGACCTCAAGCTCATCAGCGGAATCGGTTCCCGTGAAATGACCGGGGCCAAAGGCTCCTCGATAACAAAATTCGTGACGGCACTTTCCAATTCGGGGTATCGCTTGCACAACGTCTCACTGGCCGATGCGCTCGGGACGACCAGCACCAATACAAACCGGCTCGACACGGCAAAAAGCATCCTGATCTTTTCGGATCCTCGACAGGGCATCCCCGGAGATCTTGACGCCCTCCTGATGAAACGTCTGGAATCCGGCAAGGAACGGGCCTTCTTTTTGATGGACACCCCGCTCACCCCCTGGGGTGCGCATCTTGCCGCACGGTTCGGGTTCGCGCACGTCAACGCGACAGTTGTCGACCCGGCCAACAAAGACTCTTTCCGTGGCGCACGCTGGATTGAATCGATTCTCTACGACCATGAATCGGTCGCCCACTTTTACCGCAGACCGAATTTCCGGGTGCTGATCGCCGAAGCAGCCGGTTTTGTTCCCATGCAGGTCAAACCCACAAATTTTGAAGCCGTATCCATTGTCTCCAGTTCCTCCAATGGCTGGGGAGAAACCGAATTTGACGATGAAAAGCCGGATGAATTCGAATATGATGCCGGAAAAGACATTCCCGGCCCATTGCAGCTCGGATTTGCCATCCGTTCAGCAGGAACAAACGCCCGACCGGTATCCATCTTTATCGGAGACTGCGATTTCGTTGCCAACGAACTCTCACTGTCCCGGATCAGTAATTGGCATTTCGCCTCGGACCTCCTTGAATGGCTCCTCTGGCCGGAGGTGCACCAAATCCGGTCAAAACCGTTTTCCGCGCAGCAATTCAAGCATCTCCAGTAATTCACGGAGGACCATGCACGGGGGAGGGCGTCATGCTGACGGCCTCCCGAAACCGGCTTCCGGGTCGTGTCTGCCCGGCGAATGGCTGATGAAGCAGACTGCGGGATCCTCTTCCTGCCGTCCAAGGTTGCCAAGCAGCCCGGACACCCGCCGGGATGGCGACGCAGCATCCTGGCCGGCCTTCCTATTCGCGCAGCCAGTCTTGAACTATCGCATAGAGAGCGGACCGCCTGGTGTCCGGATTCTCCGAGGCCAGACCAATCCAGTCTTCCTGCTTGACCTGGCGCTCTACGCGCGCACCCTTCCCTCGCAGACTCTCACCAACCCGCTCAAGGAGAGCCCCGTCAGGTTCCCCGCCGCCAATTTTGACAGAAAGCCCGTTCATTCCCGGGAGATTCTGTGAGCGGGCATACTCCAACTGGGGCGAGTGCCGCTCCAGTCGGGGGGCCACCAGCCAGAGACGCTGGACCAGGGGGCCATTGCGCAGAATCGCGTGCAGAAGATGGGCCGCATTCCATTGCGTGGCAGCCACGCCAATCCGCAGGCCGGAGGGTGTTCCTCCTGAAGATAGAACCAGAGCGGGGGCTTCCTTTGCAACGATCTCGGCAAACCCCCATCCTCCAACCGGCGCATCGGATCCCGTCGACTCCATGCAGAGAATAACAACCCGGGCCCCGGACCCGTGGAAGGCCCGATCGAGGCAATTTGCCAGGAGAACGGAATCATCAGAGGAGGAAGGCATCTCGAGAACAAGCAATCCGTCAACCGGAGACGGTCTCCCGGAAAAATCCTGCCAGCCCCGGCCATTGGTCGCTGTCGCCGGAGAATGATAGAGCCAGGCCGAACGCCGCACAAACCAGTTTCCTCCGAGGGCCGTTTTTTCCAGCCGTCCGCGAAGCATATGCGGCAGACGCGATGCCCAAAATGGCCGGCCCCTCCCGGCCAGATCCACCCGGGAGGCCTGATGCAGGAGAGGATCGGGGGCCGTCATCGGGTTGTAGGGATCCCGGTACCATTCCCGGCCATCCGCAATCCAGTAGACTATATCATCCAGTGGTCCGGCTTCAAATCCGGCATGTAAAAGGGGGGTCCCGGCCAGACGCACAAAGGGGACCGCCCTCGGGAGCCAGGCGTGCGCCGACAGGGCGATTCCCGGAAGCGGCCGGTTTCCACGCTCTTCATCCCAGAGAAACACGTGTACCTGACCATTTTCGTACGGCGGCCAAGGGATGCCCTCACGCTCGGCCATCCAGGAGCGCGCCAACGCCGTCCGTTTTTCAGGCGATGTCTCGTTCGTCAGCATTGTGATAAACGTCCGGACGGTTGGCCGCTCGCGAAACGGCTGTACCTGCGGCGCGCAGGAAGACAACCAAAGGAGACCGAACCCGACCGGAATGAGTAAACGGGCTATACGTGCATTCCATGCAATCATGACCCGGAAAAAATAGCCACCATGACCATCAAGAGGATACGACATCGGAGCCCCCTCCGCCCGGTCATCGACCACCTGTGTGCCTGACATACCAAAAGACGTACTGCACATTTCCGTCAAAAAATTCTGTACGGAACACGTTTTCTCCAACACGTACGATGCCGGCGGCTTCCTCGGCTCCGTCAAGGCAGAAATAAATCCTGTTGCCTTTCAACTCCCAGCGGCTCACGAAGCCCGGGGTCGAACCGGAATGCGGCGTGGCAACATATCGGCCGGCCTGCAGCCTCCCTCTGGTATGGGTACCATCTTCCGCGAATCGTACAGCATCCGGTGACCAGCGGGCTGCCTCCTGAGATTCTCCTGCCCACGTCCAGACACCGACCAGCCAGCGTTCATCCGAACGCACCGCCCTTTGCGTAGCCGGAACCTCTGCGACAACCATCCGGGCAGACGGTGCACATGTCAGGCCACAGGCACCAAACAGGCACAAGATTCCCAATACCGGCCACCCCCGCCTGCAGAACCTCACTGATTCCCACCTTCCCTCGTCAGAAGATGCTCGGCATCTGCCATCCGCTTTCCGTCCGGAGACATCGAGAGCCGTGCAATCTGCCCCTTGATCACCGCAACAGAAACATCAACAGTCCCGTGTTGGTAGCTG
>Ga0116172_10002156_pt1 | contig 17392 bp, 11 predicted proteins | sample AD_UKC083_MetaG_FD_89799 | JGI IMG/M metagenome (GOLD analysis project Ga0116172, IMG submission 89799) | Active sludge microbial communities of municipal wastewater-treating anaerobic digesters from USA - AD_UKC083_MetaG | ecosystem: Engineered > Bioreactor > Anaerobic > Digestate | place: USA...
GCCGGCTTTCAGCATAGCGGAAGTGGCAATGCCATTCGTTCCGACGGCTGTAATAACGGCCTCGGCGCAGTTCGCCTTGATGCCGGCGACCAACTGCCTGCCGATACCGCCGCCCTGTCCATCAATAATCGTAATGCGCAACTTCTGACCTGTGCATCGCATAGAACCGCTCCCATCTCTACTACATTGCTGTACTGTGCCGGTTCGCTTCGGAGCATCGATTTCCTGCAGCGCTGCGATGCATGAAGCGTCTCCATTCGGAACGCGGGGCCCGGGATGGCCCCGTGGCGTAACCGCACTGTGTATCCGAGTGCTAGAGAAGCAGGCGGAGTTCATGAAGCGCCCGGATCTCATACGTTGGAGCAAGATCCTCGCGGCAAGTCGCGCCATGAGGGTTGTACCAGCAAGTGTGGATTCCGGCGTTGACGCCACCCAGGATATCTGAACTGAGGGAATCGCCGACCATCAAAACGGTGTCGCGTCTGGGGTGGCCAAGCGCGTTCATGGCATACTCAAAGATCCTCGGATCGGGTTTGCTCAGTCCGACCTCCTCTGAGATGATGATGTGCGGAATTATGTCGCGCAGCACGGACTTGCTGAGCCGCGAGCGCTGAACCTCGGCGATCCCGTTCGTCAGGATAGCCAGGGTGTACCTTTGCGCCATGTAGCGGCAGATATCCTCGGCTCCATCTATCACATACGAGCCTTCAGCCAGGTGGCGCAGGTAACACCGGCTCAGAGCCTCGACATCGGGAGCGCGAACGGCAGCAGGAACAGGAGCGATCTCGGGGGCGGGAGTCTGAGCAGAAGCACGAGCAGCGGTATGAGTAGAGGCCTGGGTAGAGGCCTGAGTCGAACCGCTCTCCGGCGCGGCATCGCGGATTTCGGCAAGGAGACGTCTGAAACGCTCAACGCGTAGCTCCGCAGAGGTGGTATTTCCCCTCTCAAGCTCTTTCCAGAGTGCGTCATTCACAGCTCGATATCTCGAGAGAATCTGATCAGAGAAGTCTAGGCCGAAGTCACGGAATGTGGTCTCGACGGCATGCCTCTCAGCCCTGTCATAATCAAAGAGAGTGCCGTCTGCATCCAGAAGTATGAGTTCGTAGTCCATTGTCCATCCTCCACAACATGGTCAGTCAGCATTATACCGCATACTGCCCTGCTGGTGTACTGGGGAACACGCGTTTCATTCATGACCGCCGAGTGGCGCTGATCGGGGCCTAATCCGCCGAGATCACCGGGGGTGCGTGTAGCGATTGTGGCTGTCAGGGCTCGGCATTTCTTCCTCTCCGCCGACGCGCGTATCGGAAACGCCAGCAACAGACGAAAGGGCCTTACGCAGGTCGTTAGGGAAACCCGCATATACCAGGGAATTAGCGAACCTGCAAGGAATGTGACTGGTTTTTTGGCGGACCTGCTCAGAATGTGTCAGGTTTGAACACCGAGGGAGGCGAGGGGTCGCCGGCTTTGGAGTTTACTAGTGGATCCGCAGGCATTTGGAGCCTTCTCAGGCACCCACGGGAGGGTCACACAGATAGCCATATTATGTAACTCGCCCCTGCCTGCGGACTTGCCAGCTGTCTGGTTCCAGAAATCGGAACCGCCGTTGCCGGCGCGAATTCTGACAACTCGTACCTGCCAAACCGGGCATAATCCGAGCAGGTGGCTCAGAAAACCGGCCACAAAACGAGCAGGATGAGCCAGAATCTGGTTAGGTCAAATGGACACTGTGAATGATCGGCTACACGACAGGCTGCAACTCAGGCCTCGGAAACAGATGATCCAAAGCCGGTAATGGGCTCGCTGTCGTTACCTGCAATCCCTACACGCACCCAATCACCGGCCGGAGGAGATCACGGCGCAATAGCGAAATCCCAAGGGCCGGTCGAAGCTTGACTACCGTGGCCGACCAACGGGGCGGCCTATCTCCGAGCTAAGCGGTCGGCCAACCTCGGCATCAAACAATCAGAGGTGGGACATGTTCAGGATCGGGGAGTTCTCCAAGCTGACTCAGGTCTCCGTTCGCATGCTGCGGCACTACGATGAGGTTGGGTTGCTCAGGCCCGCCCAGACCGATGAGGCTACAGGCTATCGGCTCTATTCTGTTCAGCAGATTCCAATGGTCCAGAAGATCGTCCTGCTACGCAACGTGGGCTTCGGTATTGCCGAGATCGCCGCGGCGCTGGCAGACTGGGACGGGCAATTCATCACGCAGCACCTGGTGAACAAGGCGCGTGAGATCGAAGAAGCGGTTCGTCTGGAGCGTGAACATGTCGCAAGAATAGCCGCCGCCATCGACGATCTACAGACGGGCAGGATTGCGGTCCACTACAATGTGACGATCAGAAGCATACCTAGTTACCAAATCCTGTCGCTGCGAAGGACGATCCCCGACTATCACTGCGAGGCGGTCCTGTGGGACGAGTTGTGCGCCTTCGTCAACAGAGAAAGGGTTGAACTGCATCCGCGCGGCGGCACCATCGCGTTCTTTCACGACGATGAGCACAGCGACTCCGACGTAGATGTTGAGGTCGGCGTGATCGTCAGCAAACCAGGGGACAACAAGGACGGATTCGTCTATCGCGAAACGGAGAAGGTGGACACCATGGCCTGTATCATGGTGTACGGCCCTTTCGAGAATATCGGCCCATCGTATCAGTCGTTTGCCTACTGGCTGGAGAAACACCGGCACTACACGATGCATGGGCCGGTCCGGCAGATCTGTCACAGGGGGCCGTTCAACGCTCAGAATCCGGACGACTACCTCACCGAGGTACAAGTGCCGGTCACAAAGCGGCTGCGAGACGTGGTTCCATAGGCCAACTACTTCTGCCGTTGACTCTCACATTGTGTCAGGGTTTATCATGAGTCCAGAAAGGCGAGGAGGTCATGATATGGAACAGCTATGCGTGAAACCCATCGGACGAATCCTGATTAACGAAAACGGCATGTTCGTGAAGGTCGAACCGCAGTACACCCCGGCGCTCAAAGAGCTGGACGGTTTCAGCCACTTGAACATCTTCTGGTGGTTCAACAACCTCGATAACGACGTGTCACGCAGAGTCCTCGAAGTCGATCGCCCGTACAGAACGTCTCCAGCCGTTCTGGGTACATTCGCAACCCGTTCGCCGCAAAGGCCGAACCCAATCGCCTTGACAGTTGCGCAGATTATCCACATCGATCACAAGAACGGCATGATTCAGATCGGCTATACGGACGCAGACGATGGTAGCCCGGTGATCGATCTGAAGCCCTATACCCCAAGCCTCGACCGCGTCGAAAACCCCTCGGTCCCGGAATGGTGCCGCCACTGGCCGAAAAGCTTGGAGGAGTCGGCAGACTTCGACTGGGATAGCGAGATGAACTAGCAACTGCTCATCGCCGTGGCGCCCTTCGCCGACCGTCGTTCGCAAGGTGCCCGATGCTACTCCACCAGAGACTCCCCACGTACCGTTCGCTTGTGGTATCCAACCGCCTGTTGCATTGCGTGAACGCGGGCCACTCCATCTCCCGGGAGCGAGACTCCCGGGGGTGGCCCTGCTTGAGCCGGCGGCGATGCGCCTGCGATGCGCCTGCCACGCGACCGCAACCGGCATGGACACCCTGAGCGTCCGCCATCTACCGTCCGTTTCCTCCGCGGTAGATGTTGCCGCTGGGATCATGGCGTTCCACGTGTTGCCTCTCGGTATTGCGCAGGTCGTCCTTTGTAGCAGATGGCTTGGCCTCGCTGTACTCTACCCACTGCTTCTCAGGATCGAGCTTCCCCGAGCGCACATGTTGCTGTTGCCTGACCCGCAGATTTTCAGTCTGCCCGACGTATTCCACCTCGCCCGTCCTCTTGTTAACGTGTCTGTATACGCCCGGCGAATCCGGAATGGTGCATCCCGAACCTTTGGTCTGATCGGTCTTCTTCATACGACCCCTGGGAATCGCCGACTTGTCGCCGCAAGACATGCGTAGCACCTCCCAATTGGCGAGTAAGCTGCAGCGCGCGCGGGCTTCTCCAGTGACAATCCCCTGCGCATGCTGCTTCCCGGCATCCAGTGGAGACTTGCCCGTGAGCGTATCTGCGAGTGCCCTCAGCTTGGCTGCGCCGAAGCTGGCCGAAGTGCAAGCACTACCGATAGTGCCACGAGACACGACAACCAATGTCACTATTATTAGCCGTTGGTCTGTTATGTCCTTCCTAATCTCGGTAGGCATTAGTCTTCAGCCTTGTACCTCGATGGCATTGCCACGCTCCCGGCACAGGTGCATCGAGCTCCAGACGCGTAGCGATACATGCAAGGCTCTGACCACTGCCAGCTTGAAGGAAGATGCAGTTGCTTGACTAATGGCGGTTCGAGTGAGTGGTCTTGCCCGATCATTACGGTGAGTAGTTGACCGAGGGTGTCATGCTCACCTCGCCGGAATGGCTATCTAGCTGGTCTTGGCATCATGGCAGTTGGGCAAAACGGCTGTAGCTGCTATATTGTCAGTTTTCATCATTAGTTTTGGAGATACCCGCAAGTTTTGAGTGCATCGATTTCGAAGAGCCACCTGACCGCCTCCAAATCACGAAAATCGGGGGGTATCCGACGGGTCTGGGCAGTGAGACAGGCGGGCGGACCGACATAATATCCCATATCATGGTTTCATTTGGTAACGGCGCGCAAGCAATGGCACGTAGTGCCGCTGTTTCTCCAATAAATCGGGGGTTTCTGGCCCCGAGGGTTCCTTCTGCGGGGTCGATTCGCCCCCCGAAGATCCCGGCCCAAATCGATGTACTCAGAAGCTGCGTTTTTCTCCGGAAGTATTGTCGAAATCTGACCGTTTCTCTGGACGGATACCCCCGGGGGTATATCGCCGAGCCACGGTAATCGTCTTCCCGTCCCTCGGCACGCCCGGGATGTATCCGCGGGTTCATCTTAGGTCCATTCCTGGACCTACCCGCGGGTCTATCCCTGGACCCGGTGGGATTCCAACTGATTCAGCTGTGGCCCCGGCGGGACCGCACGCCTGCATGCGGGTGATCTGCCACCCCGAAAGCCACAATCCTCACACGCACCCGGCTGTGCGATCGCAGTTGCCATCTTTCTACTCGCTGTGTGGCTGGTCACGCAGTTTCTGCCCGGGTTCTAGGAGCCCTAGCTGCAAAGAAGGCAGGCAATCGGGTCACGCTCAACGATCAGCCCTGTTCGGTCCCTGAAAGCGCAAGCTTCGACCGACCTACTACCACCAATAGCTTGGCGAGTTCGTCGCGGACCTGGCGGTCGGCGCTGAACGCGGCAGCTCCAACGCCCAGTACGGCTGCAACAGGCAGGAACGCTGCCGAGAGCAAGAACCCTGCCAGTGACGTTGCTGCTGTATAGACCCCAAACGGAAGTGTGACGCCCAGCAGCAGGCTGAACGCCTTGATGGTCGTGGTGAGGAACAGGTAGAAACCGAAGCCGAACCCTCCGGCGACGGCCTGGGCCACAGCAGTGGACGAAGCGGTTCTCAGCACGGTGAGGGCCGACCGTGATGACAGCTCTTGCAGCCCCAGCGCGCGCCTTACTGCCTCGGCATCCGCCTCGCTAAGGCGAGACAGCTCAGTGCGCAACGCCGACTCTACCGATTCGAGTTCGCCGGCGGACATGCGCGACAGCCGCTTCTGCAACCCGTCCACTATCTGCTGCACGGCCTTCTGCAGAATAGCCTGTTCCAGGCTTTCCTCATCTGCATACTCCTTCGGGTTAACCCTGACCCTCCGCGCGGCCCTACGGAGAATACCCTGCGCGATCTCCGTCATGTCGGCGCCGAAATCCTCACTACTGCTTGAGCCCAGTCCCGAACCTATCCGCAGGCGAGCTGCAGTGCCGACGTCGCCGCGGCTGATCCGCGCCCCGGCGATCTGCGCCATCCTCGATCTGAACCTAGCATCAAGCGCAGGACCGGGTAGCGAGCGCAGGGCCTGTGTTTCTGACTCCATTCGCAAAGCCAGAGCAGACTGGCCGGTCGTGTGCGGACGGCTATCAGTGCGAAGCGGAGGTAGCTCAATCCGCGTGCCGCGAAGGCGTTTTCTCAATCGAGATGCCATCCCCTTCCCAACGCGCACTGCGGCATCCGCGCCAGATCTCGCCCCCTCGCCAAGCACAGAGACCCCGTTCAGAACATTCATCTGCGCAAGAATCGCCGCCTTCTCGTCGTGGCTCAGACGATCCAGGCCCAGCAAGAACAGCATGGATGAACCCTCCCCGTGTCGGCCTTCGGTCAGCCTTCCGTTTGATACCCCTGCTCGCTCCATTCTGCGAATCTGTCTTTCGCGAACGCCTTGGCCATGGCGAGTTCCGGGGCGAAAATGATGACAATGACGTCTCGAGCTATTCTGAGTGCCCACAGCGAATTGCCCAATAGCCAGATGTTGTCGTCTATCAGCGTGCCGTTGACCAGCGACCCGAAGAACGGGAAGATCACCGCCTTAGGCTGGAAGACGTCAACCGCCAGATGCACCCCGACCCCCACTGCATACGCTCCCAGCGCCGCGCCGGCTACTTTGGAGACGGCGCGTTCAAGCAGACCGGGCCTGCCATGGTTCTCCTCCCGCTCCACCCATAGCCGGTAGAGATAGCGCAGAGCTACGACGCCAAGTGCTGAATGGAACAGAAAGAACCTGTGCCTGCCGATACCCATGACACGGATGTCGGCATCCGGCGCACGGAGTCCCCGAAAGAACGACATGAGGCCAGCCGGGACGATCACACTGGCGCCGACCATCATTGAACCCGTGTGCAGGATACCCTGGGCCTCTTTGCGGATCCGCTCCAGGATAGCGGTATCGATGTGCAGGATCTCGCCCCGGGCAGCACGATCAATCAGCTCGTCAATGGCCGCCAGTCCGGCCTGCGCGCTCTCGCGGGCGATCCGGGACGAAAGCCGAATGGCTTCAATGAGCTTGTCCAAGGGGCACACCTCTGCTTTCGTAAGCGTATCAGACGAGAAACGGCCATACGCGATGATGACAGGGTGAACGATGAATGCCGAATCTCCATCCTGAAGACCATCTGTAGCCACATGATACCATACCAGATGGACTAATCCTGTCACGACCGTCCCTCGTCGCGCCTGCCACCACCCATATACACCTGCCGTTGGTTCGTCTGGCACGCGTAATGCGCCGAAGAGCCCTCGGGTGAAGAAGCCGACATCTGAGTAACGAAAGGGGCGTCTCCATAGCGACTGTGTGATGCGGTCTGCGAGCGGCCATCATCACTGCTACACAAGCCAGAAGCCGGCTTCGGAGATTAGTATGCTGGGTGGAGCTGGGCCAAATGGGGCACCAAGTGAAAGGCCGAGGCGCAGCCGGAAATGGAGAGACATGCGGGCGTGAGAGCAATAATCCTTGCACGCACCCACACTCGTTGAGCTCCCGCATCCTCAGTCCCCGAAGTACAGCCTCACAAGTCTATCGACAGCCTCTTTCTGTCTCGCTCGGAGCCAGGCCGGCGCCAGGATCTGGGCTGAACTGCCGAACCCACGTATCCAGGCTCGGAACTCATCCGCGCCGGACACTCTGTCGAAGTAGAGTATTGACCCGTCGGAAAGCCTCTCCACGCGGGCATGCTCTCGATGCTGGGCGACTTTCATCACCTTGTCAGGCACATTGAAGTCGTTCTCGAAGTGCACCGTCACGTCTGTAGACGGACTGCCGGTAGCCATCCCCCATGCGTCTCTGAAAAGGTCTTCTACGCGGAAATCATCAGGATAGACGAGATTGGAGCCATAGATCGCCTCGATACTGCGCATCGCGTCCACACGATAAGTGTTGCTGCGTAAGGATAGCTTCCCGCCCTGCAGCCACTGTCTGGCCGCAAGATACCATTCACCTCGTTCGCGGAAATACACGAGAGCCAGAGGCGCTGCGACCCGCCTCAATCCATCACGGTCGTACACGAACGACACCGGACGTAGATCTTGAGCGCACTCTTCAAGCAGGCTCACCTTGGCTTCGGTTTGGGCGTCGGTGTATAGACTCGGCAGACCCTTTACACATCGCCACCCAAGCTGTCTGCCCATCCCGGGTTCGGCAGCGGCTGCGATCTCGCCGTCCGAGCCTGACAGGCATCTCCTCAGTTTTGCGCAGGCCGAGGCCAGCTTCATGTCGCCCCCGGGCGACCGCCCGACCACGTCGAGCAGAGCCTCAGCTTCATTCGGCATGAACACAATGGGGATCCGCCGCCGGGCACTGCAGCGATAGATGCGCCAGACCCGCTCGGCCCTGTATCCGTCGGGCATCACGTGAGGATCGTCGAAACCACAATCGCTATCATCCTCGTCCCATTCTTCCGAGTCGGGTTCAAGACCGACTCCGATAGACTCTAGGGCGGCCCTGTAGTGACTCACGTGGTCAGGCGGGATACCGAATCTGCGCGCTATGCGGGCCTCGGAAAGCCCTGCATCGCCTGCGTCTATTAGGGCATCTGCCAGGGCTCGAAGCTTCTCCACCACCACAAAATCGGGCGGCCGGCCGACCTCAGGCGCCCTCCGCAGGACTGACGTGCTCGGCCAGATCCTGGCCTCCAGTCTGGACGGAACGTGCAGACTATCCCTCAATGGCCCGCCGGGCCGGCGTGACAACTCGCCGCACAGCCGCTCAGGCGCGGAATCGTCCGAGTACTTCTCATGCAGACGACGGGCGGTCTCCTCCATACGCTCCCTGAGAACCTCAGGCCGGAGCACAACGGCGGATGCGCCGAACTGCCTGATCCAGGCCGCGATCTCGGTGAACCCGCGTACCCTGTCGTGCAGTACGACCGAACCGTCGTCCAGAGTAGTCAGGGTTGCGCTAGGGCGGTGGGCTACCTGGCTCCGCACTTTGTCAATGACGCGGAAGTCGTCAAAGAAGCGCACCTCTACGTCGTACAGAGTGTCGCTCATCTCTACGCCCCACGGCTCACGAAAACGCTCGGCGAGGTCGAAGTCCTCGGGATAATCGAAGGTAAGCCAGGTCTCTTTCAGTGACAGGATGCGCGATCCGCGCAAAACACTTGTTCTCCCATGAACATCGAGCGCCACAAGGTACCAGTCATCTTGCGCCCAGTAGTAGACCGTCCCCAGCGGACATATGATTAGCTCCTGCTTCTCGCCGCGACGCGTGTGGTACACCGTCCACAACCTGCGCCGCCCCGCAATGCACTCATCGATGAACTCGGCGTGCCGTTCGAAGTCCGCCCTGCGCCCGCGCGGCCTGCCCTGGAAGTACCGAACCCATCTACGCGACGCGTACCGGTCGAGGGCGCTCATGTCGCCCCTCTGCACCGCGTACCTAACCAGGTTCCTCTCTGCCCCTGCAAGTGCTTTTCCCCTGTTCCCCAGTTCACGCTCTGTACGAATCAGGTCCAGAAGACGCGAGACCTCTTCAGTGGTGAGAGCGTGCGCCGCGGTCGGCATGCGCTTGGGTCTCACCGACTGGTTAACGACCTCCGCAAGCCCGTTGGCGATCAGCCCGTCGATCGCCGCCTCCACTCGGTATTCCTCAGTGCGCAGGTGCTCTGCCACTCGATGGATCAGATCCACACGGCAGAGCCGGCTGCCCGTGGAATGCGCCAATTCCTCCATAGCGAGGCAGACGGCGAGTTCTTCATCGTCCAAATGAAGCTCGTCGTCTGCATCTAGCGGTTCGCGACGTATGCAGTCCGTGACCAGTATCGTCCTCCGGCGGATGGTCAGCCCAATTCCGCATGACCGTGCTTCCTCCACGTACCTGCGGACAGTGCGGTCCGATACGCCCAGCTGCGTTGCTGCGTCCATCAGTCCCAGCGATGCAGGGTAAGCCCGCGAGACCAAGTCTATCAGCGACTGCAACCCCTGCTCGACCTTACCCATCTCGAACAAACCTCCATCCAGACGCCGTCCTCGATGGTGTTTTTTCGCCGCTATTCCAGTATTTCCTCTACATTCACCGGCATCGCTAGACAATGGGCGAATACGGGCGTTTCGTTCGCGGCTATCGAAAGGTCCATCACCGCCAGTCGACGAATACTCAACACATATGGCAACGTTCACTATTCCCCCCGATCCTCGTCTCTTGGAAAGGAGGTATTCGCCATCGAAACCATCTCTTCGAACATGCCCTCTCTTCTACCCTTCAATCCGAGCTATACGGCGGCTCAGGTTCGCGACATCCTCGACCGCGGGGCCGATGTCAACGAAACCATCTGCGACGGCTGGACGCCTCTCATGTTCGCTGCACATTATGGCGCGGGCACTGAGATCATCCACACGCTGGTGTCGGCGGGTGCCGACGTGAACGCACGCGATGCCGAAGGTATGACGGCCCTCATGCTTGCTTCCGCTAAGGCCCCTGACCCGGCAGTAATCCAGGCATTGATAGACGCTGGGGCCGATATCGATGCTGCAACCGATGACGGTTTGACAGCTCTGACGTTCGCGATCCTCTGTAACCCATGCCCCGGCGCTGTGCAAGTCCTGTTTGACGCGGGAGCAGATCCGAATGCGGCTGGCGATGACGGCTGGGCACCGTTGTTCGTGGCCGCCGCAAACACCGATGACCCGGAAGTGATTGACGTTCTTGTGAAGGCCGGCGCCGACCCTAATGCAATTGACGAAACGGGCAACACGCCGCTGATTATCGCTCTGACCTACGCCAGTAACCTGCGGATCATAGAAACTCTCGCCGATCTTGACAATGATATCAACCACTGCAGCGTATGCGGGCACAGCGCGATGAAACAGGCCCGACTGCGCCCTGACTCAGAGATAGTCGAGGCCATTCTACGCAGGGCCGGCGCGAAACCGCTTGAGGATCCAACTCCCAGGTCGAGTACGTGCATTTCCGAAGAGGCAGAGGCAACCGTGTGCCCGCCGGATGAGCTAGGCGTCACGCCTCTCACGCGTGCCGTGGCAGACGGCGCCGACGTGAAGGCCGTCAAGGCGCTGCTTGAGGCAGGCGCAGACGTCAATGCAGCTGATTCGTCGGGCAGAACGGCACTCATATGGGCCGTATCTGAAGAGAGCAATCTCGAAGTTGTCAAGGCGCTGCTTGAGGCAGGCGCAGACGTTAATGCCAATGGCGGTGAAGCGCTGACCAAAGCTGCCTGGGACCACAGCTCGCCGGAGATGATCCAGTTGCTGCTGGCCGCAGGCGCCGACGTACATGCCGGCGAAGACGACAGCGGTCAAACACCGCTTGCTTACGCTGCGATGACCGCCTCCGATCCGCAGGCAATCCGCATGCTGTTTGACTCGGGCAGCGATATCAACGTGCGTTATGAGGATGGCTACACGATTCTCATGCTGGCGGCAGGAGATAACTACAATCCCGAGATCATCCGCATGATTGCCGATGCAGGTGTGGACGTCAATGCCGTCAAACAGCCAGAGGGATGGACAGCCCTGATGATAGCAGCTCAAGCCTGCAAATCGCCTGGCATCATAGACGCGCTACTGGACGTAGGCGCCGATGCCACGCTCAAATGCGCAAATGGGAAGACCGCCTTCGACTACGCCAAGGGAAGGAAGTGGCTCAAAGGCACTGACGCGTACTGGCGTCTGCGCGAAGCCAGGTATCGGCCCTGTTCCGATTCCATGTGATCCCCCACGTTCCGCTCGAGCATCCTGTTCAGATCCTGCCCGGTTTGGTGGGTGCTAATTGTCAGAATTCGCGCCGGCAACGGCGCCTCCTTTTTCTGGCACCAAGGCCTCGGCAAATCCGCAGGCAGAGGCGAGTTACATAATATGGTCATACGCACACGCCTTCCGAGTCTCCCCGGAAAGGCCACGGAGACGGGTTTTCGACCCCTAATAACTCCTAATTCCGCTGGGCCTCGGTTCCTGCCGGTCAAAACCGGGCACATTCTGAACAGCCCTCACAGAAAACCGGCCATTATCCTTACAGGTTCGCTAACTCCCTGCTAAACGCGGTTTTGCTCGAAGGCCTGCGTAAAGCGGCCGCCAACAACTGGCGTCTCCGGAAGTAGGCAGAGCTCGGCGTGTGTCCGGCCAATCGCAAGACCATCCTTTCCAGTCATGTGGGTAATGCGTAGAGGCAGATAGGCGTTTCGCAGCAAACGCGCAGCCTACGACGCACATACATTGCCCACCATCGAGGCCGAAGTGTTCATTCCCACATTGGCTGCCTATGGTCCTCCCTGAGTGTAGCTTCGCGATTCCCAAATAGCGCCGCGCGGCAAACGGTTAGGGGACGTGGCCGATCTTGCCTACCAGAAGCTCACCCCGTACCGTTCTCCTATGGTATCCAGCTCCCTGTTACACTGCACGAATGTGGGCCACTTCATCTCCAGGCTGCGAAACTCCCTGGTGTGGCCCTGTTTGAGCCAAAGGTGCAGGAATTCGTGCCAGAGCAGGAACTCCATCGTGTCACGGGACACGTCCGGGCTATCGAGCAGCACGTTCACCCTGATCAGCCCATCGCCGTATTCGGAGGCTTCTCCATAGTGCGCTTCTGCATACCAGCCCTTTATCAGCCTCTTCGTCCATACGATCTCGATCCCGTCCTCGTCAAGCTGCGGAACCTCCAGTATCCGGGCGGCGGCGACCAGCATCGAATGGAGTATCTCCAAAAGGTCGTGCGCAGGACCCGGTGCCATCAGCTCGTCGGGTCGCGGTTCGAAAACCGGAATGCCCAAAGGCACTCTGACGGCCTGATCTGGATTGAGCAGGTCCCACTCTGCCTCGTCGACTGCCATCCTGAACTCACGCAGGCTCGGGTAGACGGCCTGGGCTAATGCCGAGCCGTAGCGCTCTTCCACGATAGCCTGGGATTCCCGTGCCCCGTAGTCGGACTCTATGATCTCCCGGGCTATCTCCGCAGGATCAATCATCGCGCGGGCAGCGAAGTCCTGCCATTCAGGCTCATCTTCGCCTGCCGCGCGGTGGGCGATCATCTGTTCTACGTATCCCCTGCCTGGACGAGGGATATCGCAATCGCCAAAGTACTCCTCGTAAACTGCGTCAAGCGCGACGCTCTGTGCCTGCGCCGGAGTTAGTGTAGCCAGATACCCAACCAACGCGTCCCAGCATGGCTTGTCGTGGTGGTTGACGGGTATGATCTGCATTACATCATCGCCCGTCGGGACCAAACGCGCAAGCACGTACCACCCGCAGGGCACTGCCTCGAAGACCTGACTTCGACTGCGTGACCTTGGCAGTCTGCCTAGAGCTGCGGACACAGCCCGCATAATCTCGTAAGGCACTACTTCCAGTACTCGATCAACAGTATCCTCTTCCACTTCGACTACGCCCAGTGCGACTTCCTCAAATGGGTCAACAAGCTCGGGGATGAGGTCGAATGGGCGCTCGAAATCGGTGAACTGCTCCCAGTGGTCTTCGAACGAAACGAGGTACGCCAGTGGCGTTCCCCCTACCTTCGGGCCGCGCAGCGCCCGCCCTACCATCTGCTGCATCAGCACCGCCGAGTTGGTCGGCCTTGCGAGAAAGACCGTCTGAACGCGTGGAAGATCTGTCCCCTCAGTCATCTTCTGTACATTGATGAGCACGTCTAGGCCGCTCTCGGGCGACATGAATTCGTCTTTGACCTCTTTCTCGTTGATGCTCTCTCCGTCAGGCCGCCAGCTTGCCACATACTCGGCGTTCACGCCGTCTGCGCGGAACTTGTCTCTCAGAAGACATGCATGCTCGACGCATGTTGCAAACACCAGTGTCTTGCCGTACCTGGCCCTGTTGTCGAGGTAATGGCTTAATATCACATCGTTTCTCTCGCTCATGGCTCCCAGCCTGTCCAGAGTCTCCTCACTAAGGTTGTCGAAGACGGCTATATGCCTGCGCTCGTCCTCAGTCATGCCGCCTTCTGCCTCGATGTCGGTAGAGACGCGAATCTTCACAGGGCGAGCCAGATAATCGCGTTCCACAAGGTCTCTGAACTGGACTTGGTAGATGATGTTGTTGTTGAAGAGCTGCGACAACACCGCCCGCTCTGATTCGATCATCCGCGTCGGCGTGGCCGTAAGGCCCAAGAGCTTGTTGTGCTTGAGCTCCTTCATGTACTTGATGATGTCCCGGTAGCTCTTGGCCGGGGCATGGTGGGCCTCGTCGATAACCAAGAAGATGTTCGGATCGCTCAGGATGTCCTGCACCTCAGCCTTGTGCCGGGCGAGGCTTGCCACAGAACACAACATGATGTCGTCATCGGGAGTGAGTTGGCTGACAACGCAGTGACGGCCCGACACAATTCGGACTACGAGCGGATCCTCACGAGCGGGGCTTGCAGCAAGGCCTGCAAGGCGTGTGAACCATTCCTGTGCCTGCTCAAGGAGGGCCTCCCGATGAGCGACCCACATCACCCGCCCGCCGCGGGCTACCACGTTCTCCATGAGCCAGTGCACCGCTGTGTACGTCTTGCCGGACCCTGTGGGCATTACCAGCAGCCCGGGGAATCCTCCGGGCGAGTCCTTTCGAGCGTGACACGCAGAAAGACTGTTCCAGGCCTCCACCTGATACGGGAATGGCGTTTTGGCATCAGGAGGTTGCTTCGAGGGATCGATCACGGCCCAACTGCGTAAGAAGCCTCTCTCGACGTCGGCCTCAGACCGATCCTCGCCGTGCATCCGCATGTGATAAGCCAGTATCCTGCGAAACCTCGCAGTGTTGCGGCATTTGGCGACATACGCTAAGCGCTCGGCTCGATTCCTAGGTGCGCCCATGGGCCCCAGACGGCATTCTATCAGTTCAGTGACTAAGGTATTGAGAAAAGGATACTCAGGAAGCCAGGTCCGCTCAAGTTCTGCTTTGCAGTGGCGTACTAGTTCCTCATCGGGGCGGGCCCAGTTGATCCTCAGCCATTCGCGGGCGGCATTGGCAACAGAACCGGCGCCGGAGACGGCGTTAGCATCAGTGCCCTCGCCCGCGTCGGCGTCAGCGTCGGTGTCAACGCCGGCGTTGATCCGTGCGGCAGTTGCTGCATCAAATCCGCACGCCCCGGCCACGGCAGTAGCAGTTGAATCATCAAAGGCATCCCATGTGAAACGGTATTTGGGCAATGAGAGGACTCCCTTCGCATTCGTAGTTGCCCGGGCTTGGGTTGGCGAAGTTCTGGCTTGAAGTCTTGGGGTCTCGTGGTGAGCTGACAGAAGATTGTCGTATACTATCATTAGACACTGTTTCGCTATGACCTTCCTGACTTTGCCTGAGGAGGTAGGTGATTGAATGCGCCGGGCCGATAGAGAGATCCCAGTCGGGGAGGCCATGACGCTTCTGGCCGAGGCCAAGCATGGCGTGCTGTCAATGATCGACGCCGACGGCGGGCCGTACGCTGTGCCTGTGAATCATGCGGTTGTAGACGGCTGCATCGTCATCCATTGCGCGGTTCGCGGCCGGAAGCTCGACAACGTGCGAAAGGACGCTCGAGTGTGCTACACGGCGTACAACGTTATCGAGATCGACGCGGAGGAGTTGACTACTCGATACACTAGCGCTACTGCATTCGGTCGGGCCGAACTCGTGGAGGATGCGGCGACAAAGCGCCGGCTACTTGCCGGGATGACGGAGCGCCTGGCGCCGGGGGCAACGTTCGCGTGTAGTGATGAAACGGTTGCCAACACCGGAGTGATCAGGATCAAGGTTGACAGCGTCGCCGGAAAGGCGAACCGCTGAGGGCCGTAGATTGGGAGGTTCGATATAAACCGATGTCAGGTCTGTTTTCGCCAATCGACATACGCGGGCTCAAGCTCAAGAACCGGATTGTCATGCCTCCGATGGCAAGTTACACAGGAACCGAAGAAGGCTACATAACGCCCGAAACGAGTCAATACTACCGCGCTCGGGCCGCGGGCGGTGTAGGACTCATCATCATTGAACACACCTACGTGCTGCCGTCTGGCCGACGGCACCGGCGACAGCTGGGATTGGTATCCGATGCTCACGCGGGTCTCCTGCGACCGCTGGTGGACGAGGTTCATCGCCATGGCGCCGTGGCCGTGATCCAGCTGACTCATGCAGGCGCGAAGGCCACTGCCGACGTGATCGGCCAAACGCCGATTGCACCCTCCACCGTCAAGGCATCTTCCGACGAACCTGCCGCAGCCGCCATGGATGCGCACCAGATAGATCAGGTGGTCGAGGCCTTTGTGGCATGCGCCCGCCGGGCAGCCGATGCGGGGTTTGACGGCGTGGAGCTGCACGGCGCGCACGGGTATCTGCTTAACCAGTTCATGTCGCCAGTGACCAACTCGCGCACAGATGAGTATGGCGACGGCCCTGAGGGAAGGCTGCGCCTGCCCCTTCGCGTCATACACGCAGTAAGGGAAGCAGTGGGGCCCGAGCTCATTATCATGTACCGTCTGGGCGCAGACGACGGGTTGCCCGGCGGGATCACTCCTGAAGACGCTCTGAAAATCGCGCCTCGCCTGGTAGACGCAGGTGTAGACGTGATAGACGTATCCGGCGGGCTCAGAGGGTATCAGCCTTTTGAATGGAAGGGCGAGGGCTTCTTCGCCGATATCAGCAGTCGCGTGAAAACGGTTTGCGGCGCGCCTGTGATAGTGACCGGCGGCGTCAAGAGCCCCGCCACGGCCGATTCCATAGTACGACAATCCAAAGCCGACCTGGTTGGCATAGGTCGAGCACTGCTCAAGGATCCAAACTGGACGGCACATGCCCGTCTCGAGCAGGCGTGAGCCGCTTGAGCGCATCAGCACCTGTTTCTGCATGCCGCTCGATTGCCCCGCAATACTGAGGCCGGACTCGGTCTCGGCATGATGCGGCCTGGGAAGCACAGTCCCTTCCCCCTGAAGCGCACAATCATGTCCCGCCGTTCACAGCATGTCGTTCCCATGCAGAAGGGCCCCTCGGCGCGAGTCGGCTTGAGCGCACGCGGCGCCTGCCCACAGTCGCAACTCCGCCGGGCCCGATAAGTATAAGTTTTTCTCGATTCGTGACGATGATAGGTAGGGGACTAGTACGCCGTGGAGGTGTCGTTTGTTGAGACTAAGCATACGCGCCAAATTGCTCGGGTCATATCTTCTCATCCCATCTTCAGCACCCTTGCGCATTCAGGTTCTGAGTTTTAGGGGTCTCGCGTTTCGCGCGGGATGGTAACGTAGACGGACGGCGACACTCCCAAGGCCCGGAACATCTTGTCCGGAAACATCTTCGATTCGGACAACATTCGGGCGCCGTTGGGGAGGATCACGACTATGACAGCGTCGAACGAATCCAGGATCATTCGAGCTGTAGGCCGTTTCGTCATTCGTTTGCCTGGTATCGGCAGCTCTTCGTCGTTAGCCTCCGCATAGCGTCGTGCCCGGCGTTGGACGATTGCCCGAACCATGGCGGCAAGGAGAACCACATAGGCAAGGGCCTCCAGCCTTTCGGGTTTCTTCACGAACATAGCTCCTACGAACTCAGGTTCCTTGATGGCCCTAAACTGCAGCTCAAC
>Ga0116172_10002158_pt1 | contig 17390 bp, 6 predicted proteins | sample AD_UKC083_MetaG_FD_89799 | JGI IMG/M metagenome (GOLD analysis project Ga0116172, IMG submission 89799) | Active sludge microbial communities of municipal wastewater-treating anaerobic digesters from USA - AD_UKC083_MetaG | ecosystem: Engineered > Bioreactor > Anaerobic > Digestate | place: USA...
AAATGTTTTCATTGGATATTATCTCCTGATCCTGAATAACGGTGAGAAGAAGCTCATAGACGCTGTCACATCCGTGAATGGTTGTCAGATTGTCGTAATGAAGCCCGCCCGTTGTAAGTTGATAACCTCTCCAGAACAACTCGTCTCCGGCACAAATAGTATCTTTTTCTGTAAAAAAGAAAGAGGGATAAATTGAAAGATTCAGATGTACAATGCTGTCACATCCGCTGGCAGCTGCACCTGGAAGGGTGTGTGAAATTCCGGAAATACTGTAGGTATATGTGACTCCGTTAATCCATGTATATGAATCACAGGCCTGAATGGTGTCGTAGCCTTCTGCTGTAACGCATGGTTCGAGTCTGACGACGAAAATATCGCCGAGTCCGTTTGATGTTTTTGTGTACACTCCCGGGCCTGGATTGAAATCGGCTGATCCTGTAAAAGAACCACAAACAACAGGATGAACGGAATCAAGATCAAGCACACAATACGCGTAATCAGAGGTTGTTCCTCCAAACGATTTAACCCAATTAAAATTGCCGTTTAAGTCCGTATTCATCACGAATACATCGCCCGAGCCATTAGAAGTAATGGTGTAATCAGTCAGCCCCGGATCGAAGTTTACCGTAGAGCTAAATCCTCCCGAAATCAGTAATTGTTCTGCCTCATTGATATATGCTCCGTATGCGCCATCAGCATTTGCAGCACCAATCTTTTTCGCCCAGATAAAATTGCCGGCTGTATCCATATTCAAGATGAAGACATCAGTATTTCCCGCAGAAGTCAAATTATAAATACCGGCCCTCGGGTTGAAATCAACGGTGCCTTCAAAGAATCCGGTCAAGTAAAAGCTTTGGTTTTTGTGTAGGGCAAATCCGCGTGCATCAAGGTTGGCGGGGCTGCTGATTTTGTTAATCCATGTAAATACGCCTGCCGAGTCGAGTTTGAGAATAAATATGTCGGTTCCGCCTGCCGAGGACAATGTTGTATCGGGGCTGAAGTCGGCTGTTCCGGCAAGGGTGCCATCTATATATACGTTTTTGAGAGAGTCGGAAAGCACTTTCCAGACAATCACATTGGAGCTGCCTGCAAATTTTTTATGCCATATATAATTTCCGTCAACATCAAGTTTTAAAACAAAACCTGACCATGTTCCGCTGGTTGAAGATGTGGCTGTGCCAGCTCCCGGGTCAAAATCAACGTTGTTGGTGCTTCTGAACTGACCTCCGATGCAAATGTTATCATAGGGGTCAACGCAAATGTCATTAATCCAGTCATTGGAGTTGCCGCCGACAGTTTTTGCCCAGATGAATTGACCGGAAGTGTCGAGTTTAAGGACAAAGAAGTCGTCTCCTCCGTTCGACGAGCGTGTGGCTGTGCCGGCTCCGGGGTCAAAATCAACGGTGCCGTTGAAAATTCCACCTATAACAAGATGCATGTTGTTGTCGAAAGCCAGTGAAATAGCCTGATCAGTACCGGTGCTACCCAGTTTGGTAACCCATTTCAAAGTGCCTGAAGAATCTGTTTTCATAACAAATGCATCAATGCCTGAAGAGGAAATGTTATAAGTGCCGGCGCCGGAATCAAAATCCACAGTGCCACTGAAATAGCCGGCAGTGTAAATATTTCCTGATGTGTCTTTGACACAACTGTAAACATAATCGTTATTTGCTCCTCCACAAGTATTTGCCCATGAAAGCATCGGTTGTGCCTGCGATGTGATTGCCGCAAGGAACAGAGAAATAAGAACAAGGTGTATTTTTTTCATATGGGGTGATTTATAGATTCTCGTGTATTGTCAAGGTTTCCGCGTTTTATTCAAGTGTCTAAAAAGCGAATAGACATGCAAATATAATAAAATGATTAATAACCAAATTTAACCGTTAAGCGGGCACTTTGTTAATGATTTTTGCTTTTCGATGTTAAACAATTCAGCAAAAGTCCGCAAAATGTTTTTCCGCAAAATTTCACATTCGACTAATTTTTCAACCCTTCAATGGTGATGCTATGACAGCACAGTCTTGTTATTCAAATTTTCGGGGGTGATTAAAAAGCCAAACAATAACGGCGAAATGCGAAATATTTATGATATATAGCATAAAAGTGCAGACATGGGTCTATTGTGAACGTACCTTGCTCGTCGTAAATTAGTTTTTGTTCGTCTGATGTTTCATTGAGTTGGGGTAAAATGTTTTTCAAGTTTAAAAAGTTTAAAAATGAAGCAATTTCTATTGCATAGCATTATTGACTCTGAGCCGGTTGCATTGACAACGGCATCGTTTATTAATGTTCATGCAATAAAATGGAGCAGCCATCAGGTTTGCTCTTTTTATTACAACTCATTTTGCAATAATAAGCTTTGGGAAAAGATTTCAGAACATTCATTATTGTACATCGAAAAAACAAAACAGATTTTGAACAAAGTAATTAAAAAAATAAGCCATGAAAAACTTCGACCTCAAATTGTCCAGAAAAACGCATTGCAGGGGAGGCTGAATGCGGAAATGTAAAGTCACTAAAATAAAAACCTTTAAAGCGATAATCATGAAAACACAAATAAAAACATTGACATCATTTCTGACATGCCTGGCCTTCCTTTTTTTTATACAAAGCTGGGCTACGGCACAGGACACAGAAATGCTCAGCATTCACAAAACAAGCCCGGTGGCAGCTGGACCGGGAGAAATTATCACCTACATTATTGAATACTCCAACGTGGGAACCGTGGAGGCAACCAATGTAGTCATCAAGGATTATCTGCCCGCAAGCAACATGTATACCTATGTGGCTTCGTTTCCGGCCGGAACGCTGGTTGGAAATGTACTAACATGGGACAAGACCAGTATTCCCGAATTGGAATCTTTGGGAACCGGCATCCGACAAATAACCGTGCAGATTCGCGCCGGTATTCCCGGCAATGGAATAACCGGTTCTGTTGACGGCTACTATATGCCGGCAGCCAGCAACATCATCAATAATTTCACCTCCATTCAAAGCGATTTTACCAATCCGCCCATTTTCGGAGACACTACACATACCACTGTTGACCAGTATTACGATGTTCAGGTGAGCGATGCCAGCGGTGTTATAAAATCAGCAACCAATACCGTATTATATTACCTGATGCAGGTAAATAATAATGGAAACATCTATGATAAATTCTCCATGTCCGTTTTTAATCATGCCTGTAACGGACATGATTTTGATCCATTGAATTCGAGAATTTTGGATATGAGCGGAAATGTAATTACCAGTACACCCTGGATCGGACCACACAGTACGTATCAATTTCTACTTGAGCTTACAGCGCCTATTGGCTCCAACCCCTTCCGATTCAGCTGTCACGATTTTACGGTTACATCAACTGTTAATCCCGGAACTTTCGATGTTGGATATTCGGAAACAGAAATTGTAGGCTCTCCCAAATATCCATTGGTGAATATTTCAAAAATCGACGCGAAAGATCCGGTTGAAAGAAGCGAAGAATTCACCTATACCATTTTTGTTTTTAATTCAAATGATAAATATCCGGCAGAGAATTTTAAGCTGTACGAAAATTATGATCCAAATATAGAGTTTGTGAGTGCTGTTCCTGCACCAGATGCCGGTACAAACAATGTCTGGTCGCTGGGCACCCTGGGCTATGGTCTTGATAGCGCAAAAACCATTATTGTCACTGTACGGGTAAATGACAATTCGATTTGTTCGGGCTCTATTACCAATATGGTAGAATGCTCCTATACAAATCAAAGTCGTTATCCAACAGCGACAGCTACAACAAATATTCTCGGACATCCCGATCTCACTGTTTCAAAAACACTGGTAACCGTACCAATACCAGCCGTAATTGGTGGTGACGTATACTACACTTTGCATTATAAAAATATTGGAAACTGTGCTGCAGACAATGTTGTTTTGAAGGATTTCTTTGACAATGTTCATATGAATCCTGTATCGCTTGATGGCGGTTTGGTTTCAGGAGGAATGATTCAATGGAGCCTGGGTACCATTAATCCAGGAGACAGTGGTCATATTAATTATTCGATGAAAATTGATCCAACAGCAACGTTTAATCCCGGTGTTACGCTGGTCAGAAATTATGCAAGTATCTCCACTGTGGTTCCGGAATCTGATTACAACAACAACAATGCGATGGCCGTTTTTTCCATTACACTGTTGCCCGATCTGCAAGTGTTTAAATCGGATCCGGACACCTTGTTTACCGGAGTTCCTTACACTTACACAATTACCATTCGCAATAGCGGAGATCATACAGCCTCGGATATTTCGCTGGCTGATGTTCTTCCTGCTTCATTGCAATTTGTATCCGCTTCCAATGGCGGTGTGATCGATGCCGGAAAAATTACCTGGCCGATTATTCCATCACTGGCAATCAATACTGATATTACCAGAACCGTTACAGTCATTCCATTGTGCACGGCAATACCTTCTGTCATTAACGAAGCCAATGTGTCATGTGCAACACTGGAACTGAACTATACCAATAATTATGTCGCCGTACAATCTGAGGTTGTTGATCAAACACTACCCGAAATTACCTGCATCACACCACAGGAAGTTATCACCAATTCCGGCTGCACCTATGTTGTTGCCGGTACCGACTGGGATGCTGTCGCTACCGATAATTGCGGCATTGGCTCGCTGGAGTATGTTATCAGTGGCGCCACAACAGGCAGCGGCGCTTCGTTGAATGGTGTTGCATTCAACACCGGAATCAGCACGGTTACCTGGACGGTCACCGATAAAAGCGGAAATACCGTTTCCTGCTCTTTCACTGTTTTAGTAAATGATGTTGAACCCCCTGTATTTATCAGCTGTCCCAACGGACAGGAATTTGTCCTTCCAACCGATTCCGGCTTCAATACCTATACACATCCTGGTACTGCCTGGAATGCAACTGCATCGGATAACAACGGCATTGCCAGTCTGACTTATGAATTAAGCGGTGCGACATCAGGTACTGGAGAGTCGCTGGATGGAGTTGTGTTTAATCTGGGCGTTACATATGTTGTCTGGACGGCAATAGATTTGTCGGGTAACATCAGCATTTGCGAATACAAAGTAATTGTGGTTGACGTTGAAGCTCCGGTAATCACCTGTCCTCCTGCAAAATATTATTGCTCAACCGAGCTTGTCGAAATCGGCATGGCCACAGCAACAGACAATGTTTCTGTTGTTGAGATCACAAACAATGCTCCATCTGAATTCCCGATTGGCACTACGATAGTGATCTGGACAGCCATCGATGAACAGGGCAACATCAGCACGTGTGAACAGACAGTTGTTGTGACCCAGATCTCAATGGTTTATGCAGGCAGTGATGCTGAATTCTGTCAGGAAACTCCGTTCTACAAGATTAAAGATGCTGCGGCATCGGACTACGAAAGTCTGTTGTGGACTGTAGAGAAAGGTCAGGGCTATTTCGATGATCCGACATCGCTGCATCCGACATACTATCCGCCAGCCGGAGAATGGGGCAATGTTGCCCTGAAGTTGACGGCAACCTCATTGGGAACCTGTCCGAACACTTCGGATATGACAATTCTGAAGATAAACAGAAAACCAGACCTGTTGGTTGGAAAGACCGAAGCTATTTGCAGCGGAGAGTCAATAGAGCTTTCAGTAACTGGTGCCGATAATTATTTATGGAGTCCCGGCGATATGGCAGGATCAGTAGTATTGGTTTCGCCAATGGAGAATACGGCTTACACCATTGTTGGAACCAGCTATGAGGGCTGCAGTGATACCACCGGCCTTGTTGTTGTTGTGAAACCTTCACCGCAGGTGACATTGACTGCATCCGCCTATGATGTTTACATTGGCGACATTGTTTATCTGCAGGCTGTCGGCGCCGATTACTACACCTGGAATATTGAGGGACTGCTGGCCGATCACGGATCGATTACAGTAACTGAAAATACGTATGTTGAAGTCACGGGAGAAGCCGGAAATGGTTGTGATGGCAGCGACGCTGTTGAAATCCGCATTATCGGTTATCATGCGCTGAAAATCCCGGAAGGATATTCACCCAATGCCGATGGCATCCATGATAATTTTGATATTATCGGCATCGAAGCTTTCCCGGCCAATAATCTGAAAGTGTTCAACCGCTGGGGTAGTCTGGTGTTTGAATCGGATGGTTATCACAATGAATGGGATGGTACATCAAACAGCAAGTTGCTCAAAGGAACAGTGAAACTGCCGGAAGGAACATATTATTACATTCTGGACCTTGGTGATGGCACTGAACTGTTAAGCGGCTTTGTTTACATATCCAGATAAATCTGGGAAGTAGTTTTAATATTTAAAACAAATAACAATGAAAACGATAATAAAAACACTCGGATTTGTCTGCGCAGCTGCTTTCATGTTCAATGCAGACATTGCAAGAGGTCAGCAGGAAGGACTTTATACACAGTATATGTTCAATACTCTGATCTTTAATCCCGCCTATGCCGGCACACAGGATTATTTCGTGGCATCGTTGCATGCACGTACGCAATGGACCGGCTTTAAAGATGCCCCGGAAACACAGACTCTACTGGTTCACAGCCCCCTCAGAAACACTAGCATGGGCACAGGACTGTCGGTAGTAAACGATGTTGCAGGGCCTCTTACCCAGCGAAATATCATGGCCTATTATTCATATGGCATCATGCTTTCACGCACCAGCAGATTTACTTTTGGATTGAGTGCGGGAATATACACCATTACTGCTAATTTGCCGGAACTTGAACTTGCCGACAATGAATATGATCAGGCATTTGCCGACAAATATGATAATGCGGCAAAATTCAATTTCGGTTTCGGTTTGTTCTATAATTCACCTAAATGGTATTGTGGAATCTCGGCGCCCAAGCTGTATACTTCTGAATTTCTGGGAGACAAGGATCGTGAAGACATTGATTTCAGGAATCATTATTATCTGCTTGGTGGAGTAAAGTTCAGGTTGTCCGAAAACATAGATCTCAAGCCATCTGTGATGGTGCGCAAAGTGAGCGGTGTTCCGGTTGGCATTGATCTGTCTGCCCTGGTTGAAGTGAAAGAAAAAGTCTGGGCAGGACTTGCAGGCCGGTGGGAAGAAGGTGCGAGTATTATTGTTGGCGGAATGGTTACGGAAAACATCAGACTCGGATATTCATATGATGCTACTTTCAGTTCATTGGCAAAAGTCAGTTCGGGCTCTCACGAGGTTTTATTCAGCTACGAACTGCCGGTAAAGGCATCACATAACCCTTTATTGAAGTGAACGATGTGCGAATAGATTTGTGACTTCCTCTTGTTTGCGTTCACAAGTTATCAGATGAACAGTGATGTCTTTACAAGCCCGGAGCAAAAACTCCGGGCTTTTTCCATGCCGGTTCGGCACGTAAAATCAGGTGCTCGTTATTATGTATTGTATAAAATCCGACAGCGTGATTTAATACTTGAAAGACGTTTTGTTAATGAAATTTTCCCGCCGCTGTTAAACTAATTCGCAAAAGCGGGCAATGGCTTTTTCCTGATAAATTTCACATTCGACAAATTAATTTGTTGCAGAGGCGGCTCTGGTACTGCATTTTAACTATGCATTGAAATCAATCAGATTCGATGAAACATAAAAAATAGTCCACAAACAATCATTAGCATGAGATGTATTGGGTGTGCTTATGCCGGGTCACCCCTTGTGGTCGAAAATTGCCTGTCGTAAATTAGATACTGTTCATCTTGTAAAAAGTCATTTTCGGGGGTAACAATCGGTTTTTTGTTGAAGTGTCATTTTAAATGATTGATTATGAGGCATTGTGTACTTAATAGAAGCAACAACTTTGGTCAGAACGGATATACAGCAAATGTATCCGGTTCATTATATACAGCACATCCGATGATGAAGCGGGTGTGTTTTTTTTCAAGTATGACAGATGATTATTGTAATGTGTGCAGTGTGACAGTTCAGAATTCAACAAATCAGAAAAGAATAAAAAAACTAAAAACATAAAGCCATGAAAAACTTCTACCACCAATTGTACGGGAAAATGCAAATCAGGGGAGACTGATTGCAGAAATGTAAAGTCACTGAATTAAAAACCTAAAAAGCACTAATCATGAAAACACAAATAAAAATATTGACAACATTTCTGACAGCCCTGGCATTTCTGCTTCTGCAAAGCTGGGCCACGGCACAGGATACAGAAATGCTTTGCATACACAAAACCAGCCCGGTTACAGCCAATCCGGGAGAAATAATTACTTATATAATTGAATACTCCAACGTAGGCACTGTGGAGGCAAGCAATGTGGTAATCAAGGATTATCTCCCGGCAGCAAACATGTACACCTATGTCGGATCAAGCCCCGCCGGAACACTGGTGGGAAATGTTCTTACATGGGACAAAACCAATATTCCCGAACTGGAATCTTTGGGTACCGGCATCCGCCAGATTACTGTGCAGATCCGCGCCGGTATTCCCGGCGATGGTATAACCGGATCAACAACCGGCTATTACATGCCGGCCGACAGTAACAACATCTTCAACTACACATCCATTCAGAGTGATGCAACAACCCCGCCTATTATGGGTGATACGACAAACACCTTTGTCCATCAGTACTGCGGGGTACAGGTGAACGATGCCAGCGGGGTCATTAAATCAGCTACGAATACAGTGTTGTACTACCTGATGCAGGTTAATAATGATGGTAACATCTATGACAGATTCGATTTGTCAGTTTACAACCACTCCTGTAACGGACATGATTATGATCCGTTGAACTCACGAATACTGGATATGAGTGGAAATGTAATTACCCAGACGCCATGGATTGGCCCAAACAACACCTATCAGTTTCTTCTCGAACTGACTGCTCCGACCGGGTCCAATCCTTTTCATTTTTCATGTCACGATTTAACTGCCGCGTCTGTTCATTGTCCGGGAATTTCAGATGTGGGCTCTTCAGAAACTGAGATTCTTGGCTCGCCGAAATATCCTCTGATCAATATTTCAAAGATTGATTCAAAAGACCCTGTGGAAAGAGGAGAAGAATTTACCTATACCATTTTTGTATTCAATTCCAATGACAAATATCCGGCAGAGAATTTCAAACTGTACGAAACCTACGATCCCAATATTGAATTTGTCAGTGCAGTTCCGGCTCCTGATGCCGGATACAACAATGTCTGGTCGTTCGGTACATTGGGCTACGGCCTCGACAGCGCAAAAACCATTGTGGTAACAGTACGTGTTATTGACAGTCCGATTTGCTCCGGTTCAATCACCAATACGGTTGAGTGTTCCTACCTGAATCAAAGCCGCTATCCTACGGGAACAGCTGTCACAACAATTCTCGGTCATCCCGACCTTTCTGTTTCAAAATCACTGGTCACTGTACCAACTCCGGCAGTGATTGGCGGTGATGTATATTATACATTGAAATACAAAAATGTTGGAAACTGTGTTGCCGACAATGTTGTAGTGAAGGATTTCTTTGACAATGCACATTTGAATCCTATTACGCTCAACGGAGGCGTTGTTTCAGGTGGCATGATTCAATGGAGTCTGGGCACTTTGAATCCAGGCGACAGCGGTCAGATTGTTTATTCAATGAAAGTCGATCCTACAGCCACTTTTAATCCGGGTGTTACACTGGTCAGAAACTATGCAAGCATTATCACACCCGTACCGGAGAACGAATACAACAACAACAATGCAATGGCGGTTTTTTCAATCACATTGCTGCCTGACCTGCAGATTTCAAAGTCAGAACCCGATACGCTCTATGCGGGAGAATCATACACATATTCGATCACTGTGGGCAATTACGGAGATCATACTGCATCAAATGTAATTATAGAAGACCTGTTGCCGTCGTCGCTGCAATTTGTATCTGCTTCAGACGGGGGTACTTTTGCCTTCGGAACCGTTTCATGGCCCATGATTGCTTCAATTGGCGTTGATGAGTCGGTAACTTATACGGTAACTGTAATTCCATTGTGTTCGGAAATTCCTTCAGTGACAAATGTTGCAAAAACATCAAGCTTTACACTCGAAATAACAACAGAAAACAACGTAGCTTCGGCCACATCTGTTGTAGCTGACAGAACACTGCCTGAAATTGTCTGCGTACCTAATCAGGAAGTAATCACCAACAACGCATGTACCTATGTTGTTCCAAATGCCGACTGGAACGCAGCTGCAAGCGATAACTGCGGTGTCGAATCTTTGGGTTACAGCATCAGTGGTGCAACAACTGGCAGCGGATCTTCGCTGGTCGGTGTTGCATTCAATACTGGTGTGAGTACCGTTACATGGACAGTCACTGACAAAAGCGGAAATACAAGCACTTGCTCATTTACTGTGGAGGTAAGCAATGTTGAACTTCCTGTTTTTGTAAGTTGTCCCGATGGAAGTGAATTCATCCTCAGCACTGATTCCGGATTCAATACATATACTCATTCAGGCATTGCCTGGGATGCATCGGCTTCGGATAATTGCGGAATCGATTCACTGTATTATGTGCTGAGCGGTGCCACCACGGGAAGCGGATCAAGCCTTGATGGCGTTGCCTTCAATATGGGCGAAACCGATGTGGTATGGACTGCTGTCGATTTAAGCGGAAACGAAATTCAATGCTCATTTACAGTGATTGTAAATGACAACGAAAATCCTGAATTCAGTTTCTGTCTGTCCGGAAACAATCAGTCAGTCAATACGGATCCGGGCCTCAATACTTACACACAGCCCGATGACAGTTGGGATGCAATCGCTTCGGACAATAATGGCATTGCAAGTCTGACCTATGTGCTCAGCGGCGCTACAACAGGCAGCGGCGAAAGTCTTGCCGGAGTAATATTCAATCTCGGCACAACGACTGTTACATTCACTGCAGTCGATAGCAGCGGAAACGAGGTGCAGTGCATCTTTGACGTAATCGTTTCTGACAATCAGAATCCGGAATTCAGCTTCTGCCTGACCGGAAACGATCAGTCAGTCAATACGGATTTGGGTGCCAGCACTTATACACAGCCCGATAACAGCTGGGATGCAATCGCTTCTGATAACGATGGCATTGCAAGTCTGACTTATGTTTTAAGCGGTGCAACCAGCGGCAGCGGAACTTCGCTGGCCGGCGTATCATTCAATATCGGCACAACCACGGTTACATTTACTGCCGTTGATAGCAGCGCAAATGAGGTGCAGTGCGTCTTTGATGTGATTGTCACCGACAATCAGAATCCGGAATTCAGCTTCTGTCTGACCGGCAACGATCAGTCAGTCAATACGGATTTGGGCGCCAACACTTATACACAGCCCGATGCCAGCTGGGATGCCCTTGCTGACGACAACGACGGAAACGCCAGTCTGACCTACGAACTCAGTGGTGCAACCACAGGCAGCGGAACAACGCTCGAAGGAGTTGCATTCAATATTGGCATAACAACTGTGACATTCACTGCTGTTGACAACAGCGGAAATGAGGAAGAGTGCATCTTTGATGTGATTGTTAGCGATAACCAGAATCCTGAATTCAGCTTCTGTCTCAGCGGCAACGATCAGTCAGTCAACACGGATTTGGGCGCCAATACTTACACGCAGCCCGATGCTGGTTGGGATGCAATTGCTTCGGACAATGATGGCATTGCAAGTCTGACTTACGTACTCACAGGTGCTACAACAGGCAGCGGCGAAAGTCTCGGAGGTGTTGTGTTCAATCTTGGCACAACCACAGTGACATTCACTGCAGTTGATAGCGCTGGAAACGAGGCGGTGTGCGTTTTTGACGTGACAGTAAGTGATAATCAGAATCCTGAATTCAGTTTCTGCCTCACCGGCAACAATCAATCGGTCAACACCGATCCAGGCTTCAATACTTACACACATCCGGATAACAGCTGGGATGCCATTGCAGGTGACAACGACGGAATCGCCAGCCTGACCTATGTGCTCAGCGGAGCAACAACCGGCAGCGGTACTTCACTTTCCGGCGTGGTTTTCAATATCGGAACGACCACGGTTACATACTCCGCCGTTGACAGCACCGGAAATGAGGAGCAGTGCATCTTTGATGTAATTGTGACCGACAACCAGGATCCCGAATTCAGTTTCTGTCTGGCAGGAAACGATCAGATTGTGAGTACCGATCCGGGCGCTGACAATTACATACATCCCGATAACAGCTGGGATGCCATTGCAGGCGACAATGACGGAATCGCCAGTCTGACCTATGGTTTATCAGGTGCAACATCAGGTTCCGGGACCTCACTCGAAGGTGTTGTATTCCATCTTGGAACCACCTATGTTGTGTGGACAGCAACAGATTTGTCAGGCAACATCACCCTTTGCGAATTTGAAGTACTTGTTGTTGACAATGAAGCACCGGTCATTACCTGTCCGCCGGCACAGAATTATTGCTCGGTTGATGCTATTGATATTGGAAATGCAACAGCAACAGATAATGTGTACGTGATCAGTATTTCGAACAACGCTCCATCCGTATTTCCGATAGGAACAACGGTTGTTACCTGGACTGCAACAGATGCACAGGGGAACTCAAGCACTTGCGAACAGATCATCGTTGTTACACAGATTTCGTCGGTGTATGCAGGAGGCGATGTGGAATTCTGCGAGGGAACTCCCATGTATAAAATTGAAGATGCAACGGCATCGGATTACGCAAGTCTGCATTGGTCCGTATTACAGGGAGAAGGATATTTTGATGATGCATCCCTGATCAATGCAACGTATTTCCCGCCAGCCGGTGAATCGGGTGAAGTTGTTCTGAAACTTACCGCCTATTCAAACGGAACATGTCCAAATACATCGGATATGATTAAACTGGAAATCGATGTCAAACCGGTACTTACTGCTGATAAGCCTGAGGCAATCTGCAGCGGTGATGAAACAGGATTGATGGTTTCCGGCGCCGACGCATATCAATGGAGTCCTGGCGGAATGACCGGCTCATATGTTCTGGTCTCGCCCAATGAAACAACTGAATACACTGTTGTTGGAATCAGCAAGGCAGGATGTCTCGACACCATTCAGATTACCCAGGTTGTGAAGCCATCACCGTTTGTCGAACTTGCAGCATCGGCCACTGATGTATATTACGGCGATGAAGTATTTCTGCAGGCATCAGGAGCTGACTACTACTCATGGAATCTCGACAATATGTTTGGCGATCACGGATCAATCATAGTGACTGAAAATACGATAGTTGAAGTCACAGGTGAAGCCGGCAATGGCTGTCATGGCAGCGATACAGTCGAAATCCGCATTCTTGGTTATCATGCGCTGAAAATCCCCGAAGGATTTTCACCCAATGCAGATGGAATCCACGACAGATTTGATATCATCGGCATCGAGGCCTTCCCGTCCAACTGGTTGAAAGTGTACAATCGCTGGGGCAGTCTTGTATTCGAATCAAGCGGATACCACAACGAATGGGACGGTTTTTCGAACAGCAAACTGCTGAAGGGATCTGTCAAGCTACCTGAAGGAACATACTACTACATACTGGACCTTGGCGATGGAACAGAATTGTTATGCGGCTCAGTGTATATCTCCAGATAAATCGCAGAAGAAGTTTCATTATTTAAAAACTACAACAATGAAAACAATAATAAAAATAATCGGATTTGTCTGCGCAGCTGCTTTCATATTCAATGCAGACATCGCCTCAGGGCAACAGGAAGGGCTATATACACAGTATATGTTCAATACACTGGTGTTTAATCCCGCATACGCGGGCTCTCAGGATGCATTCGTTGCATCGCTGCATGCACGCACACAATGGACCGGCTTTAAAGATGCACCGGAGACACAGACATTACTCATTCACTCACCATTGAAAGTTGAAAACATGGGAACAGGATTGTCTGTTGTCAACGATATCACCGGACCATTGACACAAAGAAATATCATGGCTTACTATTCATATGGCGTCAGGTTTTCGGAAAGTGACAGGCTGACTTTTGGACTGAATGCCGGGATTTATACTCTGACTGCAAATCTGCCCGACGTGGAGCTTTCAACTGAGGAATATGATCCTGCATTTGCCGGTGTGTATAAAAATGCAGCCAAATTCAATGTGGGCTTTGGCATGTTATATCAATCGGCCAGCTGGTACTGTGGAATATCGGCGCCCAAGCTGTATAATTCTGAATTTCTGGGTGACAAGGATCGTGAAGACATTGTGTTGAAGAGTCATTATTATCTGCTTGGAGGAGCAACCTTCAGATTGTCGGATAAAGTAGATCTGAAGCCATCGTTGCTCATGCGCAAAGTGAGTGGTGCCCCGTTTGGAATGGATCTGTCAGCGTTGGTGGAAGTGAATGAGAAGTTTTGGGCAGGTCTGGCAGGCCGGTGGGAAGAAGGAGCCAGCATTATTGTTGGCGGTGTGATTACAGAAGGCATCCGTTTCGGGTATTCCTATGATGTTACTTTAAGTACCCTGACAAAGGTAAGTTCGGGCTCTCACGAAATTTTCATCAGCTACGAACTGCCGCTAAAGACAACACGAAACCCTTTATTAGGTGATCGCTGAAAACCAGGTTTAGTGACTTCCTGTTGATTGCGTTCACTCAGCTTTCAGATGAACAGTGTTGTCTTTACAGGCCCGGAGCAAATGCTCCGGGCTTTTTTTATACGTTGGGCGTAGTCTAAATATATATTTTGGTTGAGGCTGTCTCAAAATAGCGGTTTGTTACGACATTCCACCGTTCCGGCCAAGAATAACCCTCTAAGAGTTCCGAACTCTTCGAGGGTTTTCTATACAGGACGGAACATGGAACCGTCGTAACAATAGCAAAAACAACGGTTCCATGTCCTTCAGCTCCTTCGTCGCATCGGACGATGGAATGATGTTTTTGCGCTGAGGTCTTAATTTTGAGACAGCCTCGGCAGTGAAATTAATAAAGACTACGCCCAACGTATTAAAACATGTTTCGTTGCTTTTCATTTTTCCGGAATCCATTACCTTTGAATTCCATATCGCTCTGCTATGATTAAAAACAATTATTTCATTTTTGTCATGATGATTTTACTTTTTTCATGCACCGGAAAACAAAAAGCAGATCTGATTCTGCACAACGGTGTTGTTTATACTGTTGACAGCGCATTCACCATGGCGGAGGCCTTTGCTGTAGCCGATGGAAAAATTGTTTCGGTCGGCAGCAACGAGGAAATTCTTTCGGCATACAAAAGCGATTCTGTCATCGATGCCGCTGGCAAAGCCGTTTTCCCGGGATTCATCGATGCGCATTGTCATTTCTTTGGCTATGGTCTGAATCTCACAAAAGCGGATCTGGTCGGATGCAGATCAGAAGAAGAAATGATTGAGCGTGTTGCCGCATGGGCTGAAAAAAATCCCGATGGCTGGGTGCTTGGCCGTGGCTGGGATCAGAATGAATGGCCATCGAAAAAATTTCCTGATAAAACAAAACTCGACAGCTTGTTCCCAAACCGGCCGGTGTATCTCACACGCGTGGACGGACATGCTGCGCTGGTGAATTCAGAAGCATTGCGAATCGCGGAAATCAATTCAGATACAAAAGTTTCCGGTGGAAAAGTGGAGCTTGTAAACGGCTCTCCAAGCGGAATTCTGATTGACAATGCCATGGACCTGGTGTTCGGAAAAATTCCGGCACCATCGGAAAGACAATCCGAAGACGCATTGCTGAAGGCGCAGCAGAACTGCTTTGCTATTGGTCTGACCACTGTCGATGATGCAGGCCTTTCTCTCGAAACAGTGCGGCTGATTGAAAAACTGCAGAAAGATGGTAGGCTGAAGATGAGAATCTATGCGATGCTTGATCCGACCGAAGAAAATTTCGAGGCATTTCAGAAACCATATTCAACGGATCGTCTTACCGTACGTTCATTTAAAATATATGCCGACGGTGCATTAGGGTCACGCGGTGCATGGCTACTGGAGCCATATTCCGACGATCCGCAAAACAGGGGTTTGTTGTTGCAGGATACTTCGTATTATCATTTATGGGCAAAACGTTGCAGGGAAAACGGATTTCAGCTGAACGTGCATGCTATTGGTGATGCGGCAAATGAACTCATGCTGACTGTTTTTGCGCAGTACAATGAAAAGAAAAACGATCTGCGCTGGCGCATCGAACATGCGCAGGTACTGGCAGAAAAAGATATTGATATGTTTGGCAATTACGGCATCATTCCTTCGGTTCAGACCACCCACGCCACATCGGATATGAACTGGGCGGAGGAAAGACTTGGCGACAGAATCCGGTTGGCATACGCATACAAAATGCTGATGCAGCAGAATGGATGGATTCCGCTGGGCACCGATTTTCCGGTTGAATTCATCAATCCCATGTTTACTTTTTTTGCAGCGGTTGCGCGCCAGGATGCTGATTGCATGCCCGAAGCCGGCTTTCAGACGGAGAATGCACTCACACGGAAAGAAGCATTGCGCGGCATGACCATCTGGGCCGCCATGGCCAATTTCGAAGAGAAACAAAAAGGAAGTCTGGAGGTTGGCAAAGCCGCCGATTTTGTCATTCTCGACCGCGACATCATGCAATGCCCCATACGCGAAGCCCGCGATGCAAAGGTGCTGCGAACGGTTCTGAACGGTGCAACTGTTTATTGCGTTGAATAAGGCTGATGGTCACGCGTCATGAGACGCGCGCCCAGGTTTAGGTCAAGCAGCTTTCAGTAATCAGTTATCAGCTTTCAGCTCTGAGACGGGGCTGGGAAGTTTAAGGATATTAATCATAGCTGGCAGCTTCAGCTGTCAGAATTTAGAAAGGTTGCTGGTTTTGTTGCCGAAGGTGTAAAAAAAGCTGCGAAGCACAAACAGATGCGCTGAAAGCGCAAAATATATTAGCCCATGGCGAAGCCCCGGGTAAAACGCGCGCAGCACCCCTAAATGAGAGCCGTCTGATGCTTTAGATAAAGAAAATAATGATCACATTTTCATTTCATTATAATTCAATATTTTTGCATTTAATGAATACAACACAGCACAATTGCCGGCCCGGATGCGCGGCCTGCTGTATAGCTCCGAGCATATCATCGCCGATACCCGGAATGCCGCACGGTAAGCCGGCCGGAGTACGCTGCATTCATTTGACTGATGAACTTCTATGTGACCTGATTGATTCACCTGATCGGCCGAAAGTGTGTTTCGGATTTGTTTTCGATCCGCTCATCTGCGGTGATTGCAGCAAAGATGCAATGAGGATTATTGCGGATCTCGAGAAATAAAATTCCATAACGGAAATTCCATAAATAATTACTGATCATCCTTAATAATGCCAGTGATCGACTCATAGTCCAACAGAAAGAGTGTGAAAATAGAATATATGTGTGGCGATGACCCGATGTGGCGATGATGCGACAAATAAAATTTCGCATAAT
>Ga0116172_10002163_pt1 | contig 17380 bp, 11 predicted proteins | sample AD_UKC083_MetaG_FD_89799 | JGI IMG/M metagenome (GOLD analysis project Ga0116172, IMG submission 89799) | Active sludge microbial communities of municipal wastewater-treating anaerobic digesters from USA - AD_UKC083_MetaG | ecosystem: Engineered > Bioreactor > Anaerobic > Digestate | place: USA...
GGAGAAGCAAAGGCTTCTCGCGGTTTGAGCCGCAGGGAGGTGGGGCACGGCAACCTCGCCTGGAGGGCACTCAAAGAGGTTGTACCGGTAGGCGAAGATAATCCCTATGCAGTACGCGTAGTGTCGGATATCCTGGAGTCCAACGGTTCCTCTTCGATGGCTACCGTATGTGCGGGTTCTCTTGCACTCATGGATTGCGGCGTGAAGATTTCCAAGCCCGTTTCAGGTATTGCAATGGGTTTGATTTCAGATAGTGAGTCTTCAAAATATGCAGTTCTTTCCGATATCCTCGGTGACGAGGACCACCTCGGAGATATGGACTTCAAGGTTGCCGGCACCAAAGATGGTATTACAGCTACCCAAATGGACATCAAGGTTGACGGTCTCTCTTATGAGGTACTTGAAAAGGCTCTTGAGCAGGCACGCCAGGGTCGCAACCATATTTTGAATGAAATGCTTAAAACTATCTCGGAGCCTCGCGCAGAGTACAAGCCCCATGTGCCACGCATTATTCAGATTGTGGTTCCCGGTGAGTTTATAGGCGCAATTATAGGTAAAGGCGGTGAGGTTATTCAGGATATCCAGAAGCAAACCGAGACAAGCATCACCATCACTGAGTCCAAGGACGAAAAGGGCGAGCCTATCGGCATGGTGGATATTTTCGGAATTGATAAGGAGAAAATGGATGCAGCACTGGCACGTATCAAAGCCATTGTTACGGTTCCCGAAGTGGGTGAAGTCTACAAAGGTAAAGTAGTATCTATCGTAGAATTTGGTGCATTTGTGGAAATTCTCCCCGGCAAGGATGGTCTGCTCCATATTTCAGAGATGGATTGGGGTAAAACGGAAAAGGTTGAGGATCTCTTCCAGGTTGGTGATGAGGTAGAAGTAAAACTCATCGAGATCGATCCTAAAACCAATAAGCTTCGTCTTTCCCGCAGAGCCCTTTTGGAGAAACCCGAAGGTTATGTGGAGCCTGTGCGCAGGCCCCGTCCTTCAACCCCTCGCCCTCACAGCGGCCACAGCGGTCACGGCGGCGGTGATCGCAGCGATCGTGGCGACCGCAAAGGCGGCTTCCGAAAAGATTTCAATAAAGGAAAGAAATAGTAGAAAACGGCCCTCAAGGGCCGTTTTTTAATTCCGAAAATACTCACACTATACACTTTTTTCCTATCTTTGTCCGTAGAGGGTGTATGAAAAGGTTATTATTAATACTATTGCTTGTTATGACGAATTTGTTTGGTACTGCCGCAGATGATAGAGGCTCTTTGTGCTTTTTTTCTTATAGTGTAGGAGGTGGAATGAGACAATTTTCCGGTTTTTCATATCAGGTCTCCCGCTTGGATGACGGCAGCACAGAAATTCTCATTAATGAGGATTTCCCTGATCAGAAAAGGATCATTATCTCGGATCAGGCTGTGTTCAGTGAGCTGCAGGCAATCATTGATCAGTACAACATGACCTCATATAAAGGGAGGTATGAACCACCTCTACAGGTTTTGGATGCCGATTCATGGCATTTTGACCTTAAATACGAGTACGGTTTTACAGTTAGTGCAAGTGGTACTCAAAGGTATCCTCGTGGCGGAGCAGCCGCTTTCAAGGCTTTGAAAGAGTATTTTAAAAAGTGGCATGATATGCCGTCTGAAGTAGATAACATTGTATCGTTTGATTATACCTGCGTTACCGGAAAGAAAGATAGGATCAGTTATAAAGTAAGCAGCGGCGAAGAGGGTATTACCATGCACCTTGTCGATGTAAAACAGGGTTTTGACGAGAAATTGAGGCCTAACCCATCCATATTTGAAAAAATTCGCAAATGTCTTATCGTCTACAATATGGATACTCCTGATGCCTATACTTATTTCAACAAGAAAGAGCAGGGACAATGGTCTTTCGATGTGAAATATGCTTCCGGAGAGCATCTCGCCCTGAAAGGCAGTTATGGAGATAACAAGGGAGGATTTATTGATGCGCTTGAGAGTATTTTTCAGGACTGGCTCCCGGTTAAGGGTAAAATGATAAGGTTCAGGTTTGATTGGCAGCCCGATTATCAAGGCCGTGTCTGCTATTATGTGAATGCAACGACTGACGATCCTACAATCTATTTCCATAAAGGGAGCGGTCACGACTATCCTGCTCCCATACCCATAGGAGATGAGGATTTGGAGCTTCTGAGACGCTTTGTGGCTTCGATGAAAGTAGACAATACTTATGAGGATACTACTTCGCCGGAGGGAAAGGGTAATTGGTATCTCACCATCAATTTTGATACTGGAGACATCCTCGGTATAAACGGGAGGATCAGCAATCCTCGCACTGAAGAGGAAATGCGCATCTGTGATCCTATTCACGATTTCTTCAAACCGATAATTGAAAAATTGGAAAAGCAGATGCTGGAAATAAATGCTCTTCAGGAGGATGACGCTAAGTATGTCCCAGGAGGCCAACAGGAGCAAAGTTCTAAGTCTGCCACTCGCAAGTGGTGGCAATTCTGGAAATAATTTACTTCTACCAAATTAAAACACAACGGGGCTGACATCATGTCAACCCCGTTGTGTTTGGTAAGCTTTTAAAAATCTTTTGGATGAGAAAGCCTATTTTGCAAGAGCGGAAAGTTCCTCACATAGGCCGTCCAGACCTGCTATCAGATCATGGCCTACTGCCTTATAATGGGCTTTTATTGCCTTTTTACTACTCTTGTCAGGATGATTTACTCTGTAAAAGAGGCTATCTGCAAGGTCGCTGGCCTTATTTATGAGTTGTTCTACGCTTTCAAGATCCTTATCAGGATGCAGCATGGCAAAAAGCAGACAATCTTCAACAAAATCTCCGATGAGAAACTCTATGTCCTTCTTAATTACTCTAAGATTCATATCTATATTCCTTTAAAATTCGGCTGCAAAGGTAACATTAATAATATTTTTTACAAAGAGATGATGCCGGGCTTTTTCGTAAGTCCCAGACCAGGTTTGTCCTCCAGGGTTATACGTCCGTCCACCAGCTTCATTCCATCGAAGCAGTCATTGGCAATCAGATAGTTGCCGTCTAGATCTGCCCACTCCACTTTCGGAGCGATCTGTGCTGCCGCTGAAATTGCAACGGAGGTCTCGGTCATACAACCAACCATGATTTTCATATGGAGAGCGTTTGCCAGTGAGACCATTTCTCGTGCTTCGCGCATTCCCGTACACTTCATCAGCTTTATATTAATACCATGGTAGACACCTTTTAATTTGGGGATATCGGTCAGGCGCTGACAAGCTTCGTCGGCAATGATGGGTAGAGGACTGCGCTCGGTCAACCATGCAGTCTCATCAACCATCAGTTTGTGCATAGGCTGCTCAATCATATTGACATTTCTCTCGGCAAGCCAGTTGATCATGTCGAGTGCGTAGTGTTTGTCTCTCCAGCCCTGGTTGGCATCGATGCAAATCACGGTATCTGTCTTTGCACGGATGAGGTTTATCATTCTCTTGTCCTCTTTTTCCGTCATTCCGAGCTTTACTTTAATCACTTTTGTCCAGGAGGCTTCTTCTATTTTCTCATTTACCATATCGTCACTTGCATCGTAGCCTATGGTGTATGAGGTGTTGGGGCAGTCATCGGGATTAAATCCCCAAATCTTCCACCAAGGTTGTCCCATAATATTGCCCACGAGGTCATGCAGAGCAATGTCTACGGCAGCTTTAGCTGCGGTGTTATTGGTGGTCAGTTTGTCCACTTCCAACATTATATCCTCTATGCGGAAAGGATTGTCAAACTTGGGGAGTACATTTTCAGCTACTTTCTTTAGAAACTCGTGTGCCGAAGCCTGTGTCTCTCCCAGGTAAGGAGGCATCGCTGCCTCGCCATATCCCGCATATCCATTCCATGTGATACGACTTATCACGATAGGTGTAGTGGTCCTTGATGATCCTGAAATGGTAAAAGTGTATTTCATTTTGCCCATGAAATTCTCCCACTGGAGATCGAGCTTGTTCGTGGCAACTTTGCTCTTTTTTGCTGCATTTGCAGCGAACAGGTCTCTTGGATGCCAGAATGCGGCTGCTGCGGTCATCAAACCGGCTGCCTTTAAAAATTGTCTTCTGTCGCTCATATTTCTATTATTTCGTAGTTATTATCATTAGAAATACCAAGGGTGTTTGGCTATTGATACCAGGCCTTCAACCTCGTCTGCTTTATTTATAATGCGCCTTGCACGCACCAGTGTGCCGTCATAGAAATCTTCTGCATCGGGCATCAGTGAGTTGGTATGGACATTGGTGGCTGCATGGATAAATCTGCCCTCTCCGAGGTAGATCCCGACATGGGTTATTCTTTCACCCCTCTCTTCAGTAGCTTTACGGCCAAAGAAGAGCAAGTCGCCGGGCTGCAGGTCTCCGGGGAAATTCTCAACATTTACATCATCACCTACTTTTGCCTGCTGGCTGGCATCCCTGCGGGTAATAACTCCGTTGAGGAAGAGAACGGTCTTTACAAAACCGCTACAGTCCATAGCCTTAATGGAGGTACCTGCCCACAGATAGGGGAATCCGAGGAAACTCTTGCCTGTGGCAATGATATTTTCCGCATTGGCTTTGCGAGAGGCAATCCAGCTGTTGAACGTCACTGCATCCGTTTTAGGGATAAATGCAACCTTTCCATCAGGAGTCTTAATTTTGAAATATTGCCCCTGTTCCCCAACTCTCTCAACTATGTTTCCCCATACACCGTCACTTAAAACCTGTGAGGTGGCATCCGCCTTTTCACGCAATAGAGTGTAATATGTTGTAAGTATCAGACGGTCGGAGGCCTTCCACGCGTTGAGTTCCTGTTCATCCATCCTCTGTACGCTACCGACAGTCACCCAGGCATGATATCCTTCGGGAGTGACGATCCTATACCAATAGCTGCGTTTTTCAAGTAATTGTACAGGTGTACCCATCAGCAGTTGGGTGGCCATTTCCGAAGAGTAGTCAGCCTCATATCTGACATTGGCTACCGAGTGTGATACCACTGCCCACTTCTTTTCTCCAAATGCAGGATCCGGAAGCACTATCATGCTATCGAGTACATTGAGACCCTTTTCCGAGAGAGCCGCCAGCAGCGCATCCTTGGCCTCCTGTTCCGTGGTGGAGCCATAAAGGACCTTCTGTCCATCAACATCTTTGAGTATCGGTTCATAACTCTTATCCCTACGGTCAGGAGCATATTGTGCTTTAATTTCTTTGGAAATTGAATCAAACTGCTCAGTGAAGGAGTCTGTGGGGGATCCACAGGATTGGATCATCATTAAGGCTGCAATAGCCGGAATCAGGAGTCGTTTCATTCTTTTAAAATTATTGGTTTAAACTTCAAAAATACTCTTTTTCTTATCTTTGTGCAAGAATAGGCAGCAAAAATGAAAAAAAGATATAACTCCTTTGTCGGATACTACAAGAGTAAATATGGCAGCAGACTGCAAAAAATAGTGGTAGATGCCGGTTTTACCTGTCCCAATCGTGACGGATCAATTTCTGTCGGGGGATGTACCTATTGTGACAATAATGCTTTCCACCCTTCATACAGTACTCCTGACAAGAGCATCACGCAGCAGATGGAGGAGGGGATGGAGTTTCACCGTCGCAGATATCGTACTGCAAGCAGTTATATTGCCTACTTCCAGCCCTATTCCAATACCTATACTCCGCTTGAGCGCTTAAAAGAACTCTACGCGGAGGCTCTTTCACATCCCAATGTGGTGGGCATAGCGGTGGGAACCCGTCCCGACTGTATTGATGAAGAGAAGCTTGATTATCTTGCAGAACTCTCGCAGAAATACATAGTGATGGTAGAGTACGGTATCGAATCGTGCTACGATGCCACTTTGGAGCGAATCAATCGTGGTCATACATTTGAACAGGCTGCCCGTGCCGTCAGGATGAGCGCAGAGCGCGGACTCGATGTTTGTGCGCATTTTATTTTAGGGCTTCCCGGAGAGAGCAGGGAGATGATGCTTGATAGTGCTTCAGTAATTAATTCGTTGCCACTAACCTCGCTCAAATTTCACCAACTGCAGATAATCAAAGGTACCCGTATGGAGTATGAGTTCGAGGCTCAACCGGAAGAGTTCGTCACTTTTACATTGGACGAATATCTCGATTTTTTTGTGGATATGCTCGAACGTCTACGGCCCGATATCCGTATCGAAAGATTTGCCGGGGAGGTGCCTCCAAGGTTTGTCAAATCCACTCCATGGGGTCTTATTCGCAATGTGGAATTGCTTAGATTACTTGAAAAAAGGCTCGAAGAGCGTGATAGTTGGCAGGGCAAATTGCTCTGAAACGAACTTTTGTTATATTTGTAGTTTATAATTGATAATTATTGCGATATGGAACATTATTCCGACAAGATCATAATGGAAGGATTGGCTTACGATGACGTATTGTTGATTCCGGCCGAGTCAGGTGTTTTACCGAGGGAAGTTGATATTACAACTCAATTTACCAGAGAGATACCTCTCCACATTCCTATAGTATCCGCAGCCATGGATACGGTCACTGACGCAAATATGGCGATTGCCATAGCACGCGAAGGCGGTATTGGCGTTATCCACAAAAATATGCCCATCGAACAGCAGATGGAGCAGGTACGTAAGGTCAAACGTGCCGAGAACGCCATGATATACGATCCTGTCACAATTAAATATGATGCTTCGGTAGGCGATGCACTCCAACTGATGGCAGAAAACCGAATAGGCGGTATCCCCGTTGTGGATGATCAGAATTATCTGATAGGTATCGTCACCAACAGGGATCTCCGCTTTCAGGAAAACTATAAGACTCCTATATCCGAGGTAATGACCTCTGAAAATCTCATCACGGTAGGTCCAACAATCGACATCCCCCAAGCTACAGAGGTTCTTAGCAAATATCGCATAGAAAAGCTCCCCGTTGTGGATGAAAATAATAGACTGGTAGGTCTGATTACATATCGTGATATAATGAAGATCAAGAAGAATCCCACCGCCAGTAAAGATTCTCGTGGGCGCCTGCTGGCAGTCGCTGCAGTAGGCATCAACAGTCACAGCTTAGAGGATGTAGAGAAGCTCGTCTCTGTGGATATCGATGCAGTAGTCCTGGATACGGCCCACGGACACTCCCTTTTTGTGCTACAAACCATCAAGAAAATACGGAAAGCTTTTCCCCATTTGCAGATAGTGGCCGGCAACATTGCTACCGCCGAGGCAGCTATTGCCCTTAAAGAGTGCGGAGTAGATGGAGTAAAGGTGGGCATCGGCCCCGGTTCCATCTGTACTACCCGTATTATAGCAGGTATTGGAGTTCCTCAATTTAGTGCAGTAATGAATACTGCGGAGGCCCTTAAAGGAAGTGGAATTCCCATCATTGCAGATGGCGGTGTCCGCTACTCCGGAGATATTGTCAAGGCGCTTGCCGCAGGTGCGAGCACCATCATGGCAGGATCGCTCTTTGCCGGAGTTGAGGAGTCTCCGGGAGAGGCAATCATCCTCAATGGCCGTAAGTTCAAATCCTACCGTGGCATGGGTTCACTCGAGGCTATGCAGAGGGGGTCCAAAGATAGATATTTCCAAGATATGGAAGAGGATATCAAGAAGCTTGTGCCTGAAGGAATCGTTGCGCAGGTACCTTACAAGGGCACTCTTGCCGAGGTTATCTACCAGTTGATCGGAGGTTTGAGAGCAGGTATGGGCTACTGTGGCGCAGCAGACCTCGCTGCTCTTCGCAAGGCTAAATTTGTAAAGATTACCCATGCAGGAATGGTGGAGAGCCACCCTCACGATGTGACAATAACCCGTGAATCCCCCAATTATTCCAGATAGACCGCTATGCAGAAGGTACTCCTGATCATAATATTGATGCTTATCATTTCCGGCTGCTCCTTTATAGAAAAAGGGGGCAGGGGCCGTTATGACCGCAGGGTTGCAAGAATAGGTCATGAAGTGCTGTATGAGAGCGACATCGTGCGTATGATGCCGGATGGCGTCTCATCTGCGGACAGTGCGGCAATGGTCACGCGTTATATTAATACCTGGGCACTGGGTCGACTGTTACTGCTCAAAGCTGAGGAAGAGCTTTCCAAGGCTGAGCGCGATGTTACTGCCGAGGTAGAGGAGTTCCGTAACACTTTGCTTGGCTTCAGATTTGAGAAGCGCTGGGTAGAGGAGAGGCGCGACACGGCCGTGACTCTGGAAGAGGCGCGATTATACTATGAAGAGCATCCCTCAAGCAGTATTTTCCCCTATCCATTGGTTAAGGCGCGCGTTATCAAGATTTCTACCGGTTCTCCCTATTATGAGACCGTCAAGGGAGCATACACCGTCACTTCGGAACAGGATGTGGCTGACCTCAAAGAGCTGTGTTACTCTTCTGCTGAGCGCTACACGGACTTCGGCAGGGAGTGGGTGCCTCTTTCACAACTTGCAAAAGAACTGGGTACGGATATTGAAACCTGCACCAGGGAAGTGCTTCCCAGAAGAAGTAGTGAGATGAAGTTTAACGACTCCAATTATCTTATATTTATTGAAGAAAAGGTTGGTGCGGGTGAAGTATCGCCTTTCGAATACAATGTTGCAAGGATTCGCGAAACCATACTGGGCAAAAGAAAACAGGAACTCCTGACAAAATTGGAACAAGACTTGCTTGAAGATGCCCATATTGACGGAACGCTAAAAATTTATTGAAAAATATGAAACACACTCTTGTTGCAACTGCACTCTTTCTCATCATATCCCTATTCGGAATGGATATATCCGCGCAGAGGTATCAGGGAGGATTGATAGACAAGACAATCGTGCTTATAGGTAATGACATGATAATGCTCTCTGATCTGGAAAATGAAGTGCAGATGATGAGTGCAAGAGGCTTCACGGCTGACCGTAGCGCCCGCTGTCAAATACTTGAGGAGATGCTTGTTTCCAAACTTTTCCTAAATCAGGCAAGAATTGACTCTCTGGATGTCAATGAAGCTACTGTTGAGAGTTCGCTTACACAGCGCATCAACGAAGTTATGACACAACTAGGCGGTGAAAAACAGATGGAAGAATATTTCAACAAACCCCTCTATAAACTTCGTCAGGAGTGGAAAGAGATGCTAACCGAACAATCGCTCATTCAGGATATGCAGCGCAAGGTTGCAGGAAATATCCCGAATCTTACACCTTCGGATATAGAGAAATATTGCAAGGAGACTCCCGAAGAGGATCTCCCCATCGTATCTACGCAGTACCGTATTCGTCAGATAGTACTCTACCCTGATAAAGAGGCTGCAGAACTCGAAGTGAAAGAGAGACTTCTTGGGCTTAGAGAGAGAATTGTTGCCGGAGAAAAATTTTCGACACTTGCGCGAATCTACTCACAGGATCCCGGTAGTTATACAAAGGGTGGAGAGTTGGGTATGGCTTCAAAAACCATATTCTGGCCTGCCTTTTCCGATGCAGCGATGTCGCTAAAAGTAGGACAGGTATCCCAGATAGTGGAAACCCCCGATGGATACCATCTTATCGAGCTGATTGCCCGGGAAGGCGATATGTTTAATGCCCGTCATATTCTTATTAAGCCACATTATACTACTGAGGATCGTGTAAAAGCATTTGACCGCCTGGACACAATCAGAACCAGAATTCTTGGGGATTCCATTTCGTTTTTCAATGCTGCAAGATATTTCTCGGAAGACCGCAAGACTGCTACAAATGGTGGTTTGCTTGCAGACGAATACTCCGGCTCCTCATATTTCGAGAAGGACCAGCTAAAGCCTGCCGATTACAATGTGCTCAAAGATATGCAGGAAGGTGATATTTCTGAGCCTTTTGAGTCTCTTGACAACGAAGGCCGCAGCGGTAACACCGTCTACAAGATCATTATGCTGGAAAAGATAATTCCTTCTCATGTGGCTGATTATAAGACCGACTTCAATGTTCTGCTTGATGATGCCAATAGAAAGAATTCAACTGCAGCTATTGATAAATTCATTTCAGAAAAGCAGAAGAGTACCTATATCGTCATAGACCCTCTTTTCAGGGAGTGTAACTTCATGAGGGAAGGCTGGGTGAAATAATCCATGAATCTTATCAGAAAAGTATTCAATATTGCTCTACTTGCGTTCTGTACGCTGCCTTTGGCGGCGCAGAGGAATCTATCGGAAGAGGATATTTTCCGTCTGGTAGATGCAGCATCCGTGCAACAGTTCGAGGAATTTGGCATGAATTACCGTAAGGTACTCGGAGATCCTGCTCGTTTCCTCCATAATAATACTTTTTTATTGTGTGATTCGGCAGTCTGGAATGTCAGCGCCAAGTATATAGAGGCCTATGGCAACGTAAGGATAGTACAGGACGGTACAATGCTTTCAAGTGAATCCGCTACCTATCTGATTGACAATAATATGGTGCGTTTCAACGGCCCGCTTGTGGAACTTGTCGATAAGGAGGGCAATAGACTCCGCTCCGATAGGATGGTTTACAATACTAAGGATAGCGTAGCTACCTATGAGTCCGGAGGTGCTATGAAAGATAAAGAGGGTTCGGTCATAGAGAGTCGCACCGGCATCTATGACTCAAAGATCAATACATTTACATTTGATGGAGAGGTTGAGGTCTATACTGATACCATCTTCATGAAATCCACAACTATGCGCTATCTGACGGATGAAAAGAAGATCTATTTCGGTCATAATACCTATACCTGGAGAGGAGATGGCTTCATTAAGTCAGACGCGGGATGGTATGACAACTCCAAGGGCATAATACATTTCGCTTTGGATGTCTATATGAATAACGATGATTATGAAGCGTGGTGTGACGAGGTCTATTATCATCGTGAAACCGGTCGTACGGAGATGTACAACAATATCCAGATCCTTAACGAGAAGGATTATATGACCATCCTGGGCAACAAACTGATATATACCGCCGATACGGTTGCTACACTAACAGATCGTCCCGCAATAGCCTATTATGGAGAGAATGAAAATCATATAGTGGACAGTTTATTTTTTGGGGCGGACACTCTTCATTTATATACCATCAAACGCAATTATATTCCAAAGGAAAATATTGATAAGGCAAAAGAGAGACAAAAGAGCCTCCTATTTGATGCATTGACGGAGTTGCGCAACAAGCAGGCTGAAGAACGTGCCAAAGAGGCAGAAAAAAAGATGCGAGAACTGGGAAAACTCCCACCGATTCTTCCCCAAAAAGATTCTGCCGCTGCTCCTCCGGTACAGGATTCCCTCGGCACATCCTCTTTAGATTCTATTGCAATCCAGGTCGACACTACAGCCGCCATGTTTCCGGGGGATACGATTCCTACCCAAAAAATGCTCCATGGAATTGCCCGGGACAGCACTTTTGCCGATACATCAAAACCGCTGTCCGACCTCCAGGACAGCACCCTGCTTCAAACAGGAAAGCTGTTATCCAATCTTCCGGATAGTACTATGGTTAAGATGCAGGAAGAGCTGGCTGAACCTCCGGACAGCACCGCGCTTAAACATATTATTGCATACCGCAACGTACGGGTTTGGAGATCCGATTTGCAGATGCGATGTGACTCGCTTTTCTTCTCTGAACTCGACTCCATTGCCCAACTTTTCGGGCGTCCCATCCTATGGAACAAGATCAAAAACCAGCTCACTTCCGATGAAATGCAGTTGATGCTCAAGGATGGCAACCTATATAGGGGTAGTATGCTCAGCAATGCGATGATTATCACTCAGGAGGATACTATCCACTTCAACCAGATAAAGAGTACTGAGATGATGGGCTTCTTCAGAGAGAATCAACTCTATAGATACGATGCCCTGGGAGGTGTGTATGCCATTTTTTATGTAGTGGAAGATCAGACTATAACCACGATTAATGTTAAAGAAGCGGAATCAATGACTGCGGTAATCAAGGATGGCAACGCAGAGCGGTTGATCTACCTTTCAAAAATCAATAGTGATGCCTACCCGTTGGCTGAGCTTGCGAAAGAAAAGCAACGCCTGAAGGGCTTCGAATGGAGAGGGGAGGAGCGGCCCGTAGATCGCTTTGACATAACTTCGCAGCCTGTTTATCTCTCTCACAGAGATCGCTATATTGATATCACGCGACCGGATTATACTTATTCCAATAGGTATTATAATGATCACATGAGCAAAGTAATTAACGAGATAAATACCCGGGCGGAGCGTGAAAGGCAGCGTCAGAGCGACCTTGCCGAGGAAGAGGCCCGCAAGGAGCCTGACTCGCTTAATACTAAAACCGGAGTCGAGAAAAAGTAGAAGTTGATATCTATAAGTAGGAACAACAAGAGGGTGACCAAGTGGCCACCCTCTGTTGTTGTATAGAGCTGCAAAGATTAATCTTTGTAGCCGGGGTTCTGTTGGAGTTCAGGATAGAGCAGCCTCTCGGTGTGTGAAATCGGGAGAACTATTTTTTCGTAGTCCCAGCTGAAGGATTGCTTGTAGCCGCTGCCTACTGCATACTCATGAGGATCGTTTGGATCTCTGGTAATGGTGCCGCCCCGACGCATGACGTCGAAGAAGCGATGGCCTTCTCCGATGAACTCTTTCTGACGCTCAAGCTGAATAAGATCAAGGGTTGCCGTAACGTTGGCTGCTGTAGGATCAGCTCTCTTGCGTATTCTATTGAGGTAGTTGCTTGCATCGGATGCCTTGTTGGTCTCAAGAGCTGCTTCGGCTGCGATAAGATAAGCCTCGGTAATACGCATGACGCGAGGGTTGTTACGACGGAATGTGTAAACCCTATCCTTGTTGCCTATAAATTTTCTGAGCCAATAATCTCCACTCTGACGTGCTCCCGTAACAGGGTCGTCGTAAGCAATCATCTTACCACGCACGTCATTTGGAGTATTCTTGAAGAGGTTTCTCCATTTTAGAGTGGGGATTACCGATCCACCTGCGTTCTTGTCATCAAACCACATATTGTGATAGATGGTGTAGAAACCTCCGTCAGGGTCAATATCGCTATCAACAGTAACGAGGAGCTCAAGTACACTCTCATCGTGGCCTTCTCTGCCCCAATATTCCAGATACTCTTCGTTGGTTGCAAGCTTGTAAGGAGAGTTGTTTATAACCTCTGTTGCGCATGTGTATGCGTTGGCATATTCACCTTTGTAGAGGTGTACCCTGGCTTGGAGCAGTCTTGCTGCCCAGTAGTTGAAGTGACCTGTGTTTTTCTGCTTTGAGAGAAGACCTACGGCAGTTTCGAGATCTTTCTGGACGAGAGCATAAGTATCGGCAACTGTTTTTCTGGGGATCCTAGCCTCCGAGGGGGATGCCACGGTTTCGAGTATCACCGCACCCAGGGATGCACCATTATCCTTTAGGTAGGGATATCCGTAGAGTCTGGCAAGGTCAAAGTAGCAGAGAGCCCGTATTGCATGAGCTTGCCCGAGATAGTCATTTCTCTGTGCAATCTGGGCGGCGCCTGATGCCGGAAGTGTCTCGATATTCTCAATTATGGAGTTGGCTCTCATAATCACATTGTAATAGGTGTTCCAGAAACCGAAATAGGTATTGGCTTCCGAATCATAATCAAGGCAGTAAAATATGTTGCCGGTGCCGCTGACCTGTCTGGGATAGATATTGTCAGCTCTCATGTCACCCATGTATGCCCACCAGGAGCCATACATTGTGTAATATTTTAATTGAGTATAAAGACCGTTAACAACAACCCCTGCGTCATAGAGCGTTGCCATAGCAGTCTCAGATACGACGGAGTCGGTAGGCATTCTGTCGAGGAAGCCTTCGCAAGAAGAGAATCCGAGCACCATACCGGCCGCAATTACTATGCTAAATATAAATTTTTTCATTTGTACATATATTAATTTAGGGTTGATTTTCATAATCAGAAGCTTACTTCGAGACCGAATGAAACAGACCTCAGAGCAGGCATACCGTAGCGGTAGCGACCATTTACGGTAACCTCAGGGTCAATATCCGTATTTGCGAATGTAATCAAGTTGGTGCCTGATACATATACGCGGGCTCCCACTACATTGATCTTGTTGAGGAGAGCGCGGGGAACGTTGTAAGAGAGGGTCAGGTCTTTAAGCCTTAGGAAGTCAGCTTTGCTAATATATCGGCTTGAGTAGTAGTAACCACCCTGGTTGTTGCCAACGATACGGATAGGTTGTGTTCCGTTGGGGTTGGAGGGAGACCAGGTGTCAACCTGACTGGCCGCAATATTTCTGTGGAATGTATAATAACCGTCGTTACTAATTTGCTCCACTGCCTCGTTCCAAACATAAGCCCCATATCTGTAAGCCCATGACATTGAGAGTGAAAGGTCTTTCCACCTGACATTGGCGTTGAATCCGCCGAATCCTTTGGGGATGGCTGTCATACCGTCAAGAATCATGGAGCTTGCATTATTTCGGTTTGTAGGGTAATAGTTGTAACTGTCGTAAGGCATTGTACCACCTTTCTCAATCCTGGTGCCATCCTTTAGCATTACAGTCTTATTGACAGTTGCACCCTTCTCATAGAAGGTTCCCTCTGCATACATAGGGTAACCTGCTTTCAGTAACGAGTTGCCCATATAGTTGTCCTCAGGGGAAACTCCGAGATAGTTTCTGGTGTAGAATTGGTAGAAGTTGTAACCCTCCTTCCAAATGTGAGGTGTGCTAACTATAGTCTCTCCCTCTTTGGAGAGAGAGAGTACTTCGTTGTGGAGATATGACCAGTTGGCACCTACCGATACGTCCCAATCCTGAGTCTTGAGGATATCAACATTAACAGAGAGCTCCCAACCTTTGTTTACCATTGAGCCGATGTTGGTAAGAGTGCTTGAAAAACCTGTGGTCGTAGGCACTGAAGCATCAAGCAGGAGGTCGGTGGTGAGTTTACTATAATACTCAGCTGTAAAGGTATATCTGTCAAAAATGGTTGCATCGAGACCGATGTTCCAGTTGGTGTTCTTTTCCCATGAAAGATCGGAGTTGGCCAGATTCGCAGGATAGCTTGCGCCGTAGTCACCATAAGATGTATAGGCATATACCGCCATATAGCCATAATAGTTCGAAGGAAGTGTGCCTGAAGTACCATAGGATGCACGCAGTTTGGCATCATTCAGCCAGTCTGCCCTCAGCCACTCTTCATTGGAGAATCTCCATGATCCTGATATTGACCAGAAGTTACCCCAGCGGGTCTCCTTTGAAAGCCTTGAAGAACCGTCACGACGATATGTACCGGTAAGGTAGTACTTACCATCATAATCGTAGTTCACACTACTCAGAGCTGAAAGCAGAGCATCAGCCTGTGAGTATGAACGACCGTTGTCAAATCCTGTGGCGAGGATGGACTCCGTAGCACCGAGGTGTGAGAAGTCAATTTTTGCAAGGCCGAGGTAGAAGTAAGTCTCCTGCTCTGCCTCCCATCCTACCATAGCGCCCAGATGGTGTTTGCCCCAGGTTTTATCGAAGTTGACAGTAGTGGAGCTAACCAGGCGGCTGATATTACGGTTGCGGTCGGAAATGAATCCTCCCACTTTGGAATAGGCGTAGAAGTTAGGGTGACCATAGTACCATGCAAAGCGGTCTCTCTGGTTGATCCAGTCGTTACTGATAATGGTTTTGGCTTTCAACCAGTCGGTAAATTTAACTTCAGCATATGCCTTGAGGAGGAGACGGTTCTGATTGTAGTCGTTATATTCTTTGCCCCAGGATCCCAAAGGGTTAACCGTAGTCATTGAAGGGTTCCAACACTCGAGATAGAGTGAGCCGTCCTCTTTGTATGCATAGGGCCATCTCTCACTTAGGGGTATTTTCCACATAAAGATAGGGTTCGCTTTTGTAACATAACCCTCCTGGTGCCCCTGCTGATACTGCCATGAGTATTGTAGGTTGCCACCAATCTTGAGCCATTTGCTTATCTGACTCTCGGCGTTAATGGTAGTTGAGAGACGTTTGAGGTAAGAGACCACAACCACACCCTGTTGGTCGGTGTAACCTACCGAAGCATAGATTTTGGACTTGTCCGATCCTCCGGAAATGCTGTACTCGTAGTTCTGAATGATACCGGTACGGAAGATAACGTCCTCCCAATTCTTATAGATATACTTGCTCTCATCTTTGGCAGGGTAGTTCTCTGCAACCTTTGCATTTACATACGCATCAAGGGAACCGTAACTTGCCCATCTGGTGGGGTTGGCGTTTCCATAGTTGGTCCAGGCCTCCCTGTGCAGTGCTTCCGTTTGTGCGTCTGTTGCAAGGGGCAGGTGGTTGTAAGCAAAGTAAGAGAAACCGGCACTTGCCTTGAAAGTAGAAGTAAGTTTGCCGGATCTGCCTCTCTTTGTAGTTATCAGGATTACGCCGTTTGAAGCGCGTGAACCGTAAAGTGAAGCCGCTGCCGCGTCCTTTAGAATGGTAAAAGACTCAATGTCGCTAGGGTTCAAAAAGTTCATAACGCTTGCAGAAGCGTTGCCGGAAGACCAGTTACCACTAGTTGCAGGCACTCCGTCTATGACGTATAAAGGTGAGTTGCCGGCATTAAATGAACCATAGCCACGGATACGAATCTGAGAGTCGGCACCGGGCTGACCTGACATTGAAACGGCTTGAACTCCGGGAGCTTTACCTGCAAGGACTTGTTCAAAGCTCACGATAGGAGCATCCTTTATAGTCTTTTGCTCGACAACCGTAGCAGAACCGGAATAAGATCCCTTCTTAACGGTACCGTAAGCTACGACCATAACCTCCTCCAGAGCTTCCGCATCAGGTGTAAGGATCGCATTGATTACATTTCGCCCACTTACAGGCATCTCCAGATCGTTGAAGCCGATGGAGGAAAAGACAAGAGTCGCATTAGCCGGAACCCCATCCAATGTATAGGTTCCGTCGTCAAGAGTGGCTATTCCCTGCATTGTGCCCTTCACGACAACACTCGCGAAGGGAACAGGTGAGCCATCCTGAGATGAGGTCACTTTTCCCGTAACCCTAATCTGCGCGAACGCCACATTGCAAATCAATGCGGTTAGCGCAATTAACAACAATCTCTTCATAGATTTTTAGTTTTGTGTTTGGTTAATTAATATTTAAGTAAGGTTGTACTTAGGTTAAGGTTTGTAGCCAATTTCATTGTTACACAAAAATAACAAAAAAAAAACAAAATAAAAAGTCCTTTTTGCTGAATTATTTCAAACATCTAAGAAATATCTGAATAAGCGTTTGATTTTCATTTTTTAAGGGGCCTCGAAAAAAAATATTTTGCCGTTTTAAATTTTAATACCTAACTTTATGACTTGAATTCAGAAATTTTTAACGAATTTGAAAAATAATAAACCCTAATTACTTAATTATTAATACACAAAAAAACTATCTATGAAGAAAATCTTACTTCTTGCACTAGCGATATTGACAGTTAATGTCGCTTTTGCTCA
>Ga0116172_10002174_pt1 | contig 17324 bp, 15 predicted proteins | sample AD_UKC083_MetaG_FD_89799 | JGI IMG/M metagenome (GOLD analysis project Ga0116172, IMG submission 89799) | Active sludge microbial communities of municipal wastewater-treating anaerobic digesters from USA - AD_UKC083_MetaG | ecosystem: Engineered > Bioreactor > Anaerobic > Digestate | place: USA...
AGCACGTCAAACATGTCAAACAAGCCCGATTTCTTGCCGGCCAGGAAGCGCACGGCACGCAAACTGCCCTGCGCATAGGTGGCCCGGCTGGATGACTTGTGGCTGATCTCGATGCGTTCGCCGATTCCGGCAAACAGCACCGTGTGGTCGCCCACAATGTCGCCGCCGCGGATGGTGGCAAACCCAATCGATGAGGGATCCCGCTCGCCGGTTACACCTTCACGGGCGTACACCGCACAGTCTTTCAGGTCACGCCCCAGGGCATCGGCAATGACCTCGCCCATCTTCAGCGCCGTCCCGGACGGCGCGTCCACCTTGTGCCTGTGGTGCGCCTCGACAATTTCGATGTCGTAACCGGTAGCCATAGCCTTGGCCGCCATTTCCAACAATTTGAGCGTGACGTTGACACCCACGCTCATATTCGGCGCCATGACAATGGCCATGCCCTTGGCAAGGCTGGCAATTTCCACTTTTTGTTCGTCGGTGAAACCGGTTGTACCGATAACAGCGGCAATGCCCAACTCACGGCAGATCTTGAGGTGCTGTAAGGTGCCTTCGGGTCGCGTGAAGTCAATCAGTACATGGCTGCCCAGCAAACCTTCACGCAAGTCTGAGGTAATGGCAACCCCCGTGGGCTTACCCATTAGGGCACCCGCATCCTGACCGATGGCCGGATTGCCTGCCACGTCCAGCGCACCCGAGAGGGTGCAGTCGTCGGCTACGCGGATCGCATCAATCAGCATCTGACCCATGCGACCGGACGCCCCGGCAACCGCAATCTTGTAAGTCATGTCGAGCGTCTTTCCGGGGTTGTTCAAGGACGTGCTTTTTCCAGCGGAGGGTAGTCCACCGGGACCACCAACCCAGCAGCGGGTGGTGTCACTTTGGCGGGCATGGGGTACTTTTGCAACGCCTCGGGCGATGCTTCCAACACCGGCTTAGCTCCGGAAAGGTTCTGACTTTGGAGTGTCGCCACAAATTCTTTTTCACTAGGCAATTCATCCGCTTCGGTGCGCTCCAGCACATTGTTCTTAAAGAACACGGACACTTTGCGGGCCTGTGGAGGCACACCCTGGCGTTTAAGCGTAAAGACATAGTCCCAGCGGTCCGCATGGAACACACTGCTGAGCAATGCGGTGCCCAGGATGTCACGAACCTGCGCCTTTTGCATGCCAGGCTTGACCAGGGCTAACTGCTCGCGCGTCACCACATTGCCTTGCACGATGTCGCTCTTGTAGGGCGTGACCATGCCAGCAATCCGGGAACTGGCTCCGTCAAAGCTGCCGCAGCCACCCAGGCCCAGCGTTGCAAGGGCCAGCAGGGTCAAGGGGAAGCGGTTGCAATAGTGGTCAGACATGGGTGGTTACGCAAGCTATGATCACAAGATTGTAGCGGTTGAGCACCGCTTGCCCTCTCGCGCAACACCGGCGGAAAGATGCCCATGACCAACATCAACGAACTGAAAAGTACCGGACTCAAGGCTACGATTCCCCGCCTGAAAATACTGGAAGTCTTTCAGCGCAGCACACAGCGGCACCTGACCGCTGAAGATGTATTCCGGGTTTTGCTGCAGGAGCGCTCGGACGTTGGCCTGGCCACGGTCTACCGGGTACTCACCCAGTTTGAGCAGGCCAGCATCCTGAGCCGCAGTCACTTTGAGAGCGGCAAAGCAGTTTATGAACTCAACGAAGGCCAGCACCATGACCACCTGGTCTGTCTGGATTGCGGAAAAGTAGAAGAGTTCTATGACGCCGAAATCGAAAAGCGCCAAAGTGCCGTCGCCAAGGCCAAGGGCTTTGCCATCTCGGACCACGCACTCAGCCTGTACGCAACCTGCACCAAGGACAAATGCCCCCATCGGGCCTTGGCCCAACAAGAACGTACAGGCGTGCTGCGTTAGATTTGCTCAATCACCCTGCGCCATGGCCCGTCGATGGCGCTCGACAAACTCCTGATAGGTATCGATTCCGCGCAGCTGCAAAATGGTGTTGCGCACAGCTGCTTCTACCAGCACCGCGATGTTTCGCCCGGCAACCACCTGGATGACGACCTTGCGAACCGGTATGCCCAAAATGTCCTGGGTCAACGGCTCATAGGGAATGCGTTCGTACTCGCGCTCCAGCGTCTCTCGCCGCACCAGGTGCACGATGAGTTTGAGACGCATCTTGCGTCGCACCGCGGTCTCGCCAAAGATGCCCCGAATATCCAGCAAGCCAATGCCACGGACTTCGAGCAAATTCTGCAGCAACTCGGGGCAACGCCCTTCAATCGTGGTCTGGTTAATGCGGTACAGATCGACCGCATCGTCAGCAACCAGCCCATTGCCACGGGAAATTAACTCCAGACCCAACTCACTCTTTCCAAGACCCGACTCACCGGTAATGAGCACGCCCAGGCCCAAAATATCCATGAAAACGCCGTGCATGGATGAGCGATCGGCAAAGTGCTTCGACAGGTAAGCCCGCAGCACGTCAATGACAAATGACGAGGGCTCCTGCGTGGCAAACATCGGGATCTGGGCCCGCTCGCACATGGACAGCAAAGCCTGTGGTGCCACCTGTGCATCCGCAAGGACCAGAACCGGCGGCTCCAGGGTCACAATGCGGGCAATCCTCCGGGCGCAGTCTTCGGAGGTGGCGTTGGTGATGTAGGCGATCTCTCGCTCACCCAGAATCTGAACCCGGTAAGGGTGAATGTAATTGAGATAACCCACCAGGTCGGCACCCGAGCGTGCAGCGCGAACGGCCACTTCGTCAAAGCGCCGCTCCGATGCACCGAGGCCAGCGACCCACTCCCAGTGCAAACGGGAACGAAACTCTTCAAATAGCACATCAGCACTGACAACGGTAGGTTTCATTGCAGTTGCTTGTTTGGGAGTCGATTCAGGCCAATTGTGCGGACTGCCATCCGGCGATCAAGGCATGCAACTGGCTGGAGTCGGTACTGGCGACCAGCTTTGCGCGCAAGCTTGCGTCACTCAATAATTCGGCAATTTCCGACAGAATTTCCAGGTGTTTCTGAGTGGCCGCTTCAGGCACCAGCAGGAAGATCAGCAAGCCCACAACTTGATCATCCGGTGCATCAAACCCAATCGGATGTGCCAACTGAAACACGGCCGCCATTGGCGACTTCAGGCCTTTGATACGACCATGCGGGATGGCTACCCCGTGGCCCAAACCCGTGGACCCGAGCCGCTCGCGGGAAAAAAGACTATCGGTCACGAGTGCGCGGCTTAATCCATGCAGATTCTCAAACAGCAAACCGGCCTCTTCAAAAGCCCGCTTCTTGCTAGTGACTTCTACTTGGGCCAGCACTTGCGCGGGCGTCAGAATACTGGCTAGTCGGTTCATAATTTGGATCGATTATGCACAAAAAAACCGCCCAGCTTGGGGCGGTCTCGTATGGAAAAACCGGCAAGTAACTACATCAAACGCTTGGGAGCGCTATGGTGGTGGTCTTGCAGGCGATCCTTGTGGCGCACAACCTGTCGATCGAGTTTGTCTACCAGTTCATCCACGGCTGCGTAGAGATCCTCATGGGAACTCTCTGCAAACATGTCGCTACCTTTGACATGGATATTGCACTCGGCACGCTGCCGTCGTTCCTTTTCCTTCTGCTTCTCAACGGTGAGTAGCACCTTGACATCGACCACCTGGTCAAAATGCCGCATGATTCGATCAAGCTTGGTCGTGACATAACTACGCAGGGCCGGGGTAACTTCAAGATGGTGACCGCTGATCGTCAAATTCATAAAAAGCCTCCAATTGCTCTCGGGTTAAAAATCGTGCCACTTGGGTTGGGCAAGAACAGAAACCAAAAAATAACGCGTTTTCTTGATTGCCGTGAAATCACTATGCGCCCGAAAGTACGGAATTGCAATGCCTTTTTTGCTGCGGCACTGCAGCATTTTGATCAGAAGCAGGTGTGCTTCACGCCGCGCACAAAGCCCTTCATCGGAGTGCGATAATTTAAGAGGCACTACTTTTGGAGAGCGCTTTTTGAACACAAGCCCGCAGCGGTAGCCATCTGTCGGTCGCCCATGGACGGCTGCAATCTGATTTCCAAATGATTTGCCATGCTCAATATTTTCACACTCGCCAACGGACGCCTCTTTCAGGAAGAGATCGAGTCGCTGGAGGAGTTGTCCCAATTTCATCCGATCTGGGTAGACCTGGAATCTCCCACCGTTGAGGAAAAGCGCTGGGTCAAACAATACTACGGCCTGTCCATTCCCGAAGACGCGATGGATGAGGACATTGAAGAATCAGCCCGCTTCTATGAGGAAGACAACGGCGAACTGCATATCCGTAGCGACTTTTTGATTGCGGACGATGACGAACCCCGCACGGTACGGGTTGCCTTTATCCTGAATCAGGTGAACAACGAGCTCAAGAGCAAAGGGGTTCTGTTTTCCATTCACGACGAGGACGTACCGGTTTTTCGCCTGCTGCGCATGCGCGCCCGCCGTGCACCCGGCCTCATCGAGGACGCCAAGGAAGTTTTGCTCAAACTCTTCGACGCAGACGCAGAGTACTCAGCGGATACGCTGGAAGGAATCTACGATGAACTGGAAAAAGTCAGCACCAAAGTGCTGTCCGGCGATGTAACCGATGCGTTGGCCAGCGAGGTTTTGGGCGCTATCGCGCGGCACGAAGACATGAATGGTCGCATCCGGCGCAACGTCATGGACACCCGGCGCGCTGTGAGTTTCATGATGCGAAGCAAAATGCTCAATGGCGAGCAGTTTGAAGAAGCCCGCCAAATTCTGCGCGACATTGACTCGCTGGACTCTCACACTGCATTCCTGTTTGACAAGATCAACTTCCTGATGGATGCCACCGTGGGTTTCATCAACATCAACCAGAACAAGATCATCAAGATCTTTTCAGTGGCCAGCGTAGCACTGCTGCCGCCCACCCTGATTGCGAGCATTTACGGCATGAACTTTCAATACATGCCCGAGCTGGCGCAGTCTTGGGGGTACCCCTACGCGCTGCTGCTCATGCTGGCCAGCGCCATGGTGCCCATGTGGTACTTCCGCAAGCGTGGTTGGCTCAAGTAAGAGTCGGCCAACGCGAGCCCGGAAATGAACGTCAACGGCACTCCGTTTCGCACCATCTGGCTCAAGCCGGGAAACGACCACGTGGTTCAGGTCATTGATCAGACCAAGCTCCCGCATGCTTTTGAAGTTAACGACCTGGTCAGCGTAGAGGACGTTTGCAACGCCATTCGGGACATGACCGTTCGCGGAGCCGGCCTGATTGGCGCCAGCGCAGCCTACGGTATGTACCTGGCCTGTCTGCATACACATGCAACGGATTTTCAGCACGATTTGATATGCGCGGGGACCGCCCTGAAGGCCACCCGACCAACCGCAGCCAATTTGGCATGGGCTGTGCACCGCATGCTGCTCGCCATCGACACTGGGCGCACATACGCAGAACGCTGCTCCATTGCGCTACGAGAGGCCACTGCGATTGCGGACGAAGATGCCGACCACTGCCTCCGAATCGGCGCCCACGCACTACCCATCATCTCGGCCATTGCCAGTCGCAAACAGGGGCAAGTGGTCAATATTCTCACGCACTGCAATGCTGGCTGGCTGGCTTTTGTCGACGTGGGCTCCGCTACGGCGCCTATCTACGCCGCCCACAGCGCAGGAATCCCATTGCATGTGTGGGTCGATGAAACCCGACCCCGCAACCAGGGCGCCAGCCTTACAGCCTGGGAATTGGCCCAACAGGGTGTGCCTCATACGCTGATCGCCGACAACGCCGGTGGCCACCTCATGCAGCATGGGTTGGTTGATATGGTGATTACCGGGGCAGACCGCATCACCCGCAATGGCGACGTCGCCAACAAGATCGGAACCTACCTCAAGGCCCTTGCAGCACATGACAACCAGGTGCCGATGTACGTAGCCCTGCCGTCGTCCACATTTGATTTTGCGCTGCGCGGGGGCGTCGCTAATATTCCGATTGAAGAGCGTGGCAGCGCAGAGGTTCGTTTTGTGACCGGACAAACCCAACAGGGAACCATCGAAACCGTCCGCATCTGCCCGCAAACCACGCCTGCGCGCAACTGGGGTTTTGATGTAACGCCTGCACGGCTGATTACCCAGCTGATCTGTGAGCGCGGTCTATGCGATGCCACCGAAGCGGGCATCCTGTCGCTGTTCCCCGAGCAGCGCGAATCGGGTGCTGCCGGTGGATGACGGCTACATCAAGTACCGTAGTGAGCGCCGGGACGGCACCGTCGCTCCCTCTGCAGTGCTCGATGAACTGAATTGCGCCCGAACCAGCCTGTTCGATCGAAATTTGATTGGCGTCTACCCAAACGGTGTTGGCTTTGGCAACCTCAGTGTTCGCACCCAAGGCAGGCTATTCGTCGTCACGGCAAGCGCCACGGGTGGTATGCGCACCCTGAGCAACGAACACTATTGTCTGGTCGAAGAATTTTCAACCATCGAAAACCGGGTGCGATCCGTGGGGCACCTTCCTGCATCGTCCGAGGCCATGACCCACGGAGCCATTTACGCTGCCCATGCGGCGGTGCAGTGCGTCATGCATGTCCATAGCCGGCCGTTGTTTGACCATTGGATGTCGACTGGCAAGTTGTCAACGCGGGCCGATATCCCGTACGGCACACCCGCTATGGCGCAAGCCGTGTCGGCTTTGGTAGTGGGAGAGCCAACGCTTCCCGTACTATTTGCAATGGCAGGCCATGACGAAGGCATAGTCGCGTACGGTGCAGACGTGGCGACCACCCTCAATCTGTTGCTCAACGAACTGGATAGGTCAACAACACCATGACAAAGATTGGCATCATCGGCGGAAGCGGGCTGGACAACCCGGACATCCTGGAGCATCCAGCGGATCAAATCACCACGACCCGCTGGGGCGCTCCATCAACCCCACTCAAGCACGGGAAAATCTCCGGAATCGATGTGGTTCTGTTGGGCCGCCATGGACGGGAACACACCATCACGCCAACCCACGTGAACTACCGCGCTAACGTCCAGGCTTTGAAGGATGCGGGCTGCACCCAAATTCTCGCGACCACCGCAGTTGGCTCACTGCGCGAAGACATTGGCCGGGGTGACCTGGTCATTCTGGACCAGTTCATTGACTTCACCAAACAGCGTGCCATGAGCTTTCATGAGTCCTTCGCACCCCATCAGCCCGTCCACACCCCAATGGCCGACCCGTTCGACCCGACACTGCGCAAGATTCTGATTGATCTCTGCCATCAGCACGCGCATCGTTTTCACAGCCACGGAACCGTAGTCACCATTGAAGGCCCGCGATTCTCTACGCGGGCCGAATCCAGAATGTTCCGCGCGTGGGGCGCCGATGTCATCAACATGTCGGTGGCCACCGAAGCGGCGCTCGCCAACGAGGCGGGCATTCCCTATGCTGCTGTGGCCATGAGCACGGACTATGATTGCTGGAAAACCGATGAAGAACCGGTGACCTGGGACGCAATCCTGGCCGTATTCAACAGCAATGCGAAAAAAGTCACCCGACTGCTGGTAGAAGCCATCCCGCTGGTAGCAGCGGGCACCCTGAATCAGGTCTGACCGTCACGCCACACATTCTGCCTCGCCCAATAGAAAAGCGGCCCGCAGGCCGCTTGAAAGAGGTCCACGTCGGGGCTATTTGTCGCGCAGTTCGCGCCGCAAAATCTTGCCCACGGGCGTCTTGGGCAGTTCTGCCCGGAACTCAACCACCTTGGGTTGCTTGTAGCCGGTCAGATTTTCCTTGCAGTAGTTGCGAACGTCTTCCTCGGTCAAATTGGGATCCTTTTTGACAATGACAAGTTTCACCGCTTCGCCTGATTTGGCATCCGCCACACCGATACAGGCGCACTCCATGACACCCGGCATCTGGGCGACCACGTCTTCCAGCTCCGTTGGGAAAACGTTAAACCCGCTAACCAGAATCATGTCCTTCTTGCGGTCCACGATCTTGAAGAAGCCACGTTCGTCCACCACCCCCACGTCACCGGTTTTGAAGAAACCGTCAAAGGTCATGACCTTGGCGGTTTCATCGGGACGCTGCCAGTACCCCGCCATCACCTGAGGACCTCTGATCGCAATTTCGCCAGACTGGCCCGCTGCCACTTCATTGCCGTCATCGTCGAGCAATTTCATGTAGGTATTGGGCAAGGGCACGCCAATCGTCCCGGTGTATTCGGTAGCCGTGACGACATTGCAACTCGCAGATGGCGACGTTTCACTCAGACCATAGCCCTCACAAATAGGGCAACCGGTCTTTTCAAACCAGAGCTTTGCAACGCCACTCTGGACAGCCGTGCCGCCGCCAACCGACACCTTGAGGTGACTCCAGTCCACGGTATTGAAATCAGGGTGGTTTGCCAGGCCGTTGAATAGCGTGTTGACCGCAGGGAAGGAGTGGATCACGTGCTTGCTGAGTTCCTTGAGCACGCCAGGGATGTCGCGTGGATTGGGGATCAGAATCAGCTTGCCCCCCATGCGCATGGACAGCATCATTCCCACCGTGAACGCGAAAATATGGTACAGCGGCAACGCACAGACGCCGGTCGGCTGTTCGTTGGCCGGTATCTTGCTCATGACCGGATTGTTCCAAACCTCGGATTGCAGGACGTTGGCCACCACATTGCGGTGCAACAGGACCGCACCCTTGGAGACACCCGTCGTGCCGCCGGTGTATTGCAACACTGCGACATCGTCTGCCTTGATGTCCGGTCGCTTAAACGGTGCCTTGGTCCCCATGGCAACAGCAGCGTTGAACCGCACCGCTTGTGGCAAGCTGAACGCTGGCACCATCTTCTTGACATTGCGCACCACGTAATTGACCAGCGTGCCTTTGAGCAAGCCCAATTGATCCCCCATGGAGCACAGCACGACATGCTTGACCGGCGTTGCCGCAATGCACTTCTCCAGCGTGGTGGCAAAGTTCTCGATGATGACAATGGCCTTGGCGCCCGAGTCCTTGAGTTGATGCTGCAACTCGCGTGGCGTGTACAGCGGGTTGACGTTAACCACGACATACCCGGCGCGCAAAATGCCTGCCACTGCCACCGGATACTGCGGCACGTTGGGCATCATGATGGCGACACGGTCGCCCTTGGACAGACCCAGACTCTGCAAGTAAGCAGCAAACGCCTGGCTCAAGCTGTCGGTCTGGGCATAGGTCACGTCCTTGCCCATGAAGTTGTAAGCCACCCGAGGGGCGAACTTCTTGAAGCTCTCCTCCATCAGCGCTACCAGCGACACGTACGCGGCGACGTCGATATCGGCGGGCACGCCCTTGGGGTAACTATTGAGCCAAATGCGATCTGTCATGCTGAAGTATCCCAACGTTGATGTAGCCAGCTATTTTGCCTTTGAACACCAAAGGGATTCACTCCAGACTGTCTTGGTGTTTTCCCTAGTCAAGACCCGTGGTCAGGCCTTCAGCACAGTCAGCACTTCGTCGAGCATCTTCTTCGCATCACCAAACAGCATGCGGTTGTTGTCTTTGTAGAACAGAGGATTGTCAACGCCCGCATAGCCAGAAGCCATGCTCCGTTTCATGACAATCGATGTCTTGGCCTTCCAGACTTCGAGCACCGGCATGCCCGCGATCGGACTGTTGGGGTCATCCTGTGCGCCGGGATTCACAATGTCGTTGGCCCCGATCACCATCACCAGGTCGGTTTTCGGGAAGTCGTCGTTCAACTCATCCATTTCAAACACGATGTCGTAAGGCACTTTGGCTTCGGCCAGCAACACATTCATGTGTCCGGGCATGCGTCCTGCAACCGGGTGGATGCCAAAGCGGACGTTGACACCTTTCTCGCGCAGCAGTCTGGTGATTTCATAGACCGTGTGCTGGGCTTGCGCCACCGCCATGCCGTAGCCAGGAACAATGATGACGCTCTTGGCTTCACGCATCAGCTCGGCTGTTTCTGCAGCAAGAATCGGGAAGACCTCGCCAGCGGGCTGCGCCGGGCCAGACGCAGGCGCGGGCGCTGCACTGGCAGTACCAAAACCACCGGCGATCACGCTGATGAAACTGCGCGCCATGGCCTTGCACATGATGTACGACAGAATGGCGCCGCTCGAACCGACCAAGGCACCGGTCACGATCAACAAGTCGTTGGAGAGCATGAAACCGGTCGCAGCAGCAGCCCATCCGGAGTAGCTGTTGAGCATGGAGACCACCACCGGCATGTCTGCGCCACCAATGGCCATGACCATGTGGATACCAAACAGCAAGGCAATCACGGTCATCACGATCAGCGGCATCATGCCTTCTTCAATGGTGTGGGCGTTCATAAACTCGCGGCCAAACCAGATGACAACCAGCAAGCCCACCAAATTCAACCAGTGGCGCGCCGGGAGCAGCAGCGGATTGCCACCGATGCGGCCCGAGAGCTTGCCGAATGCCACGATGGAGCCCGAAAAGGTCACTGCGCCAATCAGGATACCGATGTAGATTTCCATCTCATGAATGGACTTGGCTGCACCGACAAAACCCTTGGACGCTTCCGGGTCAATGAAAGTGGAGAAGCCCACTAGCATGGCCGCCAGACCCACCATGCTGTGCATCAGCGCCACCAGCTCGGGCATCTGCGTCATCTGCACAGTCTTTGCGGCATACAGACCAATGCTGCCGCCAATTACCATGGCTCCGATGATCCAGGGAATACCTGCACCGGTGACCTGTGGCCCGAACACGGTTGCCAGCACGGCGATGGTCATGCCCACCATACCGTAGAGGTTTCCACGCAGCGCAGTTTCCTGGTTGGAGAGTCCGCCCAGGCTCAAGATGAAAAGAATCGTTGCTCCGATATAGGAGACGGTTGCCAGTTCTGAAGTAAACATCTGCTGCTTTCCTTATTTGCGGAACATCGCCAGCATGCGCTGGGTGACGGCAAAACCGCCGAACATGTTGATTGCGGTGAGCACAATGCCAGCACCGGCCACCCAAGTGATCAGACTGTCGGGGCGATTAGCGGCACCCGCGATGGGCGAAATCTGCACCAGCGCACCGATGGCGATGATGCTGCTGATGGCATTGGTCACGCTCATCAGCGGCGTGTGCAGCGCGGGTTTGACATTCCACACCACCATATAGCCCACAAAGCAGGCCAGCACGAACACCGTGAAGTGCGACAAAAACGCCGGAGGCGCACTCTTTCCGATGAGCCAGAACAGCGCAGCGGCCACGCCAAACATGATGGCTAACTTGCTGCCAGCCATGGGCTCGCTGTCCCCACCGCCATGGCCATGGCCACCCTTCTTGGCCGCAGGCGACGCTGCCGGCTTGGCCGCAGCCGGAGCCGCTGGGGGAAGTTTGGGTGCAGGGGGCGGCCAGGTGATGCTGCCTTCCTTGGTGACGGTCAAGCCGCGAATGGCATCGTCTTCCATGTTGACGTTGATGATGCCGTCCTTGGTTTTGCACAGTTCTTCCGTCAGTCGAAACAGGTTGGTTGCGTACAAAGTTGACGACTGTTTGGCCAAGCGCGAGGCCAGGTCGGTATAGCCAACAATGGTCACGCCGTGGCGGACCACCGCCTCGCCTGGCACGGTCAATTCACAATTGCCGCCCTGTTCGGCTGCCATATCCACAATGACACTTCCCGGCTTCATGCTCATCACCATCTCTGCGGTAATCAGTTTGGGCGCGGGCTTTCCAGGTATCAGCGCGGTCGTGATGATGATGTCCACCTCTTTGGCCTGCTTGGCGTACATCTCGCGCTGGGCTTTTTGGAAGCCTTCGCTCATCACTTTGGCGTAGCCACCACCACCACCACCTTCTTCTTCGTAATCGACCTTCACGAAATCGCCACCCAGAGAGGTGACCTGGTCGGCCACTTCGGCGCGGGTGTCGTTGGCGCGAACAATGGCCCCAAGGCCCGCCGCGGTGCCAATCGCTGCCAGACCCGCCACACCGGCACCGGCAATGAACACCTTGGCTGGAGGGACCTTGCCCGCAGCCGTGATCTGGCCGTTGAAGAAGCGACCAAATGCATTGGCCGCCTCAATGACAGCACGGTAGCCCGTGACACCGGCCTGCGATGTCAATGCGTCCATCTTCTGGGCGCGGCTCAGCATGCGTGGAAGCGCATCGATTGCCAGCACGGTTGCCTTTTTGGCTGTGAGCTGCTGCATCAGTTCGGGATTTTGTGCCGGCCAGATGAAGCTGATCAGGGTACCGCCTTCGCGCAGCAGACCCATTTCCTCGGCACTTGGTCCACGCACCTTGAACACGATATCGGAGGCGGCCCACAGCGCTGCAGCACCTTCGATGACTTCTGCGCCGACGGCGCGGTAGGAGTCATCGCTGAAATTGGCCGCATCACCGGCGCCTGACTCGATCGCCACTTTGAAACCGAGCTTGATCAGCTTCTCTACTACGTCCGGGACCGTCGCGACGCGCTTTTCCAGGGGGAAAGTCTCACGCGGAACGCCAATGCGTTGCGCCGTTCCTGCCGATACACCAGTTTCCATGAAGCGACTCCTCAGCTTAGTATTTTCAAACAGACCATGCTCAGCGCAACACCGGAAGCACCTGTGCTGCGTAAGCCACCAGAAAGCTTAACTGAAAAACCCTCGGTTCCGATAGGGGGCGGGCATGATGTGTATCAAACAGCCTTGATATAGATTGCCAAGCAGCTAGCCTGACCGCGACCAGTGCCCTGAATCCTGTGCGACCCGTTACGGACCATCTGGGCAATGTTTTTCTGGCTCCAATGGCAGAGCTCAAATGCTATAACTACGATAGCAACTTATGTATATTCCATGAGAGCTACAGGCCAAAAAGACAATGAAATTTCAGGGCATTCTCAAACAAACCCCAAAGTAGGCAATTTTCCCGCTTGCAAGTCGCTATTGCCGCGCTGCAGCGCCGCATCCTGCGTGGACATCCCTAAAATCGGCCCATGAGCAAACAACGTGTGGTGGTCGGTCTGAGTGGCGGCGTCGATTCGGCGGTGACCGCACATGTGCTGAAGCAACAAGGGCACGAGGTCATCGGCATCTTCATGAAGAACTGGGAGGACGATGACCGCCCGGCGGGCGCCGACGCCAGCGACCCGGGCTACTGCACCTCCAATATCGATTTTGTCGACGCGGCAGCTGTTGCGGATGTGCTGGGCATAGAAATTGAACATGTCAATTTTGCGGCCGAATACAAAGACCGGGTGTTTGCCGAGTTTCTCGCCGAGTACCAGGCTGGGCGCACCCCAAACCCCGACATCCTGTGCAACGCAGAAATCAAGTTCAAGGCCTTTCTGGATCACGCCATGCGCCTAGGTGCTGAAAAGATCGCCACAGGCCACTACGCGCGTGTCCGTCAAAACCCTGCCACTGGCTTGCACGAATTGCTCAAGGGACTGGACCCTTCCAAGGATCAAAGCTACTTTTTGCACCGTCTCAACCAAGCGCAACTGTCCAGGACGTTGTTCCCAATTGGTGAACTGCACAAGACCCAGGTCCGCCAGATTGCACAGGACATTGGCCTGCCCAACGCGAAGAAGAAAGACTCCACCGGCATATGCTTTATCGGTGAGCGCCCATTTAGGGACTTTTTGAACCGCTACATCGCCAAAGAGCCCGGAGCGATCCGCGACGCGCGGGGACGCCAGATTGGGGAGCATGTGGGCCTGAGCTTTTACACCCTGGGCCAGCGCCAGGGCCTGGGCATTGGAGGTATCAAGGCCAAAGGCGCCCAGAAGGGCGGCGGCGAGCACGCGCCGTGGTTTGTTGCGCGCAAGGATATGGCGACCAACACACTTTGGGTGGTGCAAGGGCATGAACACCCGTGGCTCCAGTCGTCGCGGCTGACCGCACAAAACGCCAGCTGGGTTGCGGGTACCGCACCAGCCGCACAGGCAATGGCAGCCAAAACCCGGTACCGACAAAGTGACGCGCCCTGCCAGCTGCAGGACGTCGCACAACAGCACTTTTCCCTGCAGTTCAGCCAAGCCCAGTGGGCGGTGACCCCGGGGCAGTCTGCCGTGCTGTATGACGGCGAGGTCTGCATGGGTGGCGGCGTCATCGCATCTGCGCAGACCGGTGAGTAGTGTTTCAACATTGGCGTTTCTACCGCACCAGACACAAAACCCGGATGCTAATATCGAAGCGTTGGATTTCAGTCAACTCCGGTCTCAAGCCGGCTCCCTGAGCACAGGACCCATGTTTCACGTTTTTCGAGATGGCAAAGGCGCAATTCAATCGGTTTCCCGGGACATGCAGCCCGGCAGCGAGATGCTGAGCGAAAACGACCCTGAAATCCTGGGCTTTTTCAAATCCAGCGATGGGCCGTCATTTGACGCCGCCGATGCCGACTTTGTCCGGGTTCTGGAGGATCTGATCGACACGCTCATTCTGAAAAACGTGATTCACCAGACCGATCTGCCGGCGCCAGCGCAAAGGAAGTTGATGATCCGAAAAGGACTTCGCACCCGTATTCACGGTGCGCTGAATTTATTGGGCTCCGATGACCGAATCCTTTGACAGGCACTGCTAAACGGATGTCTGCCCAATGACCATGCCCGACCCTACGCTTGCCGGACATGCTGCTGGCGCCTCTTCGGCGCGGCGCATTGGTGAGCACAGCGTTCGATTCGATCCGCTGCTGGACAGCGTTATCGCCATTGCCAACATTTTTGGCATCACCACCACACTGGAAGCGCTCTCGGCGGGCTTGCCGCTGGAAGGCAACCGGGTCACGCCCGACCTGCTGCCGCGTGCAGCTGCCAGGGCCGGTCTGACCGCCAAACTGGCTCGTCGCTCGCTGGACAACCTGCGACCGGGTTTGCTGCCGGTGATACTTTTACTCAAGGAGAACCAGGCGTGCCTGCTGCTGGAATGGCTGCAGTCAGGCGAAGCCCGTGTCCGTTTCCCGGAGAACGGGGAATCATCCGACGTGCTGACGCGCGAGGAACTGGAAAGCCTTTTCGCCGGGGTCGTCTGCTTTGTGCGACCCATTTTCAAATTTGACCCGCGCTCCCCGGACACGGGCAAACTGAAATCGCAGCACTGGTTCTGGAGCGTGGTGTTTCAGAACTGGCGGCTTTACCGCGACAGCTTGCTGGCGGCCTTGCTGATCAACGTCTTCGCACTGGCAATGCCGATGTTTTCGATGACAGTCTATGACCGTGTAGTTCCCAACCGGGCGGAAGAGACCTTGTGGGTACTGGCCATCGGCGTCTTCCTGATGATGCTGTTTGACACGCTGTTGCGCATACTGCGGTCTTACATCCTGGATACCGCCGGCAAACGCATTGATGTCACGCTGTCGGCCCGGATCATGGAGCGTGTTCTGGGCTTGGGCATGGCTGACCGACCGGCCTCAGTGGGTTCGTTTGCGGCCAACCTGCGGGCTTTTGAATCCGTGCGTGAATTTGTCGCCTCCGCCACGATTACCACACTGGTCGATATTCCTTTCGTGTTTGTGTTCCTGTTCGTCATTGCATGGATTTCGCCCTGGCTGATCGTTCCGCCTTTGTTCTGCATCGCCTTGCTGATTCTCTCCTCCATGGTCGTTCAGCAGAAGATGCAGGAACTCGTTGAGGTTACACAACGGGCGACTTCCCAGCGCAATGCCACACTGGTGGAGAGCCTGGTCGGGATTGAAACCGTCAAATTCATGGTGGCGGAAAGCAGCTTCCAGCGCAAGTGGGAGCAGTCAACGGTTTTTCTGGCCCAGAACGGCACCAAGCTGAAACTTCTGTCGTCCAGCATCATGAGCCTGGTGCAGTTTTTGCAGCAGTTTGTATCGGTGGTGATGGTGATTGTGGGCGTGTACCTGCTGGTGGACAACCGGCTCAGCATGGGTGGCATCATTGCCGCGTCGATGCTGGCTGGACGAGCCTTGGCGCCCTTTGGACAGGTGGCCGGGCTCCTGATGCAATTCCACAATGCCAAGAGTGGTCTTTCGTCTATTGAGCAGCACATGCAGACGCGCCCTGAGCGATCGGATGACTCTGCGTTTCTGCACCGCACCGGTTTCCAGGGAACCATAGAGTTCAAAAACGTCAGCTTCTCCTATCCCGGGCAGCAGCAAGCGGTACTGCGTAATGTTTCTTTCAAGATTCAGGCGGGTGAAAAAGTGGCCTTTATTGGCCGGGTCGGATCCGGAAAATCCACGATACAGCGGCTGGTGTTGGGCTTGTACCAGCCCACGGAGGGTGCCATCTTGATCGACGGCATTGACCTGCGCCAGATTGACCCCGCCGAGTTGCGCCGCGCTGCAGGTTTTGTGTCGCAGGATGTCAGCCTGTTCTTTGGCACGCTGAAGGAAAACATCACGCTGGGCGCTCCCTTTGCCGACGACCAGGATGTCATCAACGCCGCCGAAGTGGCCGGAGTGACCGAATTTGCCAATCGGCACCCACGCGGCTTCGACATGCTCATAGGTGAGCGGGGCGAGTCGCTGTCGGGTGGTCAGCGCCAGGCGGTTGGGATCGCACGCGCCGTGCTGAACGACTCTCCCATCCTTTTGCTGGATGAGCCCAGCAGTGCCATGGACCACCAGAGTGAGGATTTACTGAAAGCACGGCTGCAGCGGTTCACCAAGAGCAAGACGGTCATATTGGTCACGCACCGCACGTCATTGCTGGAGTTGATTGATCGTCTGATCGTCATTGACAACGGCAAAGTGATGGCCGACGGACCCAAGGCGCAAGTCATCGAAGCCCTGCAAAGCGGCCGGGTAGGCAGGGCAGCCTAATGGAACAGAACGCAAAAACTGCTTCCCGATTAGCCGCATACTGGGGCCGCTTTTACACGCGATGTTCCCGTGTTATGGACCGTGCGATGTCAGCCATGATGGGCAAGCACAACGAGTTGGACACCGACTTCGATGCCAAAGCAGACTGGGCCATTGCGGAGCAAACTCCGCGTGGAGCTCGCGTTCTGGTGTGGGTCAGTGTGGCGACCGTACTGGTATTGCTGCTATGGGCCAATTTTGCTGTGCTGGACGAGGTCACACGCGGTGAGGGCAAAGTAATCCCCTCGCGGCAAGTCCAAGTCTTGCAGAGTCTGGATGGCGGCATCGTCTCGGAGATCCTGGTGAAAGAGGGGCAGGTCGTCAAAATTGGTGACCTGATGCTCAAGGTGGACCCCACGCGCATGGTGTCTTCTCTGCGGGAGAATCGCTCGCAATATCTGTCCCTTCTGGCCAAAGCCACACGTTTGAAAGCACTGGCGGAGGAATCGCGGTTTCAGCCACCTGATGACGTGGTTGCGGAAGCGCCGGAAGTTGTAGCGCAGGAGCGCGCCTTGTACGAATCGCGCAAATCCGAGTTGGACGCCACCATTGGTGTGGCACGGCAGCAAGCTTCGCAAC
>Ga0116172_10002180_pt1 | contig 17293 bp, 19 predicted proteins | sample AD_UKC083_MetaG_FD_89799 | JGI IMG/M metagenome (GOLD analysis project Ga0116172, IMG submission 89799) | Active sludge microbial communities of municipal wastewater-treating anaerobic digesters from USA - AD_UKC083_MetaG | ecosystem: Engineered > Bioreactor > Anaerobic > Digestate | place: USA...
TCAGTTTTGCTGTTTGGTATGCCATAATTGGGCACGAATCAACCTTTGGTTTTTTCCCGACACCAGACAAGCCATCATTTAGCAATGATATGCTATATGGAGGATTGGCATTGATGTATCTGATTCCTGTATTTTTATTTGTTTCATGGTTTGGCGCTGGCGTTATCAATGCCATCAAAAAACTATTTAAGAAGAAAAAAAAATACGAAGATCCGAGCAATTTTGATTTGTTAGAAACAGGTTGGCATAAAGCTATAGTTCTAATAACTTTTGCAGTTGGGTTTTATGCTCTTCCTGCTATAGTTTTTCTTTATGCTCTTGTTAGTATTTTTTTTATTGTATGTACTGGAGAATCTAGTTCTATCTCTGCATCTGATTCGGGTATTAGTAACGGTTACAGTTGTTCTTCTGGATTAACAGGTTTAAACATCTCAAATAATGATTTACAAAAAGCTTATCAATATACTTCTGGTATATTAAAGGGAGTAAAAGATAGGAAACTTGAACTTTCTATCTATCAAAAAGATAGTTTAAGAGAAGCGACAACTTATCTTAGTCCGTATTCAGAAGAATCAGAGATTGATAGGGCAGTTGATGCAATAGAAAAAGTGGCAAGCGAACTTTATATTAGTAAAGATCCGTATTATAAGGATCGCGGGGAAATTTATATTTCTCCATATCAGGGAAGCGATGAAAGAAACAGAGCAGAATTTGTTTATGGTATCAAAAAAGATATCAAAAGAATTATCAAATAATAATAAATTAAAAACCGTCCACGATATAAATCGGGACGGTTTTTTGATACATAATTTATTTCTTAATCTTATCTAATATTTGGCACGCTTTTACAAAACTGTCGTAATCGTAAATCGAGAAATTGTATACTTTAGAATTTTTTCTTTTAAGTTTGGCGATAAATGTCTTCAATTCTTTTTGATTAAGCAAATCGCTTTTGCTTACCAGGATATATTCTGGCTTTTTTAATAATTCAGGATTGTATTTTTTTAATTCTGATCTGATGGTTGTATAATCTTTAATCGGAGTTTTTGATTCAGCTGATATCAAATGGAACAATATTTTTGTCCTTTCGATATGGCGCAAGAATTTTATTCCGAGCCCTTTCCCTGAAGATGCTCCTTTTATCAATCCTGGAATATCTGCCAAGATAAGATGTTTGTAAACTCCAAGATGAGGCTGAAGAGTAGTGAAGTGATAATTAGCAACTTTGCTCTGGGCGTTTGTCATTTCATTTAACAGGCTTGATTTTCCAACGTTAGGTAAGCCTATTAATCCAATATCAGCTATCATTTTTAATTCCAGTTTTATCTTAAAAGATTGACCTGGTTTGCCAGGATAAAATTCTTTAGGGCTTCTATTGGTTGATGAAACAAAATAATAATTTCCTTTTCCTCCACGACCTCCTTTTGCCAACATAATAGTTTCCCCAATATGGGTTATTTCTTGATCTGTTTCTTCGTCTAAATTATGAATGACTGTTCCTACTGGCACTTGGATTATAATGTCGTTTCCATTGGCTCCATGGCAATGTCTTGCTTTTCCTTTTTCTCCATTTTGCGCTTGAACAACTTTATTAAATTGGAATTGGCGTAGGGCAGTAAGATCGGAAATTCCCCGGAAGTAAACATTGCCTCCGTTTCCTCCATCGCCTCCGTCAGGCCCTTTTTCTAACTTGTTTTTAATAAAAGACACGGCTCCATCTCCGCCGTTTCCAGCATTTACAGTAATTGTTATTTCATCTATAAGCATATCGATACTATACAATAAAATAAATATTTTTTCAATGGCGGCAAAAATAAAGAAGAGAAGTGGAAAAAGGCATTTCCTTTGATTATTTTTTTTGATAGAATATCATTGTCAATAAAATAATAAATAAAAATTATGCAATGCAATTATCTTGAAGTCCAAAGATTCTTGGAACATAGCAATGTTGATCCATTTTTTTGGGTTTTGTTGGAAATATTGGGGATGATAGCTATGACAGCGTTCTTTGTTACTTTGGCATATTTCTTTGTGACGGGATATCTAAAATACAAGATAGCCAAAAAGATGAATATCAAAGAACCTTGGTTGGCTTGGATACCTGGGCTTGATTCTTTTGCTATCGCTCAGATGGCGGGATTAAAATGGTATTATGGATTTATTTTTTTCTTAGGATTCTCTATGCGTCCTTCATTTTCATCAATATACTTTGCAATTGTTGTATTTTTCTGGTGGAAAATAGCTGAGAAGCTCAAGAAGCCTAATTGGTATGCGATATTGATGGGAATACCTTTGATTAATATTTTTATGTTATGGAAGATGTCTTCTGAAGAAAAAAACGAAGAGAAAAAATAATCTTAAAAAACAGGAGGAATTCCTCCTGTTTTTTAGTATTTCATAATTTTTGATTATTTTGCTATTATATCGGTATATAAAGAAATATTATGGAAAAGCAATTGTTCATACTGCCATTTGATCATAGAAAATCTTTTGTAAAAGATTTACTTGGCTGCGAAAAAAAGCCGGATAAGGAACAATCAAAAAAAATATCTGATTTAAAGCAGATTATTTACGAAGCTTTTTTAAAAACCAGAGCAGGACATTTGGATAAAAACAATTTTGGAATTCTGGTTGATTGGCAATTTGGATCGAAAATAATAAAAGACGCGAAAAAGAATTGCATAACGACATGCGTTCCTGTTGAAAAAAGCGGACAAGATTTATTTGATTTTGAATATGGAAAAAAATTTGGAGAATATATAAAGAAAGCCAATCCTGATTATGTAAAAGTTTTAGTAAGATATAATCCTGAAAATATTCAGGATAATAAAATTCAGCTTAAAAAACTGAAAGATCTCTCTGTTTTTTGTAAAAAGAATAATTTTAAACTTATTTTCGAACTTTTAGTTCCTCCTACAGAAACCGATTTAAAAATATGCAAGAACTACGAGAGATATGATGCGAATGTGAGGCCTCAGAAAACAGCCCAGGCGATAAAAGAAATTGTTAAAGAAGTCGATGTGGCAGTTTGGAAATTGGAAGGCGCTAAAATTGAGCAATGGAAGGGAATAATATCTTGTATTAAAAGAGGGTCGAAGATAATAATTTTGGGCAGGGCCGGATCAAAAGCAAAAGTAAAAAAATGGCTTAAAGATGCCAGCCAGTTTAAAGAGATAATAGGTTTTGCTGTGGGGAGAACGATATTTTTTGAGCCGCTTAAAAGTTATCTTTCAAAGGAAATTAATAGGGAAGAAGCCATTGATATAATTGCCAAAGACTTTAATTATTTCATTAAAACCTGGCATATTCAGAGAAATAATTAATATTTTAATTTTTGCCATAACAACTTTTTATAAATAAAAATAAAATTATTTTTATGGAACAAATAATAGGCACTATAAGCATTTGGATAAAAGGAAGGGAAAAAAGTTCTTATGAAATAAATAAAATACTTACTGAAAATTCTTCGATAATCCTTTCCAGAATGGGATATAATATTCAGCCCCAATGTATCTCTGATTGTTTCGCTGTGATCACTTTGGTAGTAAGAGGCAAAAAAGATGAGCTTGAAAGATTAAACAACTTGATAAGAGCGGTAGATAAAGTTGATTCAAAACTCCTTATGCTTTCCGAATAATTTTGGATAAAAAAATCCTCTTCTCAAAAGAAGAGGATTTTGATTTTAAATTAGTCGTTCTACTGCTACCAGGATATTTTTTTTAGCAAGATCATCTTCCATTTTTTTAGAAATGAAGATTTCTGTATCTTTTGAATTAAAGCGATGGCAAACTTGATTACTTTCAGAACATCTTAAAAATATTGTTCTGCTATTGGAATACCTTCCCTTTTTACAATAATAGGAAATTTCAAAAGCAATTCTGTCAGAAATATTAGGCGTTAAATAATTAGGATTTGCCATTATGATTGTTCCTATTTGTTTTTCTTTTGGAGAAAATCCCAATATTCCCTTGATTAACATCATGCGCCACTTTTTTTTCGCTTGATCATAGTAAAGGAAATGAGTGTCTTTAATTTTTTTCCCAGGTGTGAAAGGGCAGGGCAGTGAAAGTATTTCGATGTCTATTTCTATCCAAGGAGCTTTGTCGATTTCACTCAACGGGATCATCTTTTTTATTTCATCTATACTCCAAGCATTTTCGCCCATTGCTTCGATGATATTTTTGTTATGTTCCCATTTCTTTTCTATATACTTGTTTATTCCTTTTGGCTTTCTGAAATTGTAAAAGTAGAAAATGGCAAGTATTATTATTGCTACAATTAGTATCAAGATTGCTGGTTTGTCAGCTATTTGAAAAAATTCTTGCAATGATTCCATTATTTTGCCTCCTTTTTTGTGCTGATGATATTATTATATTTTTATTTATTATTGTCAATAGGCATGAAAGTTTTCCACTTCCAGGTATTTTAAAATGATTTACTATTAATAGTAATGATTATCAATAAATTTTTAGTTGAAAATTATAGTAGCTGTTTTTAAGAATCCTGTTTCAAAAGGATAAAATATGAAACGAAACACAAAACAAAAACTCGCTGTAATTAATTATTTAAAAAGTGTTAAATGTCATCCTGATGCCCAGATTATTCATCAGAATGTAAAAAAAATAATTCCCAATATCAGTTTAGGCACTATTTATAGGATATTAGGTCAATTAGGTAAAGATGGAAAAATTTTGGAACTGAATTGCCAAGAACAAACTAGATATGATGGAGATATGAGCCAACACGGTCATTTTATCTGCCAAGAATGCGATTGCGTAATCGATGTTTCTGAGATTCCAGATCTCAAAAATTTGGAGATAAAATTCAAAGAAGAGGAAATAAATAATTATAAAATATATTTATATGGAAAATGCAAAAGATGCCAACAATGATTTTCTTTTCTGTCATGATTGCAAAAAGAAAATAGAAGTGAAAGGCGAGGAGATTGTAAATGGAGCAGTACTCATTTATGATGATCGCGGAGACAAAATAAATATCGTTAAATGTTCTGATTGTTGCCAGAAAGATCCAGCTTTGAATAATTTCAGAAAATGCGAGGTTTATTCCAGAGTCGTCGGATATATCAGGCCGATATCGCAATGGAATGAAGGCAAACAGCAGGAGTTTAAAGATAGGGAAAAATATAAGATTAACGAATGTTAAAAATAAAAAACCCGGATTTTTTTCCGGGTTTTTACTTGTTAAAGTTTTATTGTTTTATCCATAAAATCGTTTACTTTGTTCCATTTGCATAGCAGGATGGAAATCCCGACTATGATTGAAATCGTTAAAAGGAAGCCGTATATCGAGAACCAGAAATTACTTGTTTCAATTATCCTTTGCGCGATAAAATCTTGGAATGGAGTACCTGTTATGCTCCATATAATCACAACGATATGCTCAATTTGTTCGATGAAGAGAATCAAGAATCCGGCGAGGACTGTAAAGCACAGAATTATTATGGAATTTAAAATGATGCCGCTTATCTTTTTCTTCGTTTCTTTGTTTAGCAATTTTGATCCCTCTTGAATTCTCTCTATCCTGATCATTCTCAAATCTTTTACTAATTCTATGATCCAGGAAAAGAAGAGTATTCTATGAAAAGTTCTTTTCCTTGACTTTACGCACATTTTTGCTCCTTTCTGATTTCATGGGATTTCCGTAAAATTTGCGGCGTTTACATCTTCGTTGAAGCTTCCAGATATTCCATTATTCCCATTGAGTCTTAGCGCTAATACCATTTTTGCTTGTCTCTCCGAAAAGGCATAGACATACTGGACGGATCCATCTGGCAATAAAACCTTGAATTGTTTTTTCTTGGTTTTATCGCTTTTGAATACGGACACTTTGATGACTTTGAATTTATCATCATGGAAATAATTTCTCGTCAGATTTTTCAGGGCCTGCTGCTTGGCTTTTTCCCTATTTATTATTTCTATTGTTTCTTCATATTTAAGGTATTTTCCAAGGCTATCATGCCCGTCTGCTTCATAAATAATTTCCACTTTCCAGCTTTTAACTTGAATTGTTGCAGGCATTTCTGCCTCCTTTCTTATGGATTATTAAATTGACAAAGAACTGTTTTTCTATCCTAATATAATTATAGCATACTATTGACAATATGTCAATAGTATAAAATCCTTTTATCCATAAAATCAGGCGGTAAGCTGCAAAAAATCATTTATTTTTTTGTTGTATATCTAAAAAGATTGATTTTTATTTTTTGATTTATTATCATGTTGTTATTATAAAATATCAAAATAAAAAAATATGTTCGATCAATTAAAAAATATTGCAAAAGTAAAACAAATGCAGGAAGAAATGAAAAAAGAAACTGTCCAAGCTGAAAAGAATGGAGTTTATATAACGATTAATGGGAATTTTGAAATTATAGATATTAAATTAAATCCAAATTTATCAATTGACGATCAGCAGAAATCAATCATTAAATGTTATGAATCAGCCAAGCAAGAAATCCAAAAAAAGATGGTTTCAAAATTAGGAGGAATGTTTTGATGAATAATTTTTTTGAAAAACAAAAGAAATGGTTGCTTGATGAAAAATATCAAGGCAAGGCAAATGAAGATTTTGACAAAGACTTAAAGAGGCTGGCTTCTGGCGAGCCTCTTGATTATATAATTGGATTTATAATGTTTCTTAATTGTAAAATAGATTTGAGATATAAACCTTTGATACCTAGACCGGAAACTGAATTTTGGGTTAAAGAAGCAATAGAAGAAATAAAAGAATCAGGTAAAAAAAATATCGAAATCCTTGATTTATTTTCTGGATCAGGGTGTATAGGAATCGCTTTACTTAAAAATATTCCTAATTGCTCTGTTTGTTTTACAGATATAGATCAAAATTGTCTGGATCAGATTAAATTTAATTTAAAAGAAAATCAGATTGATGAAAACAGATTTAAAATAATCAAAAGCGATGTATTTTCCAATATAGAATCAAAATACGATTATATATTTGCAAATCCTCCTTACATACCAGACGCAAGAAAAATACAAAAATCGGTTTCAAGATATGAGCCGGCTAACGCGCTTTTTGGCGGGACAGATGGGCTGAAATATATTAGAATTATATTAAAGTCATTTGGTAATTTTTTAAAAGAGAAAGGATGCTTATTTTTAGAAATAGATTCTTCTCATAAAAAATTTTTTGAAGAAAAGAAAATAAAAATATTCTTGGATCAATATGCCAGACCAAGATATGTGAAAATAAAATGCTAAATGAAGAGCAAAAAAACGCAGTCATTCACGGACAAGGCCCTTTGCTGATAGTCGCAGGAGCCGGAACTGGAAAGACAACTATTCTTACGCAAAGAATAATCCATTTAATTAATGAAAAAGGATTAAAGCCTGATAATATTTTAGCAGTTACTTTTACCGAAAAAGCTGCTGGAGAAATGGAAGAACGCGTTCTGCTCGGATTGAAGGATATTTATGCTGATTTGTGGATTTCCACTTTTCATTCATTCTGCGAAAGGATTTTACGTCAACATTCTTTTGACATAGGAATATCGGATAATTTTAAAATAATCCAAGAGGCGCAAGCTTGGATGCTTTTCAGGGAAAATATAGAGCTTTTTGATTTTGACTATTACAGGCAAAAACAGGGAAATCCGGTAAGATTTATAAGCGCGTTGCTTAATCATTTTTCAAGATGTAAAGATGAAGGAATTTATCCGAAAGATTATTTAGATTATGCTCAAAATTTAAAATTAGATTTATCTGAATTCAATGATCCAAAGAGCGAAGAATCAAGAATTAATGAAATTGCTAAAGCTTATGGAGTCTATCAAAAGCTTCTCTTAGAAAATAATTATCTTGATTTCGGAGATTTGATAAATTACTGCTATAAGCTTTTCCTGGAAAGACCTAATATTTTAGAGAAATACAGGCAACAATTTGAGTATATCTTGATTGATGAATTTCAAGATACGAATTGGATGCAATACGAATTGATAAAACTTCTGGCTTACCCAAGAAACAATATAACAGTGGCAGCTGACGACGATCAATCGATTTATCGATTTAGAGGAGCTTCAGTTTCTAATGTTCTGCAATTCAAAAAAGATTTTCCCAAAGCGAAAAGCATGGCTGTTAATAGAAATTATAGGTCGGGACAAAAAATTTTGGATTTGGCTTATAACTTCATTCAAGGCAATAATCCGGATCGTTTAGAATATCAATCTAAGATAGATAAAAAACTTATTTCTCAGAAAGGCATTGAAGCTGATGTAAAATCATTATCTTTTAGTGATGTGTATAAAGAAACACAGGGCGTGGCCAATAAGATTCTGGAAATAAAAAAAGAAAATGATTTGAAATTCAAAGATTTTTTAATCTTGGTGAGGGCTAATTCTCATGCTCAGCCTTTTTGCGCGGAATTCGACAGACAAGGAATACCTTATCAATTTTTAGCTTCGCAAGGATTATATTTAAAACCGATAATAATAGACGCGATATCCTATCTCAAAGTTTTGGATAATGTTTATGATGATGCGGCAATGTACAGAGTAGTATCTTGTCCGGCTTTTAATTTGAATAAGAAAGATATAGCAAAAATAGTTTTGTATCAGGAGAAAGGCGCTATCTCCATATATGAAGGATTGAAGCAATTGCCTATGATTTCAGGGCTTGAAAGCGAAACTCCCGATATTGTCGCTAGAATTTTATCTCTTATAGCCAAACATCAAGAGCAAAAGAATATTAACGAAATATTTATCGGATTTCTTCAAGATTCAGGATATCTTGATTATATTTTAAAGAAACAAAAAACTAATTTTTTAGCCGCTAAGGAAGAAATAGATTTAATTCAACAATTTGCCAAAAAAATAAAAGCATTTATGGAAAGCCAAAGCGATCCGAGTCTAAATATTTTTATTAAACAGATAAAAATGGAACTCGATGCTGGTGAAGAAGGATCGCTTGAGCCTGATTTGGAGAATTCTTCAGATGCTGTGAAGGTGATGACGATTCATGGGGCAAAAGGATTGGAGTTTGAAAATGTTTTTATTGTGAATATGGTTAGAGATAGGTTTCCTTGCCGTTCAAGATCCCAGGGAATCGCTTTGCCAGACGCCTTAGTAAAAGAAATATTGCCTCAAGGAGATGCTCATCTTCAGGAAGAAAGAAGACTTTTGTATGTTGCTATGACCCGCGCCAAAAAAGGATTATTTTTCACTTGGGCCAGGGATTATGGAGGCAAAAAAACAAAACCACCATCGCAATTTTTAGTTGATCTTGGAATGGAATCAGAAGAGAAAAGTATTCCCATAGATTTTTATGACAATAAATTTCAAGAAGAATTTGATGATGGGTTTCAATATGAAATACCTAAAATTTTTTCTTTTACCCAGTTGGCGGCTTACCAAAAATGCCCATGGCAATACAGATTTGCCCATGTTTTAAAACTCCCAGTTAAAGGAAATGGGGAATCGAGTTTTGGGAAAACAATACATAATGTTTTGTATAAATTCGGAACAATATATGCTAAAGGAGCTCAACAAAAAGATTTATTTGGAGAATCTCAAGAAAAAAAACCGGCATATAAAGATCTTTTAGCAATGTATGAAAAAGAATGGATAGATGAATGGTTCCAGTCAAAACAGGAAAAAGAAAGATACAAAAAAATGGGAATTGGAATCTTGGATATATTTTTTAAAGATTTAGAGAAAACAAAAATATTTGTTAAAGACGGAGAACCTTATCTGGAAAAAGGATTCAAGATAAAAGTCGGAGATTATGATATAAAGGGAAAAATTGACAGAATAAATCAGACAGAGAAAGGAATAGAAATAATGGATTATAAAACTGGAAAATCAAAAGAAGATTTAGATAAGGTAAAGAAACAGCAGTTGATGATTTATAGATTAGCGGCGATAAAAGAATTCGGAATAGAGCCATCCAATTTATGTATTTATTATCTTAGAGACGATGAAAAAGTTGACTATCAACCTAAAGATAAAGAGATTGATTCTTTCAGTCAAGAGATTATTCAAGTAATTGAAAATATAAAGAAGAAAGATTTCTCTCCCAAACCTGGATTTGATTGCCAGTATTGCGATTATAAAGATATTTGCGAATTCAGAGAATAATTTTTTATTTGTTTTTAATTTGCCAAAGTTTTATAATTAATAAGAAAATATGCAAGAGATGATAAAAAGCAAAAATAATGCATTTGCCAATTTCTTGATTTTTTTAGGAGTGGCAATGATAATCGTAACGGTATTTTATAGTTTTTTGATTTTTACAGCCAAGAAGTCTGCGCCTCAAGTTTTTTTAGAGAATATTCCAATAGAAGAAAATTATCAAGATTCAAAAATTAACCAAAATATGAGTATTGATGAGATGCAGAGAAATATTTCTCAAGAATTGAATAAACAGGTAAAATCGGTTTTTTATGAGTTTGCGCCTAAAATGCTAAATCTTGTTTCCTGGTCGATTTTTGCTTGGATAGCGATTGGCGCAGGAGCAAAGATATCGAATATCGGCAGAGAAATGTTATGACAGGCGATATATTCCAATATTCAGAAGAAGGAAGCAATTTTGCAAAGAAAAACGGATATATAGTAAATGGGATATGGCTTCCTAGAGTTACTTCTATTTTAGAAATAGTTGCTAAACCTGGGCTATTGCGTTATTATGCCCAGCATAAAAATTTTATGGCTGCGCAAGAATCTTTAGTAAAGGCCGCATCCAGAGGAAAGAAAATTCATGATGCTTGCGAAAATATTCTTTTGAATAAGAAGAATCTTAAATTCGATGATGATATTAAAGAAACGATGGATAAATTCAGAGAATGGGTTGAAAAGAAAAACATCGAAGTCATTGAAATCGAAACAAGAGTTTTTGATAGAGAAAAATATTTTTTTGCTGGCACGATGGATATTCTTGCTAAAGTCGATAATGAACTCGGCATAATAGATATCAAGACTGGATCAAGCATTTATAATGGATATTCATTGCAGACTGCTGCTTATTTGAATGCTTATAATCAAGGAAGAAAACAGCAACTTCAAGCGCAGAAGCGTTGGATATTAAGACTTGATCAATACGAGAAATGCGTTCATTGCGGAGCTAAATCAAGAGAAAGGGAGGGAGAGAAGAGGATTACAGGAGGAAAGAAATATTGTAAACATGAATTTCAGCCAAAATCTGCTGATTTGGAATTTAAAGAACAAAAGAATTTTGCGCATGACTTTGAAGCTTTTTTGCATGCTAAAGAGCTTTGGGAATGGGAGAATAAAGGCTCTTTAAGAAGGATAAATAATTATCCTAAAAATTTTTCATTATGAAAATAATTGCTGATTTCCATATTCATTCAAAATATTCCCGCGCTACTTCCAAAGATATAAATTTGGATAATTTAGCAAGAGCAGCAAAACAAAAAGGAATCAATTTGCTTGGGACTGGAGATTTTACTCATCCGGCTTGGTATGCGCATTTAAGAGAAAATTTAAAAGAAGCTGAACCAGGGCTTTTTATAAATAAAAATAATGATAATGGGACGAGATTTATTTTGACTTCTGAGATTTCATGCATTTTTAAAAAAAATGATAAAGTCAGAAAAATTCATGTTTTGATTCTTGCTCCTTCGTTTGAAGCTGTAGGAAAAATAAATTCCAAATTGGCTGGATTGGGCAATATTCATTCAGATGGCAGACCAATATTAGGAATGGATGTAAAAGATTTGCTTGATATTGTCTTAGAAGCTTCTCCAGAATGTCTTTTTATTCCTGCCCATTGCTTTACTCCATGGTTTTCTATATTTGGATCAAAATCTGGATTTGATTCGGTCCAAGAGTGTTTTGATGATTATTCGAAATATATTTACGCTCTGGAAACAGGATTGTCTGCAGATCCAGCTATGATTTGGAGAACTGGCGATGGCCAACATTTGACTTTGATTTCAAATTCTGACGCCCATTCTGTAGATAAACTTGGAAGAGAAGCCAATGTCTTTGATTGTCAGATGGATTATTTTGAAATTGCGCAAGCAATCAAAAAAAAGGACAAAGATAAATTTTTATATACTATAGAATTCTTCCCAGAAGAGGGAAAATATCACTACGATGGACATCGCGATTGTCATGTTTGTATGCATCCTATCGAATCTAAAAAAAATGGCGATTTATGCCCTGTTTGTGGAATGCCTTTGGTTATAGGAGTTTTGAACAGAGCTGAGGCTTTGGCTAAAGAGGCCCAAGGTTTTACGCCTCCAGGCGCAATTCCTTATAAAAGCATAATTCCATTGCAGGAAATTATTGCCCATGCTTTGGGAGTTTCTTCGATCTCTAAAAAGGTAAAAATCGAATATCAAAATATGATAAAAAGCTTAGGGTCTGAATTTGATATTCTTCTTGATATTTCGTATGATGATATAAATAATTCCACTAAACAGGAAATAGCTGATGCTATTATGATGGTAAGGCAAGGAAAAGTGGAATGGGACCCTGGATATGATGGAGTTTTTGGAAAAATAAAAATATTAAATAAAAATAAAATAAGCAATCAAATAAAATTATTATGAACCAGTTCTTTTTTCTTATTTTACAATCATTGTATTTTTTTGTTCCGGCGTATTTTGCGAATATGACTCCTCCTATGGCAAAATGGCTGAAAGTTGCTATTGCCTTGGACAAACCGATAGACGGAAATAAAAAATATGGAGATGGCAGACCTGTTTTAGGCAGCCATAAAACATGGAGAGGGCTGGTTTTGGGAATATTCATTGGAGCGATGTTTTATCTTTTGCAAGTGAATCTTTATATGTTCCCATTTTTCAAAAATTTATCTTTATTTGATTATAAAAGCGTTGATTATGCTTTATTTGCATTTTTATTGCCATTTGGAGCGATATTCGGAGATGCATTATTCAGTTTCTTTAAACGCAGACTTGATATGAAACCTGGTCAGAATTGGATGATATTTGATCAAACTGATTATGTGATAGGGGTATTTGCAGTATTGATTCCTTTCCAGACATTGTTTAAAGTTGTACCAAGCAATATATGGATAACGCTTTTCGTGGTAACATTTTTTCTGCATTTGGCAACTAATTTATTGAGTTTTAAGCTTAAAATTAAGGACACTTGGTGGTAGCAAGCGCCATAGTGGCCGATTCGCAAAATAAGAATTTGAAAATATGAAAACAAAGAGAGCGGCGGCTAAAAGAATTAAATCAGGAAAAAAGATAAAAAAAATAAAAGCAAAGAGAAAAATATCCAAAAGACAAAGTTCGGATAATGTTGCAAAGAAATCTGAAACTATAAGGCAGGCTATTAAAAAATCAAAAGATGATTTTGCGGAGAAAAAAGGAAATATAAAAATAAAAATTTTTGGAGTGGGAGGCGGAGGCTGTTCTATAATAAAGCATATTTCAGAAATAATCCCTAGGTCTAATCATATTACTTTTACTGCAGTAAATACTGATCTGCAGAGTTTGGAAGGAATGCCTAAAACTGTAAAAACATTGGTCTTAGGAAGGAATGTTACCAATGGTTTAGGATGTGGAATGAATCCTGATTTAGGTCAGGAAATAGCCCATAATAATAGGGAACTTATTCAGAAAGAAATAGAAAAATCAGATTTTTGTATCATAATTTCTACTTTAGGAGGAGGAACAGGTTCAGGAATGAGCCCTATTTTTGCTCAAGTGATAAAAGCTGTAAAAAAGCCCAGTCTTGGTATTTTTACTTTGCCATTTGAATTTGAAGGAGAAAAAAGAAGGAAGATAGCGACGAATTCTTTTGAGAATATAGAAGCTAATTTAAGCGCCACGATAGTGATTCCAAATGAAAATATTTTCAAAGTTATAGATCCTAAGACTGGCATAAAAGAATCGTTCCATACCATCAATAAAAATTTAGCATATTCATTAAAAGGGCTTTTAGACACTATTTATGAGCCAGGATTGATAAATGTTGATTATGCGGATTTCATGACTACAATGGAAGGGTTTGGAAAATTAGCATATACCAATAGCATAGAAGGAGAAAGAAAAGATTTGGTTAGGATAATGGAAAAGTTGCTTTTAAATCCTTTGGTAAAATATGGAATCAGAGATGGAGCGACTAAGGAGGTTATTGATCCAGAGAGGATTCTTTTCAATATAAGCGGTCCTTCAGATTTAAAAGTTTCAGAAATAAATAAAATAGCAATCGATATATCAGCTCCGAATTTAAAATCAAAAATAATTTTTGGAATATCTTTGAAGGGAAGGAATAATTTAATTAGAACGACTTTATTAATAGTTGGACACAGAAAAGGAAAAGATGGAATAAAGATTAAAAATATGGCAAAGGGGTTAGGGATATTTAATGAAGAACTTCAAGAACAGAAAGATGAAACATCTATTACTGCTGAAAAAGATAAAAAGCAAAAAGAAAAGAAAAAAAAGGTGAAGAAAGAGAAAATTCCTATAGTGGCGGAAAATAAAATTCCAGAGCAAGAAGAAGTGGATATGAAAAAATTCGCGAAAAAGGAAACTGTCAGACGTAATGCTCTTGAATCTAAAAAGGAACAGGAGGAAAAAGTAAAAAAAGAGATTCAAGAAGAAGAGGAAAAATGGGACGTGCCCGCATTTTTAAGAATTAAAAAAGAAAAATAAAATATATAAATAATATATGAAAATTAGAAAAGCGGTTATTCCGGCTGCTGGTTGGGGAACAAGATTCTTACCTTGGACTAAAGCAATGCCAAAAGAAATGCTTCCAATAGTGGATAGGCCAGTTATTCAATTTGTTGTTGAAGAAATTGCTCAGGCGGGTATACAAGATGTTATTTTAGTAACTGGATGGCATAAAAGGGCTATCGAAGATCATTTCGACAGATCAATGGAGCTTGAAAAATTTTTGGAAAAAAATAACAAGCAAAAAGAATGCGATGAAATAAAAAGAATAGCTGGGTTGGCAAATTTTGTATATATCAGGCAGAAAGGAGAAAAATACGGAAATGCAGTTCCTGTTTTATGCGCTGAACCTGCAATTGGCAAAGAACCATTTTTAGTTGTTTGGGGAGATGAATTTATTTATGCCCAGCCTTCCAGAATCCAACAGATGCTTGATGTTTATGAAAAAAACGGTGGAATAGTGATTTCAGCTATGAAGATAGATGATCCAAATGCGCTTACCAGATACGGAGTCGCTGATCTTGTTTCAAGCAATGGCAATGTTCATCAGATAAAAGGCATAGTAGAAAAACCTGAAGTAGGCAAAGCTCCTTCTAATTTAGCTTTGCTTGGAGCATATATTCTTCCTCCAGAAGTTTTTGACGCGATAAAAGGCATTGATACTTTTAAAGGAGAATATTATTTGGTTGATGCAATAAGGAAATTGATGGCAGATGGAGTTCCAGCTTATGCTTGCGAAATACAGAATGGAAAATATTATGATACTGGAAACAAGTTTGAATATTTAAAAACTAATGTTGAGTTCGGATTGAAAGATAAAGAATACGGAGAAAAATTTAAAGATTATTTGAAGAATTTAGATATATGATAAAAGATTTGATAGCGCGCGAGATTTTGGATTCTCGCGGTAATCCTACTATTGAATTAGACCTTTTGACAGATAAAGGTATTTTTAGATCTGCGGTTCCATCAGGAGCGTCTACTGGAAAATATGAGGCAGTAGAATTAAGAGATAATGATTTAAAAAGATATTTAGGCAAAGGGGTATTATTGGCTGTTAAAAACGCCAATGAAAAAATTAAACCGCTGCTTATTGGAAAAGATGAAACAAAACAAGAAGAATTGGACAATTTGATGATTTCTGCCGATGGAACTGAGAACAAGGGAAATTTCGGAGCTAATGCTATTTTGGCTGCTTCAATGTCGATTTGCCGTGCTGGAGCTTTTTCAAAAGGTATAAATCTATGCCATTATATTTCTGAAATGTCTAAAAGAAAAATGTCTCTTCCTGTTCCTAGTTTTAATATAATCAATGGAGGAGTGCATGCTGGAAATAGTTTGGCTATTCAAGAATTCATGATATTGCCTGTTGGAGCAAAAGATTTCCCCGATGCTTTGAGAATAGGATCTGAGATATATCATAATTTGAAAAAAGCAATTAAAGAAAAATACGGGCAGGATTCGGTTAATGTTGGAGATGAGGGAGGTTTTGCCCCGAATTTCAAAGATACTTATGAAGCTTTGGACTTGATATCGCAAACAATAGAAAAATTAGGATATAAAGATATTGTGAAATTAGGAATGGATGTGGCTGCTTCGGAATTTTTCGAAAATGGGTTTTATAATCTTGATTTTAAAGGAAAAGGGGATAAAAAAGATCAGCAGCAGATGATTGATTTTTATAAATCATTGATAGAAAAATATGATTTAATCTCAATTGAAGATCCTTTTGATCAGGATGATTTCTCTGGATATGAAAAATTAACATCGTCATCTTCCATTCAGATTGTAGGAGATGATTTGCTCGTCACTAATCCTAAAAGGATAAAAGAAGCAATTGAGAAAAAAACAGCAAATGCTTTACTTTTAAAAATAAATCAAATAGGAACAATCAGCGAATCGATACAGGCTTTAAATCTTGCTAAAAATGCTGGATGGGGAGTAATGGTTTCTCATAGATCGGGAGAAACAGAGGATTCTTTTATTGCTGATTTCGCGGTAGGAACTGGCGCTGGACAGATAAAAAGCGGGGCGCCTTGCAGATCGGAAAGATTGGCAAAATACAATCAATTATTAAGGATTCACGAACAATATGAAGGCAAATTGCCTTATGCTGGGACAGATTTCAAGTCAATCTAAAGCTTGCTTTACAAAGCAATTGAAATTTATTAATATTGATTAGGTTAGTATAAAATAATGCGCCTTATGGAATAATTCGCTTTGCTGATACGCGAAACAAAGCATGATTTCACAGGGTAAAAAATAATAAAATAAAAAATATGAAATCAGATTTAAAGATTTTTATTTTCGGACTTATATTCCTGACAGTGATCGGAATGGCGTCTATATATAAAAATAATAAGGGTGGAGGAATATCTTTAGGAGGAGACAAGAAAGAAGAGATTTCGGCCAAAGTAATGGAATATATTAACAAGCAGGTTTTGGAACCTCAGGGAATGCCAGCTGCTGTATTAGGAACAGTCACAGAGGAAAAAGGACTTTATAAAATGGAAATTGAAATTCAAGGACAGAAAGACAAACTTTATGTCACTAAAGATGGAACATATATTTTCCCATCTCCTATTTTTGATTTAACTCCAGAACCAAAAGTTGCAAAAGCCGATGTGAAATTGTTTATTATGAGCCA
>Ga0116172_10002182_pt1 | contig 17281 bp, 6 predicted proteins | sample AD_UKC083_MetaG_FD_89799 | JGI IMG/M metagenome (GOLD analysis project Ga0116172, IMG submission 89799) | Active sludge microbial communities of municipal wastewater-treating anaerobic digesters from USA - AD_UKC083_MetaG | ecosystem: Engineered > Bioreactor > Anaerobic > Digestate | place: USA...
CGCGCGTGCGGCTGCTGTTCGACGCGAGCGTCGGCCGCTACGTGCGGCGCCGCCGATGGCACCCGTCGCAGAAGGTCACCAAGACCGAGCGCGGCGTCGAGCTCGCGATGGACGTGTCCGGCACGGTGGAGCTCACGTCGTGGATCCTGAGCTGGGGCTCCAAGGTGGAGGTGGTGGAGCCCGAGAGCCTGCGGGAGGCGATCGCCGCCGAGGCGGCAAGGGTGACCGGCAGGTACGGCGCGGAGAAGTAGTCGGACGGAGCAGCAGTTGCCGTGAGAACGCCACGCTGCGCGGAGATCTGCTTGTCTGTTCAGGTGGTACAACTCCCACCAGTCCGTTGCTAATCCTAGCTGACCCAATCAAACCCAACCAAACCCGATTGTGTTTCGGTTCCCGAGGTGATATCCGTCTGGAACAACGACCAGACCGCAAGGACCGGCATGGACGACAGGTGGCTCTCAGTTGACGAAATCGCCGAGTACCTCGGCGTGAGCAAGGACACGGTCTACACCTGGGTTACTTCGAAGGGCATGCCCGGTCACAAGGTCGGCCGCTTCTGGAAGTTCAAGAGGGAAGACGTCGATGCCTGGGTGCGCGACGGAGGCGCAGCTTCGTCGTCCGACGAGCTAGGTGAGAAGGAGCGCAAGGATGGCTAGGCAGAAGAAAGCAGCAGGCGCAGTAACATCTGAATCGGCAGCCACCGAGGACGACGGTACGACAGAAGAAGCGAGCGCGATCGAAGACGGCAAGATCCTCGACTACATCTCTGGCCGACCCGTTGCCGAGAACGACAAGGAACGCGTTCGCCAGCGCATCGCTCGTGCCCTCTTCCACGAGTACGGCATTTCCGTGGATGACATGGAGCCCGACTTCAAGGTGCGGGTCAACGGCTCGAACAAGAAGATCGACATCGCCATCTTCCGGTCTGGCGCCGAGCATACGCCCGCGAACGTGCATCGCCTCGTCGTCTGCCAGAAGGAGCTGAAGCTCGGGGACAAGGGCGCGTACAAGATGCGCGACCACGAGCAAGCGGAGAAGGACCTGGGACTACTCAAAGAGGCCATGGCCGCTTGCGAAAACTGCACGTATGGCCTGTGGACCAACGGGCTCGAGTTCTTCTTCTTCCAGGTCAAGCGCACCAAGTTCGACGTCAAGTTCAACCCCATCGGCGACTGGCCCCTTGCCGAGGAGTCCATCGGCACGCGCGACGTGGTCTCCCACGCCAAACTACGTCGCGCCGACCCGGAGATGCTTCGCACCGCGTTCCGGCGCTGCCACAACTTTATCCACGGAAACGAGGGGATGCCGAAGGACGCGGCATTTTGGCAGTTCCTATACCTGATCTTCGCGAAAATGCATGACGAGCGGCAGCCGAACGATGCGCGCCGCTTCTGGGCGGGCCGCGTCGAGAAGAACGGCCAGCTAATGGACGAGCAGTTCGATCCCGCAGGGCAGAAGGCGATACGCAAGCGGGTCATTCCGCTCTTCGAGGAGGTGAAGAAGAAGTACTCAACGGTCTTTCGAGGCAACGAGGAGATCACGTTGTCAGACCGCGCACTCGCCTTCATGGTGTCTGAACTTGCGAAGTACGATTTCGGCCGAACGGACGTCGATGCCAAAGGAGCGGCGTATCAGGAGATTGTCGGCACGAACCTGCGGGGCGATCGCGGCCAGTACTTCACGCCTCGTGGAGCCATCAAGCTCGTCGTATCGATCCTGGATCCGAAACCGAACGAGCGCGTGATCGATCCGGCATGCGGCACCGGAGGCTTCCTCACGGCAACGCTCGCGCATCTCGCCCACAAGTTCCAGCAGGAGAAGGGCATCGAGCCCGGCGCCGAATCCACGCAGGAGCTCCTCAGCATCCAGGAGCGGCTTGGCGAGTTCGTCAAGAAGAATCTCTTCGGGGCCGACTTCGACCCCTTCCTCGTACGCGCTGCCCAAATGAACGCGGTGATGGCGAGCAATGCAGAGGCGCACCTCTTCAATCTCAATTCGCTCGAGTTCCCCGCAGGACACCTGCCAGGGCGCGTCGAGGCTGAAAAGGTCGCGAAGCTGGGCACCATGGACGTGGTGATGACCAACCCACCTTTCGGCTCGGAGATCCCCATCACCGACCCGAACATTCTGAGGAACTTCGACCTCGCGCACATCTGGGAGAGGACTGAAGACGGCGGCTTCAGGAACACGGGACGGCTGCAAGGCAGCGTAGCCCCTGAAGTCCTGTTCATTGAGCGATGTGTCGATTGGCTCAAGCCGGGTGGGCGCATGGGCATCGTCTTGCCAGACGGTATTCTCGGCAATCTGGGCGATGAGTACATCCGCTGGTGGATTCTGCGTCACACTTGGGTGCTTGCGAGCATCGACTTGCCCGTCGAGGTCTTCATCGTCGAGGCCAACGTCAACATCCTCACGAGCCTCCTGTTCTTGAAGAAGAAGACCGATCAGGAGCTGAAGGCCTCGGACCTTGGGCGCACCAAGGACTACCCCGTGTTCATGGCCGTCGCCGAGAAGGTCGGTTTCGACAGACGTGGCAACACGCTCTACAAGCGCAGCCCTGACGGAGAGGAGATACTCGAAGAGGTCGAAGAGGTGGAGCGGATCCGCACCAATGGGCACTTCGTTACCCGCACGTTGCGGCGAAAGAAGAAGAAGGTAGACGACGACCTACCCGCGATTGGCGGCGCGTATCGCGCTTTTCGTGTGAAGAATTCGGAGCCGGGCGCATGAAGGTCGCGATCATACCTTGTAGTTGGATTGTCGACGAAGGGCTGCGCCTGGACCCGCGCCCTTACGTTGGTGGGGCCATCCGCGCCCGTAAAGCAATCTCCAAGCTGCCCCATTTGAGGCTGGAAGAACTCACCGCGGGTTTTCGTGGCGGCATCTTCACGCACCTTTTCTCCCCAAAGCGAACCTACGTGCGAGACCAAAAGTACGGGGTTCAGTTCGTCGGAGCATCCTCGATGCTCCTCGCCGACTTGGCAGACCTGCCGCTGCTGTCGAACCGTGATGCAGAATCGCGGAGCTATCGCCCGCTCAAGATCAAGCAAGGCATGACGCTCATTTCTTGCTCCGGCTCCGTTGGCCGCATGGCGTACGCCCGCGCGGATATGGATGGAATGGCAACGGCGGGGGATCTGCTGAAGATCCAGCCTGATCCGACTGTAGTCCGACCCGGCTACGTCTTCGCGTTCCTCGCTTCCTCCATTGGTTCACAGCTCGTGAACGGCGGAACCTACGGGACGATCGTTCAGCATCTGGAGCGACAACACATCGCGGACATCCCCGTGCCCCGGTTGGGAGATGCGCTCGAAAGAACGGTACACGATCTGATCGAATCGGCAGCGACTGCCCGAGTGCAAGCCACAGAGCTCCTCCGACGAGCGGCGGAAACCGTGAGATCTTTGTTCAAGCCTTCTGCAAGTGAAGGCGCGGAGCGGTGGAGTCAGACTTCTGCCGCGGCACTCCAGTCTCGAATGGACGCGTACTACTTCTGTCGCGAGTGTCTTGCAGCCCGGCGCGCATTCGACTCTGCGACGGCGCGCCAAGCGAGGCTTGGCGAGATTGCGAGCGTCTTCATCCCCGGCATCTTCAAGCGCAAGTACGTCGATGATCCGAGCTTCGGTCGCCCTTATGTTACCGGCGGCGATGTCTTTCAAATTCGAGTGGACGCCACGAGCTTTCTCATGCGTCAGGTCGCGGAGAAGTACAACCTCGTTGTCGCGAGAAACACAATCCTAATTCAGGAGGCTGGTCAACTCGGCGGGCTGATTGGGAGATGTGTATTCGTCGGTGAACACCTCGCGGGGCACGCGGTTTCTAACAACATGGTTCGAGTGACCGGGTCTGATCCACACGACATCGGCTATTTGTTTGCACTTCTCGCCACGCCTGAAGGCACGCTGCTTCTTTCGAGGGAAGCTGCCGGTTCGAGCATTCCGCATCTCGACGCCGGACGTGTGGCCGCACTTTCGGTGCCGTGGCCCGATGAGGGGCGACGTCGCCAGATTGGCTCGCTCGTTCTCGAGGCGAGCAGCCTTCGTGATACTGCGTGCGTTCGTGAGACGGACGCGCGAAAGCTCATTGAGCAGGCTCTGGAGGGCAGCGTCTGATGGCTACGGTGATCCCCATCGGAGAACCCGTGAACGAGGCCGAGCGCCAGGCCATCGCATACCTGCGGGATCACCTACCGTCGACGTACCTGATCCTGCACAACTTCGAGATCCTTCGCGACGGCGAGGCGTTCGAGATCGACGTCGCGGTCATCGCTCCGCACGCCGTGTACCTGGTCGATGTGAAAGGTACCCGCGGCCTCATCGATGTCTACGGGCCCAAATGGTACCCCCAAGGTCGTCAGCCCTTCAGTTCGCCGCTCGCCAAGCTTCGGGGTCACGCACGAGCCGTCAAGGGCATCATTACGAGCAGCCAACCCGGCCGCCGTGACCTTGAAGACATCTACGTCGATGCCGCCATCGTCCTCACCGCGCCGGACGCGGCCTTCGTGGACCAGGGCGGGCGCGACGCGCCGAACGTCACGACGCTCAAAAAAGCCCCCGCGTTCTTCCAGAACAGCACTCGCATCCCCCCGGGCAGGTCCAAGAATATCGCTGTCCACCACGCCCTCATCATCAAGGCGCTCCAGGGTGTCGCGAAGGCGCGCTCGGGCCCGCCGCACTTCGGGAACTGGCAGGTGCTGGAGAAGCTTGGCGGTACTGACAGCTACGTCGAATACCGCGCGTTCAACTCGATCGTCGGCCAGCGAGCGACGGCGCTTGTCCGCGCCTACCAGGCGGATCCGTACAAGGTGCCGGAGGAACGCGAGAAGCAGAGGCTGCTCATCTCGACCGCGTACCGTGCGCTCAGCTCCATGCCGGGCCACCCGAGCATCGTGGGCATCCGCGAGTTCTTCACCAGCGAAGGCGAAGACAAGTACTTCCTCGTCACAGAGGACGTGCCGGGACAAGCGCTGCGCGTCCACATCGAGAAGCCGATGATGGCGCTTACCCTGGATCAGAAGATCACGATTGCTGGTGACCTGCTCAATGCGCTCGGGCACCTGCAGAAGCACAATGTCGTTCACCGCAACATCTCGCCATCGAACATCCTTGTTGGCACCGATGGCCGCGTCAGGCTCGCGGGTTTCGACTACGCGCGACCGGGCACAGACAACAGCCGCACGATCGCGCAGGAAATTGTCGATGACCTCGAGCCGAAGTACATGGCGCCCGAGATTCACGGCGAGCCGGGAGCGGCAACGCCCGCCTCCGACATGTTCAGCGTCGGTCTCGTGCTCTACGAGCTATTCACGGGCGAGCGGCCGTTCAAGACCCACGCCGAGCTCTTCCAACAGAAGGCTATCTTCGCGCAGAAGCCGAGCGCACTCCGGCCGGAACTGGCCAAAGGCTTCGACGCCTGGCTCCAGAAACTGTGCACGTTCGAGCCAGGTGACCGGCCGACGCCTGCGTGGGCTCTCACCGAGCTGAAGGTTCTGCTGGATCCCAACGACGAGTCCACGCCTGCCGCGGCCGGTCCGGATTCTGCTTCGGCCGCGTCCCAGCCTGCCGCTCCTCAGCCCGACTACTCGAATCTGCTTTCCCAGACCCAGCTAACGCCGAAGTATGTTGTTGAGAAACGCCTGGGTAAACCCGGTGCATTTGGTGTCGTCTACAAGGTCATCGACACCCTCGGCGATGTCTCGCGAGCGTTGAAGATCGTGTTGCGCGACCGAGTATCGACGGTCGATCGACTCAAGAAGGAATACAGGACGCTACTTCGCATCGCTGATCATCCGAACGTCGTGAAGGTCATCGACGCCGACTTCATCCCCGGCAACGGCCCCCCGTTCATCGTCTTCGAGTACATCGACGGTATCGACGTCGGAGAAATGATCGAGGGCAACCTCTTTGCCCCGGAGGACGCGCTCGATATGGCGCGACAGGTTGTCTCGGGACTCGTGCATCTCCACGAATCCGGCGTGTTCCACTGCGATATCAAGCCGCGCAACCTTCTGTGGACCGAGCGCGGGGCGAAGATCATCGACTTCAACGTCGCCGTCTTCGGAGCGAGCGGCGAACGTGGGGGTGGTTCGCGCCGCTATCTGCCGCCTGATCTCGACATCGAGGCGGTTCCTACGCCGGGTGATCTTGCGGACCGCGACCTCTTCGCGCTTGGCGTTACGCTCTATGAGACCGTTACCGGGCAGTATCCGTGGGACAACGCACAAGTCCCGCCACCGGGAAGGACTGCCCCCGACCCCCGCGAGCAGTCAAACCTGAGCAACCTCGCTCCTGAGCTCGTGGATGTGATGCTCAAGGCAATCGCACCCACGAGGGCCGAGCGCTTTGCTTCCGCAGTCGAACTGAACGGAGCGCTCGCGAGCGTGCCTGCTGCACGGCGCGCTCCACAGCCGGTCACGCCAGCATGGACCCCGCCGACGGATGAAAGCGGCGCACCCTCGTCGGGTACACCGATCCCGCCGAACACGAACCCCTATGTGCGCCACCTGCTCACGGTGTACAGCCAGAGCAAGTGGAGCAATGCCGGCACCCGCGGGCTCGACGCCATTAGCGAGCAAACCTACGTCGAAACCGCGCTCGACCGCGATCTCTTGCCCTCGGTCCTGTCGGGCGAGTTCGCGCTTGTCATCATCTCGGGCAATGCCGGCGACGGGAAAACTGCCTTCCTCCAGATGCTTGAGAGGGCTGCCAAGGACGAGCAAGCCCTCGTCCAGCATTCGCTGAACGGCGCTCGCCTCGACCTCCGTGGTCGCACATTCCTGTCGAACTACGATGGCAGCCAGGATGAGGGTGACCAGAAGAACGATGACGTTCTTCGAGCTTTCCTCGAACCATTCAAGGGCGGTGATTCGACCGCTTGGGTTTCGTCGAAGGAGACGCGTCTCATCGCCATCAACGAAGGTCGCCTCGTCGACTTCCTCGATGCGCATCGGGCCGACTTCGAAGCACTGGCCGGGATCGTGAAGGAAGGCCTCCGCACCGGCGAGCCGGCCAACGGGGTGGCAGTCGTGAACCTCAACCTCCGCAGTGTCGTCGTCGATTCGCAGGGGTTCGAGGGGTCAATTCTGGAGCGGCTCATTCGGCGCATGGCACACGAAAAGTTCTGGGAGCCTTGCCACGGCTGCGACCTCAAGGACAGGTGCTACGCTTTTCACAATGCGCTTACCATCCAGGATGACATTGCTGGCAAGCACGTAGTCGAGCGGCTGAAGAGCCTGTATTCGATTACGCATCTGCGTGGGCTGCTCCACATCACGCTGCGAGACCTGCGATCGGCCCTCGCGTTCATGCTCGTTGGAGGTCGCGACTGCGACGAAATCCACGAGCTGTATCGCACGGGCCAGCGCAACGAAATTGTCCAGGGCTTCTACTTCAACAGCTGGAAGGGGGGTGACAAGCCGAGCGCGGACCGCTTGCTGAAGTTGCTTTCCGAGGTTGATGTCGCTGAAGCCGACGATCCCCGGCTCGACCGCGCTCTGGACTTCGTATCGCCCACCGAAGACCGCACGCTGTTCCGCTTCGAGCAACGCGGGAACTACGAGCGCGAGATACTCCGAAGCCTCTACGACGAGTTGCCGCGCGACGTCTCCGGGAAGCCTAGTCCACATCGGGCGGAAGCCCACCGCCGTTTCATTGCGATGGCGCGCCGCCGCGCGTTCTTTGAGCGACGCGATGCCGGCTGGAGGTCGATGCTGCCGTACAAGACGGCCGACGACTTGCTGACGGTCGTGCGCGGCGAGCGCAAGCCAGAGTGGCTCCTTGAACCGTTGCTTGTCGGAATCAATCGTGGCGAGGGGCTCACGCAGCCCGAGCGCATCGGCAACAAGCTGGCTCTGGAAGTGCGCCGCGTGGAAGGCGGCAGCGTGCGATCGTACCGGCTGTACCCGCGCGAGCGTTTCTCGATCACGCTGGCCGACCAGGCGTCGCGCTCCCGCTTCGTCGAGCACATGCCCACGGGCCTCGTCCTTCGATACGACGACGGCGGGCTGGAGGCAGACCTGCTCGTTTCGCTCGATGTGTACGAGATGCTCCAGCGCCTGAATGAGGGCTATAGGCCGAGCATTGAGGAGGAGCAGGGGTATTGTCTAAGCCTCGCGGTTTTCAAGAACCTGCTCGGCTCCGCGCCCTATCAGGAAGTGCTGCTCAGCACGTCGGGGCACGACTTCTACCGCGTCGCGCGGCACGTTGACGGGCGCCTGGAAATGACGCGCGCTCGGGAGGGAGGCGTCTGATGTCTTTGTCCAAGCGCGATCGCGAGTTCCGGCTGCCGAAGATCAGCTACGTAGATTTCAAGCAGATCGAGATGGACCGCGTGCTCACGGCGTTCTTTGCGCGTCTCGCCCACAAGGGTTACCCGAGCCGATTGACACGCAACTTCGAGCTCAGCGTCGAGGCCTTCGTAGAGTTCTTGCTTGAGCACCCGGAGTGGTTCACGAAGTTCCAGGACAACCCGGAGGTTGTGCGTCGTTGGGTCGAGACACACCTTCTCGACCTCGTGAACCGAGGGAAGGGAAATCAGGCGGTGGCAGCCCCGCGCCCACTGCACGGGTTCACATACCGCTTTCGCAATCCGAAACACTCACGCGATTACGGAGCCGCGCAGCACCTGTACGAGACGCTCTACCGTGCAAGGAATGGAGCAGGCCAGAAAGCCCTGGAACACCTCAGCCACTTCTTCTTCCATGGCCACGACAAGGTCACTGGGAAGGCAGAAGCTTCCGCAGTTCTTGACGTCGAGACTCAGGCATTGCTTCGCTTTCTCGACGAGGTAAAGGGGGACGCACCCGACACGAAGTCGGGCCGCGAGGCTTTTGTGCCGCTCTGCGTGGGCGCGGCCGACTTGCTCGCCGAAGACATTCAGCGCCTGCTGTTCTACCAGTGCTTCATCCCGCGCTCGGTGATGGTCGACTACCTGAAGATCCTCATCGCGTTCCACCTCGCACTGTATCACCTGCGCCTCCTGAAGCTCCTGCCGGCTCTTGTACGTCGCAAGGGAGCTGACCCCACATGCGCGACGGGCGCCTGTCCAGCAAGCCCGAAGAGCCTCGACAATCCGTTTGGAGACTGCCCCTATCGCGTCGGCATTGTGGTTGACCTCGCCGGCCAGCCCGGCACGCCAATTGCGGCTCTCGCTGAGCGGAGCGCGGACACGCACTACCGCCGAATTCCGACATTCGTGCGCGCCTACTTTGCGGTGAAGAAGCTTGACGAGTTCGCCACCGATCTGGTCCGACGCGGCAAGCTGTCGAAGCCGTCTAGCGGCGAGTTCTCGGTGGGCGAAGTGCTCCAATTGCTCGACGCACCGCTGAAAGCCGAGCGCGAGAAGTTCTTCGGTCAGCGAATATCGAGCCTTGTTGAAGAGACCTCAGCTGCGAAGGATGCCGAGCTCGATCCCGAGCTGAAGACCGTCACGGAGATGGGGCTCTCCGAGTTCGAAGCATATATCGAGATGCTCGTGGCGCTGCGGGGACGCTTTCACCGCCAGTACATCGTCGAGTGCGTCGACTCGCTGCTGTTGAAGAATCGGCCTGGTGCTGTCCTTGCGCAGGGGAGAACGAAGGGTACGCCCCGCCGATTCGTGCTTGACAGTCGACTGCTTGAAGTCCTGCTCCAGATTGCCGTGCTGAAGCCCGGTGGTGCCGAGGGCTTCTATACGGGCGAGATGCGTGTGGATGAGCTGCTCGTGTTCCTCCGGGAACGCTACGGCATCCATATCGACCAGTTGCCGCGAGGCGACGGATTCGCGACGACGAGCATCGACGACCGCCGCGCGCTTCGAGACAACGTACGTGCGTTCACCGCACGTCTGCGAGAGATCGGATTCTACCGCGACCTGTCCGACGCATACGTGACGCAGACCATCACCCCAAGATATCGCATCGGTGCCGAAGTCAACGCTGCAGGAGGAAACCCGTGAGCGCTGGGTTCCAAGAGCTGTCGCAGGCGCAGCTCACGATCGAGCTGGAGAACGTCGCCGTCCCGCTGCTGGTCGAGCAGCTCCGCACGCGAGTCGCGGGACACTGCATGCGAGTTGGCGATCTGGACACAGACCTGATGGTTCGCCTCTGTGCGAGACTTCGCGCGGAGCTTCCGAACACCACGGTTGTCGTTCTTGCCGACGGCAAGGTGCCCATACCGGCTGAGCTTGCGGTGTCGAGCACGAAGCTCGTCGAGCTGCGTAACCCGCATGCCGATGGGTCACTCCGTCAGCCCCTGCTCGTTTTCGTACCAGGCGAGGTGCGCGCGTCGGCCGAGGACTCGTTCGGCGTTGCAACCTTCGAGGACGTATCGGTTACCGGCCTCTACGAAGCCCTCATCCTGCGGCTTGTCGAGCAGATCCAACCGGCTCTCCGAGGCTCCGTTCAGGAATCATTGCGGCGGCTCCGCGATTCCGAGAAGCCGTGGAGTTTCGCGGACGCTCTCTCGACGGTACGCTTCCTCCTCACCGCCAAAGTGAACGGCAACGATGCGGAGGCCATAGGAGCCTCGCTCTACGAAGTGGGGCTTGTCCCCGACTTCGAATGGCTCGTGCAGCCGGAGATGGCACCGTCGCGCCTCGTGCGTAACCGCGAGTGCGTCGAGAAGCTGACCTGGTCGCCGCGCTCCGAGCGTGGCCGCGTGAGCGAGCTGGGCCTTGCCAAACGTGCATTCCGCAACTTGCTGGGCAACTTCCTGGCGGACGCGGGCACCGATGACCCTCGCCAGTGGGCGCGCCGAATTGTCGTAGACAAGGCGCTTTGGCCGCTCTCCTTCAACAAGTGGGAATTCGAGGACGGCGGTGTTCTGCCGGACTCAATCTTCATCGGCGAAGTACAGACAGACCTCCCGACCGTCGATCAAGACGAGACCAAAGAACCGCTCGCGCAGCTCATCGGCCAGAGCATTCTTCCGGTTGCTGGCCTCAAGAAGTTCGCGGTGACGTTCCGTGTGGATCCGCATCCAGGTAGGGTCCAGGGCCTCGCCAAATTCGTGGCACAGATCATCTCGAAGGAGCATGGCCCGATCGGCGTAGCGCGCGGAAAGGCCGTTTGGAAGACACCTACGGACAAGGCGACGATATCATTCTCGTCGCTTGGCAAGATCGATTGGGAGGAGGGGTGGCACTTCGTCCGCGTACTCGCCCAGACGGAGAGTGGCGACCTGATTCCGCTCATCGATGCGAGTGGTAATGCCATTGCGTGGAGCGCCGACAATGAGTCGACGGGGCCGCGGACCAACGAGAGCGATCTTTTCTACGTCCTTCCCAACACCGAGGTCGAGATCGAGCCCGGGCAGCGCGCCGTTCCACGAGACGCAAGCGCACTGCACGCGCTCTTCCGCGCACAGTTCTCGGCGGTTCTTGAGGGACGTGACCCGGCGGGCGTCGTGTTCGCGAACGTAGCCTGGACAGAGAAGAACAAGGGTCAAGTCCGGGGTGCGGACATGCTCGAGGTGAAACTGGCACGTCAGGGCTCTGTGCATGTGCCGGTCTCTCGCGCGCTCAAGGGCATCGAGCAGAAGATCCTCGCAGCGCCGGAGGGGCCGATCAGTTGGCGCATCCCGCTGAACCACGGCGTGCCCGGAATGAGCACAGGGGAGGTTAACGGGTGGCCGCAGGTCCCCGCAGGCGATCGGTTCCTCGAAGCGCGAACCCGCTATTTCGAGGCGGTTCGCCAGGGCATATCGGAGTTGGTCACGCAGGGCGCGGACGCGGGTGCGCAAGCCGAGCTCGCGAGGGACTACGCTGAGGCGTACCTGGAGCTGCTTGCGGACCTCTCCAGACGTGCGGAGGCGACGGCCAGAAGCGACTCGCAGCGTGCCTTCGCCGACCTTCGCAAGGTGCTAGCGATCGACACGGTCCTCCTCGCGATCATCGATCACCGAGGGCGACGTCGAGACGCTGTTCTCGTGGCCCCGACGCACCCACTTCGGGCGCTCTGGTTCGCCACATGGGCGAAGCTCGGCGCGGGTTGGGTCTCCGCCGCCAAGACGGCGCCGAAGGAGCACGTAGTCCCAACGCGCGACGCGCTGCTCAGGCTCCTCTCGCCCACGAGTTTCCCGCCTGTTCTGCCAACGGAGGCCGGTCACGTGCTGACCGCCGTCGACAGCGTGAACCCCTTCTGGACGCTGTTCGCGCCCTCCAACGAGGAGGACCCGCGCGGACTGGTCGGGGAGGTGTGCAGCGCGCTCGGTCTCCCAGAGCCGGCCATCGGCGGTGCGCTCATCGATGGAGCATACCTCGCTTCGCGCGTGCGCCGGTACCTGGTGCAGCACCCCTATGTCCGCACGTTGACCGTCAACGCGTTCAACCCCGGCCGAGCAGGCGTCCTCGGCGACATGCTGCTCGAGCTTCAGAAGGAGCCCGCGTTCGCTGACCTTCGGTACGACCTGCGACTTTTCGTCCCCGATCCGGACTCCCCCGGCGTCGGCGACGAGATCGCCGCACTGCTCGCTACCGATGGAGGGACCGCGGGACGTGAAGCAGACGCGTTTTCCATTCCGGCAGATACCCATCTGCATCCGAAACTGCGTTTCGCTGTGCGAGCGACGAAGGATTTCCGGACGAGTCCCGAGGCTTACGCGGCGCACCTGTCCCTGCTCTTCGATGTCTTTCCCGCTGAGCAAGTGGCAGCACGCAAGGCCGACCCGCGCCATGCGACTGCTTTCGTTCATGGCCTCGTGCAGGAGTTCTCGACCGAGTACCACGAAGACGAGCTGACCGTTGCGTGGAGGCGGCTGCCGCGCCACGGAGTTGCACAGCCAATCGAAGACGCTGAGGAGCTCTCAGACCTCCTTGGCAACCTGGCTGCCGCAATTTCGAGCGCGACGGCCACCATCGCCACAGGCCAGAGTGGCATCGACCTGCGTCCGGTCGTGACGCTCGCGCTCGGTCCCGATGACCGTGCTCTGCTTCACCAGGTTCACGAGGTCAGTGACTGGGTATTCACGCTCGACCGCAATCTCGGCATCGAGTTCTTTGACCACGGTGGGCACGCCACGCGGCCCGATTACCTGATCGACCACTCGCCGGACATGGCGAGCACGCTCGGCCACCGGCTCGTCATCACATCGCGATCGGTCGCTGAGCTCGAAGCGCTACTGCACCCGGTTCTCGAACAGTACGGCCTGCAGGCTGAGGGGCGGCACGCCGTGGTGCTGCTCGACCAGCTCCGTTCACTTTCCGGGCGGCTCGCCCTGAAGCTCATATCATCGCCAACACAGCGGGCGGAAGCCCTCGGGCTTGCGCTCTCTCGCCTATACCTGGAGCACCAGGGAGTCTTCGAGAACCAGATCGTCGTTCCGCTCGACGCGCACATCGACCTCTACCGCGTACTGAAACAGCAGGCAGATGAGCTCGGCGACGAGGTCAGCTTCAAACGCACTGACCTTGGGCTCTTCGACCTCGACATCACCCGGCGCACCATCACGTGCCGTCTCGTCGAGGTGAAGTGCTACGCAGGCGTCGGCGAGCTAGGCGCATATAACGCTCTCAAGACAAGCATCGCCCAGCAGATCGCCCAGAGCGAGCAGGTCCTTGCCTATCACTTCGATCCGCAGCGCACACCTCAGGACCGCCCGGACCGGCCGTTCAAGACACGCGAGCTCGCATTGCTCCTCGAGTTCTACCTGGAGCGAGCTGAAAGGTACGGCGCCATCAGTCGCGATGCGGCCGACGAAGCTCGCTACTTCATCCACACATTGGATGACGGGTATCAGCTAGCGTTTACGCGCAGCGCGCTCATCTTCGACTTCGCGAAGCCCGGCACCGAGCCTCCCGAGTGCGAGAGCGGCATCGAGTATCACCGCATCGGCATCGACCTGATTCGACAGCTCGTCGACGCGGCTGCCCCAAGCTCCGAGTCGTCGGCATCCATCAGCGCCAGCTCGTCCGGGAGCGGTGGGCCTGGCGACGGCGCTCCGCGCCCGCGCGGCCTCACTGAGGTGCGACGTAGACGAGAGCGTGCGCCTTCGGTGCTGACACTCGGCGCAGCGGCGTTCCTCGTCTCGCCCCGTGATCGTTCTGTGTCCTGGGAGGACCTGCGCGGGCGCCAGCCGAGCGTCCCCCCTTCGTCGTGCGCGCCCGCCGTGTCGCAGGAGGCAGTGCCCACATCCGTTGTGGCGCCCGTCGGGACGGATGTTCCGGTCGTAGCCGCGCCGCTGTTGGCTACTATTGTTGCGAAGGTCCCTCCAGTAGCGGCCCAGCTCACTCTCCCGGCAGTGGAAACGCCGCCGTCGCCGAGCCTCGCCACCAAGATCGAGCACGCCGTGCCCTATGACATCATGCTCGGCGTTGCCGGCGAATCGCCCCAATATGGGCTCCTCGGTGACGTTTCAGGGAGGCGCATCGCAATCGACCTGAACCAGACCCATACGATTAGCCTCTTCGGCGTCCAAGGCGGCGGCAAAAGCTACACTCTCGGGACCATCGCGGAGATGGCATCGCTGCCCATCCCGAATATCAACGTGCTCCCGCAGCCCCTTGCGACGGTCATCTTCCACTACAGCCCGACGATGGACTACCGGCCGGAGTTCACGTCGATGGTTTCGCCGAACAGCGAGGCCGCTCAGGTAAAGGCACTGAAAGAAACATTCGGCGCCGAGCCGCGCGCTCTCTCTGACGTGCTCCTGCTCGCGCCCGCCGATAAGCTCGAAGAGCGCCAACACGAGTACCCCGGAATCGAGGTGCGTGCGCTGCGGTTCGGCGCCGCCGAGTTGCAGACCAGCCACTGGCGCTTCCTCATGGGAGCCGTCGGCAATCAGGCCACGTACATCCGGCAGCTCAATCGCGTGATGAAGTCGCTCCGCGATGACCTCACCCTCGCGGGGCTGAACCAAGGCATCGAAGCGTCGTCGCTGCCCGACCACCTCAAGGGCATGGCGAAGATGCGCCTGGAGCTCGCGAGCGAGTACATCGATGATTCGGTTCGCCTCAAGGATGTGATTCACCCTGGGCGCTTGATCATTGTCGATCTCCGCGATGAGTTCATCGAGAAGGACGAAGCACTCGGGCTATTCGTCGTGCTTCTCCAGCTCTTTGCCGATGCGAAGCACCGGGACGCTGAGGGCGTCGAACATTCCTTCAACAAGCTTGTCGTGTTCGATGAGGCTCACAAGTACATCGAGAGTCCGGATCTCGTCGCTGGCCTCATCGAGGTAGTGCGCGAGATGCGGCACAAGGGCACGAGCATCATGGTCGCGAGCCAGGATCCGCCGTCGGTGCCCGTCGCGCTCATCGAGCTTTCGAGCCAGGTGATCCTGCACAAGTTCAACTCCCCGGCGTGGCTCAAGCACATCCAGAAGGCGAACGCGGCACTCGGTTCGCTCACGCCTGAGAAGATGTCGAACCTGCGTCCGGGCGAAGCTTTCGTGTGGTCAAGCAAAGCCACCGATGAGGTGTTCACCAAGACGGCCGTGAAGATTCGCTGCCGTCCGCGTGTGACTCACCACGGAGGCGCCACGAAGACTGCGGTGGGGGCATGAAGCGCAACACGGAGGCGCAGCCGAACGCCAGAGATATCGAGAAGGTTCGGGGGCAAGTTGAGCGGGTTGCTTCCCTCATGGAGCATCCGGCCATCGCTGCCCTGCTTGCTGCTCGACGCGAAGCGCTTCGGGCGATCCTTTCTCACCTGACTCAATCCCAGCTTCGAGTGGGCGTCCTCGGAGTAACCAGCTCGGGAAAGTCGACTTTCGTTAACGCGTTGGTGGGAGAGAGAATCCTACCGGAACAGAGCAAGCCGACGAGCAACGTGCTGGTCTCGGTCCGCAAGGGCCCATCGCGCGCGATCCAGGTCCTCTTCGAAGATGGTCGCAAGCGCAGGTTTGTCGGGGAGGACTTCGCTCCTCACACCGTAGAGCGTTACTGCGCCGAAGACAGGAATCCAAGGAACAAGCTGGGGGTTCGCGGAGTCGCCCTCGAGACCCCTGATGCCTTGTTGACCGACAACCTCGAACTTGTCGATACGCCCGGCTTGGATGCCTACGGACACCAACTCCACGAGGAACTGACCCTCAGGGAATTCGTGCCGAGCGCTGATGTAATTGTGTATCTGACGTCGGTTCGCAATCCTTTGAAGAAGGCGGACATCGACGCATTGGGCCACGTGATCGAGAACGATCAACGTGTTCTATTCGTCATTACGGGAAAGAACCTCGAGCGCGAGGACCGGGAGCTTGGCCGCGTGATCAAGACACGGGCGGCGAAGCTCGACGATCACGTGCAGCGCCTTCAGCGTGACATTGCGGCCCAGGCCGGACTCAGGACCGCCGGGGTTGCACTGGTGGATTCCAAGGAAGCGCTCGAGGCACGCCGTGACAAGGACGCAGCGCGGTGGCGGTCTTCCGGGATGGGCGACATCGCAGCGACCCTCGAGCGCTTCGGGCAAGACGTGTCGCGGATGGTGCTCGAGTCACGCATGGCTCGCGCCGCACACCACGTGAAGGAAGCGCAGGTCCAAGTAGCCGCGGAATCGGCGCGTGCTCGAGGAGACCGAGAGGGATGGCAACGTCAGATTGACGCCCGGCACAATGTACTCAAGCAGTTGAGGGGCGCTCTCGCAGCCATAAATTCGCGCCTCGAAAAGGTGGCGCTCCGAATAGATGCCAATCATGCACTCGCGCCGTTGCGTGGCGCTCGGCTGACGAATTCCTCCGAGGCGTGGGAGTTCTCCAATGTTGCGGCAGCTTGCGACAGCGTGCTGCAGCAGGAGCTCGCCAGAGTTCGAAACGAACTCGACAGCATGCGAGGTGAGTTCCAGGCGCTCCTGCAAAGCATCGGATTGAACGCGCCGCGCGTCACCGTGCCGGACGCAAACCTCAGCTCGCTTCCCGATGCGCAAGCACGCGAGTACACCGAGAACAAACCCATCACGCGCGAAGTATCATGGGGGTGGCGTTGGAAGTTCTGGCCGCACACCGAAGTGACGGACAACTATGTGACTCGGAGAGACGCCGCGCAGTTCCGGGATAGCATGGCCCGCAGAATCGAATTCGGACTGCAACGGCTCGATCAGCTCGTCCAGACTTCCGTCGAATTGTTCCGAACCAGGTTTGCGACGCCCGTTTCACAGGAGTGCGGGCGCGTCACCGAAGAGATCGGCCAGACCGAGGCAGCCGCAAACGCCGCCACGGCGCCGGAACAAGTCCTTGCCGAGCTCCAGCGAGAGCTGAAGCAGCTCGATCGTTTGCTTGAGAGACAAGCGCCAGCGCCTGATGCTCGCAGCAGGTCGGTCTACGTCGAGAGCAGCCCCACGCCCGCTCCGTCGGTGTCTCTGCCGGCGCGTGCGCTC
>Ga0116172_10002184_pt1 | contig 17267 bp, 9 predicted proteins | sample AD_UKC083_MetaG_FD_89799 | JGI IMG/M metagenome (GOLD analysis project Ga0116172, IMG submission 89799) | Active sludge microbial communities of municipal wastewater-treating anaerobic digesters from USA - AD_UKC083_MetaG | ecosystem: Engineered > Bioreactor > Anaerobic > Digestate | place: USA...
CACTCGCCCGGCAGGCCGCCGCTCACGCCGCAGAGATTGCAGTCGCCGCCCCGGCAGTCCGGCGTGGGCTCGCCGCGCAGGGCGCGCGCCCATTCCTCCCGCAGCCAGGCGGGGTCCACCCGCGTGTCAATGTGGTCCCACGGCAGCCGCGCGCCGGGGTCGCGCGGCCCCAGCAGCACGGCGGGGTCCAGCCCCGTCTCCTCCAGCGCCTTTTGCCACGGCTCAATCCGCAGGCGCTCCTCCCAGGTCTCATAGCCCGCGCCGTTGCGCCAGGCGCGCTCCAGCAGCTCCGCGACCTCCCGGCCGCCCCGGCTCAGGAGCCCCTCGATGAACGACGCGGCGGGGGCGTGGCGCCCGAACTTGACGCCGCGGATCTCGCGCAGGCGCGCGCCGAGCAGGCGCTGGCGCGCGAAGGTCTCCTCCAGCCCGAGCTGCTCCGCGTACTGGAAGGGCGTGTGCGGTTTGGGCACAAAGGTGGACACGCCGGTGCGCAGCATGCCGTCGCGGCGGAAGCGGCGGCCCGCGGCGAGCATGCGCGCGCACAGGTCCGCAATGGCCAGCACGTCCTCCTCCGTCTCCGTGGGCAGGCCGATCATGAAGTACAGCTTCACATGCTCCCAGCCGCGCTGGAAGACCTCCTCCGCCATGGCCAGCAGCGCGGCATCGGGGATGTTCTTGTTGATCACGGCGCGCAGGCGGTCCGTGGCCGCCTCGGGGGCGAAAGTGAGGCCGCTGCGCCGCACGCCGGACACGAAATCCGCCAGCCCGACGGCGAAGCTGTCCAGCCGCAGCGACGGCAGGGACACGGAGGCATTGCGCCCGCGCGCGGCGCGCATCGCGCCGCCGACCAGCTCGCGCACCCGCGAATGGTCGCAGGTGGACAGGGAGACCAGCGTGGCCGACTCGAGGCCCGTGGCGTCGAGAAGCCCGCCGATCCGCTCGGCGACCTCCTCCGGGGCGCGCTCGCGCACGGGGCGGGTGGTCATGCCCGCGTGGCAGAACCGGCACCCCTGCGTGCAGCCGCGCAGCACCTCCAGCGCGAGGCCGTCGTGGACGAGCTGGGTGTAGGGGACGATGTAGTGCTCCGGCACGGGGGCGCGGCCCAGGTCGCCCACCACGCGCCGCGTGATCTTCACGCGGGCGTCGGCGAAGGGCTGCCCGTCCACCATCTCCACGGGGTGCAGCGCGGGGACATACACGCCGGGAATTTCCGCCACCGCCTCCAGCCGCCGGCGGCGCGGCGCGGCGCGCAGGGGCATCAGGGCGCGCGCAATCTCCACCACCGCCTCCTCGCCGTCACCCATCACAAAGAAGTCGAGGAAAGGCGACAGCGGCTCCGGATTGGTGGCCGTGGGGCCGCCCGCGAAGAAGAGCGGCGCGTCGTCCGCGCGCTCCGCCGACCGCACGGGAAACCCGGCGAGGTCCATGGCGTTCAGGACATTCACCCAGGTAAGCTCGGACTGGAGGCTGAAGCCCACGGCGTCGGCGGTGCCCAGCGGCTCCTTCGACTCGTGCAGGAACAGCGGCAGGCCGCGTTTCCGGAGGACGGCCTCCAGGTCCGGCGCGGGCGTGTAGGCGCGCTCCGCCCACACGTCTTCCATGCCGTTCAGCAGGTGGTAGAGGAGGTGGAGCCCCAGATTGCCCAGCCCAAGCTCATAGACGTCGGGAAAAAACAGCGCGATGCGGAGCTTCACCGACGCGGGGTCCTTGTGGACCGAGTGCAGCTCGTTCCCGAGATACCGCGAGGGCTTCTCCACCGAGGGCAGGATTTCAGACAGCAGAACGTCGCGAAGCGTCGTCAATGGGGGGGATCCTCTGGGTTGGCCCCGGAGCGGGCGTGGCTGGCCGGAAACATGATACCAGAGAACCCGCCGGGAACCGTTCCGCGCCGTCCGGGAAGGAAAAAGGGAGTGTGCTATCATGCCGCCATGAGTCTCGGGGACGAACATCCACGAAAATGGCGCACGCTGTGGCGGGCAACGATCTGGGGGGGCGTTTTCCTGCTGTGGTGCGCGGCGGCGCTTATCCTCGGTGAACTCGGGGCGGGCATGCTGGAGAAACACCGGCAGCAGGCCAGTCCCTGGATTCAGGCGGAACGGAACGGAACGGAGCCGCCCACGCCGCCGTCCCCCGAAAACGGGGCGGGGCGGCCGTTCGTGCCCGCCAACCATGTGCTGACGGTGGACGCCGCAGGGAAGTTGCGCGCAGACCGGACGATGACCCCGCCCCCCCCGCAGGAGCACTGGGAGGTCTCTTATCCCCCGGACATGAGCCTGGAGGCGCGCAAGGTGCGCGCAAAGGCTTACGGCGCCCTACTTGGCGATGAAACGAGGGACGATTTCTGCCGGACCCACGCCGAACTCGCCGTCTCGGTGAACGCCGAAGGGAACGTGTTCCATGTGAGCGGGGACTACTGGATGGCCACCCTTCTCCGGCACTCCCTGAGACACCCTTCCGACGAGGCGTGGCTCCCCGGACGCCCGGCGGACCTGGCGGGCTATTTCCGGGAGCTTGCCGCCGCCGCGCGCGCGGCGGCGGAGCCCGTGGACTCTTCGTCCGCCGGCCTGACGCCGCCGGACTTCCCGGCGCCCGACGTGGCCGCCGCGCCCCTTCCAGCGTTCGAAAAAACGGCCGCGGCGTTTGTCTTTCTGAACGTCTATGCGCCCCTGCTTCCCATGGATGTCGCGCTTCCGGAAGACACCCCCTGGGAGACCCCGTGGTTCCGGTACAAGAAGCATCTGACCGGCTCCCGGGGCGCCTCGCGGGGCATGGTGCTGGACACGAACAACTTCGGCTACCGCGACCGGGATTTCGCCGTTCCGAAACCGGAGGGCGTCTTTCGCATCCTTTGTGTCGGAGGATCCACGACGGAGGAGGGCGAAACCGGACAAACCACCTATCCAGCGCTGCTGGAGCAGATTCTCAGGGAGCGTCTGCCCGGGGTGGAGGTGGAGGTCTTCAACTGCGGCATTTCCGGCACCTGCACCGCCTTCCAGCTTTCCAAGGCGGCGGAGTTTCTCCACCTGGACCCTGATGTGGTTGTGCTTTACGAGGGGGTGAACGATGTCTTCCAGCTGCTTCCCCTTCTGTGGGAAACCACGGAGAAGCACGCCTTCCGCACCCTTCTCCGGAGGTCCCGGCTGGCGCGCCTGACGGCGCCCCTGTCCGTGCTCCCTGAAACGGCGCGCATGGATGTGGAGCGCCTGCCCGTGGCAAACCTGCGCCTCCTGGGCCGCGTGCTCGCCTCGCACGGGGTCTCCATCCTGGTCTGCGGCGCCGCGGCGCCCGGTCCGGCTCTTGACGCCGCCGACCGTGTGTGGTTTGACTACGACGCCGCGGCTCACTGGCAGAACACCTGGATGAACTGGGCGGCGGCGCGGAGGACGGTTGACCTGCTTAACGAGGGGCTTGAAAGCCTCTGCCATTCGGAGGGATGGCGGTGGGTTCCCGTGCACGAGCACATCACCGGCGGAACCGGTGTTTTCCGGGACCTGTGCCACCTGCACCAGCACGCCATCCGCTGGAAAGCGGAGATCATCGCCGATGCCCTCGTCGCGGCGGGGGGGACGGCCCGCCGCTAGCCGTACCAGGGGCGCTGACGCTCCCTGTTGGCGGCCAGCGCGTCAATGGCGATGTTCACGTCCTCCACGATCTGGAAGTCGAAGATCCCGACGCACAGGAAGTCCGCGCCGTTCTGGAAGGCGAAATTGAAGCCGTCCCGCGGGTGGATCGCCCCGGCGGCCAGCACCTTGAAGGCGATCCACGGCGCCTTCACCTTTCCCATGACCTCCTGCGTCTGGTCGGGGAAGAGGTCGAACATGTTGTCGTGCCAGTCGTTGTGCCCCGGCTGGGGATGCCCGTCCACGGTGAACTCGCGCCGGTTCTCGCGCGGAATGGCGGACCAGTAGTTCTCGTGGTGGAAGGTCTTGACGTAGTAGTCCGGCACGATGCCGGCGGCCTCGCAGGCCATCGGCACCTGCACGGAGTGCGCGCCGATCCCCGCGGGATACCCCTGCCTGCGGATGTGCTCGATGGCCGCCGCGATCACGTCCAGCCGGTGGGTCCGGGTCAGCCGGTCGCCCACCGCGCCGTTGATGTACATGGTGGTGAAGCCGTTGTCTATGGCGAGGTCAATGTCCCCCGTGACATCGTCCGGCTTCGGGTAGGTCTGGCAGATCGTCTGGATTTTCCCGCCGTTCTCGCGGTACTTCCGGTAGAGGTCCGCCTGCGCGTTGATGACGCACATGGTGTCGATGCCCGCGGCCTCGGCCAGGTGCAGGGTCTCGAACACTTTCGGGTCCGTGTGGTAGGCCTTTAGCAGGTCGGGCACATAGATCAGGTCGCGCGAGTGCGCCCACCCGCCGATCAGGTTGTTCCCGATGATGATCCGGCTCAGGGTCATGGAGCCGATCTTCCCCTTCGGCAGTTCCCCCTTCAGCTTGTCCAGCCCCGCCGCCTCCCGGTACTTCTGGGTCGCCCCCGACATCCCGTCCACCTTCGCCTCGTCGCCGCGCGCCCCCGCGGCCGCCGCCACCGGACCCGCCGCCGCGATTTTCAGAAAGTCCCGACGTGATGATTCCATGCAGCGCGCCTTTCCTTGGGCCGTGCCCGGCCGGCCCCATTGTGCGGCAATCCCCGCGCGGCGGTCAACCTGGCGGGGGGACGCCGCGCGTTCATGGCAACCGTCCTGCGGCATGGGGTACCATGCCGCAGGCCAGAGAGGGTCCGGTGCCATGAAACGGTGGGCAAGACGGCTTCTTGTGTTTGCGGTGTGCGCGGCCGCGCTGCTGGCCGCGCTGGCCGGGGCGGCCGCGGTGTGGGTGAACCGCGCGGCGCAGCGGGACATCCCCCCGATGGACGGGGAGTTCCGCGCGGCGGTGGCCGCGCCGGTGGAGATCATCCGCGACGAGTGGGGGGTGCCGCACATCCGGGCGGAGAGCGAGGCCGACGCCCATTTCGCCCTCGGCTACGCCATGGCCCAGGACCGCCTCTTCCAGATGGAGCTGATGCGCCGCGCGGCCTCGGGCGAGCTGGCGGCCCTGCTCGGACCCCCGCTGGTGAAGATAGACCGGCTGGCGCGCATGTTCCTCCTGCGCGACCGGGCGGAGGAGACCGCCCGCCGCATCCACGCGGAAAGCCCGGAGGTCGCGGCGGTGGCCGACGCCTTCTGCGCCGGGGTGAACGCCTTCCAGGCCGACGGCCCCCTGCCTTTCGAGTTCGCCGTGCTGGGCATCACGCCGCGCCCGTTCACCCTCGCGGACAGCCTGACCGTGGCGGCGATTCTCCCCATCACCTTCGCGGACGCCCTGCGCGTGGACGTGTTTTCCTCGATCCTGCGCGAAAGCCATCCGGACCTGCCAGTGGACCTGCTCTTCCCGGGCTACGCCCTGGAGGAGGCGCCGGAGACGATCATGGAGACGCCGGAGGAGGCCGCCGCCTGGGTGCGGGAGCACCCGCTGCCGCTGCCGGGGCGGGAGCGGACCGGGGCCGCGTCGCAGGACACGGCCCGGGCGCTGACGGACGCGCTCCTCGCCGTGAACGCCCTGTGGGGCGGCGCGCTGGGCAGCAACTCCTGGGTGCTCGGCCCGTCGCGCACGGCCTCGGGAAAACCGCTGCTGGCCAACGACCCGCATATCGGCTTCACGAACCCCAGCATCTGGTACGAGGCGCACCTCACCTTTGGGGACGTGGACAACTACGGGCTGTACCTGCCCCCGATCCCGCTGGCCCTGATCGCGCACACGCCCCGCCTCGCCTGGGGCCTCACCATGTTCTGCAACGACGACATAGACCTCTTCCGCGAGCAGTTCGACCCGGCGGACCCGGGCCGCGTCATGCACAAAGGGGAGTGGACGGAGGTGAAAACGGTCCCGCAGACCATCGCGGTCCGTTTCGGCCCCGATGTCCATTTTGATGTGCGCGTCACGCCGCACGGCCCGGTGGTCACGGATTTCTTCCGCTTTGTGAACGGATACACCGGCCCCGACATCAGCATGAGCTGGGTCTGGCAGCAGGTGCCCTACACGGACATGGAGGCGCTCCACGCGCTGAACCGCGCCACAACCCTGGACGAGTTCGAGCGGGGCGTCGCCCTGGTCACCTCGCCCGGCCTGAACGTCTCCTGCGCCGACGCGGAGGGCAACATCGCCTGGTGGGCTGCGGGCAAGATTGTGGTCCGGCCGGAGCACGTCAACCACAAGTCCCTGCTCGACGGGGCCTCGGGCCGCGACGACCCGCTGGGCTTTCTGCCTTTCGCGCAGAACCCCCAGCTCAAGAACCCCGCATGCGGATTCATCGTCACGGCGAACAATCTGAGCACCGTGAAGCCCGTCGGTCCACTGCCTCACCTTCAGGGAAACTGGGAGCCGCCCGACCGCGCCGCCCTCATCCGGGAGGTGATCCAGAAGCGGGAGAAGTGGGATGCGGAGGGCGCGCTCGCCCTGCAGATGGATGACCGGAGTTACACCGCGCCGCCGGTGCTGGCCGCCGTGCTGCCCCTGCTGCGCACACGCCGGGACACCCTGGGCCGGGTGGAGGCCGAGGCCTTGGAACTGCTGGAGGCGTGGGACCTGCGGCACAACGCCGCGTCGCCGGGCGCGGCGGTCTTCGCCTATCTCTGCGAGCACATCGTCCGGGAGGCGCTGGTGGACGAGCTTGGCGACGAGAAGGCGCTGGACTACTACGCCGCCCTGCCCGAGTGCTGGATGTTCCTGCGGTATCTGATCGCCCGGGAGGACTCCCCCTTCTGGGACGATCGCGGGACGGCCGCCGTGGAGACGCGGGGGGATATCCTGCACCGGGCCTTCCGCGCCGCCGTGTCCGCCCTGGAGCGGCGGCTCGGCGCGAGCCCCCGAGAGTGGAAGTGGGGCGACGTCCACACCATGACCTTCCGTCATCCCTTCGGGTATCTGCCCGTGCTGGGGGCACCCTTCAACATCGGGCCCTTCCCCGCCTCCGGCGCGCGGCACACCATCAACAACATGGCCGGACTGGGCACGCGCGGCAACCACGAGGTCATCGGGGGGCCCTCGACCCGCCGCGTGGTGGATTTCTCCGGGGAGGGCGTTCCGGACGTGCGTCTCGTGCTGCCCACGGGCAACTCAGGCCACTGGAAAAGCCCCCACTACGACGACCAGGCCCCGCTGTTTATGGCGGGGGAGACGCGCCGGGCCCGCTTCACGCGTGAGGAGGTCGAGGCGGGACGGCGGCATACCCTGCGGCTGCTGCCGGAATAGGCGCGGGTGGGGCTATTCCTCCGCGCCGCCGCCGTAGACGTCGGAGATGATCTGCTCGACGATGGTCTCCGCCGCGAGCGGGTGGGCCAGGGTCACCGCGGCCGCGCCCATGGTCGCCCGGCGGTCCGGGTCGGCCAGCAGCCCCCGGAGCAGCGCCTCCAGCCGGTCCGCCGTGCAGTCGGCGTCCTTCACCAGCACCGCCGCCCCGGCCTCCTCGAAGGCCCGGGCGTTGTGCTCCTGGTGGTTGTCCGTGGCGAAGGGGTAGGGCACAAGGATGGACGGCTTGCCCAGCACCGCGATCTCCGCGGTGCTTGACGCGCCCGCCCGGCTCACGATGACATCGGCGGCGGCGCAGGCCGCCGGCATGTCCTCGATGAACGGAAACACGTGGACATGCGGCCCGGCCTTGGCCGCGGTCTCCCGCGCCGCCGGGGCGTCCGACTTGCCGGTCATCCAGAGAAACTGAAGCTCGCCCGGCGTGAAACGCCCCACCAGCTCCGACAGGGCGCGGTTGAGCGTGCGCGCGCCCTGGCTGCCGCCGCAGGAAAGCACGACGGGCACCCCCGGCGTGAGCCCGAAGCGCGCCAGCGCCTCTTCGCGCGGCGGGACACTGATGAAGCCCGAGCGGACCGGGTTGCCCACGACCCGCGCGCGGCCGGCGGGGAAGTTGCCGATGGTGTCGGGGTAGCTCAGGAACAGGCGCGTCGCGCGGGCGGCGCAGAGGCGGTTGGCCATGCCCAGCCGCTTGTTCTGCTCGTGGAGAAAGGTGGGGATGCCCATGCGCTGGGCGGCCCACACGAGCGGCAGGGAGACATAGCCGCCCACGCCGACGACGGCCCGGGGCCGGAACGCGCGCAGCATGAGGGCGCAGCGGAACACGCACCAGGCGAGCTTCGCCAGCGTCCACGCCATGCGCGGCGTCTTCCGCCGGGGCCACCCCTCGACGGGCACGCCGCGGAACGGCACGTCCGCATTTCGGCTGACCGTCTCCTCCATGCCCCCGGAGCGGCCCACCCACCGGATGAGCAGGCTCGGGTCGCGGCGGCGCAGCTCCTCGACAATGGCAACGGCGGGGGAGGTGTGCCCGCCCGTGCCGCCTCCGGTGATCATGACGCGCATGGCGTCGCCTCCTTTCCGGCGGCGCTCACGCGCCCGCCTGCATCGGCCCGCCGCGCAGGGGCGCCGTGTGCACGCTGGGGGTCTGCACCCCCTGCGCCGCGGCGGCCTGCGACCCGATGTTCGCCACAATCCCCGCGGCGGCGAGGCACACCATGATGGACGTGCCGCCGTAGCTGACGAAGGGGAGGGGAAGGCCCTTGGTCGGCAGCAGGCACAGGTTGACCGCGATGATGAAGTAGGCCTGGGCGCAGATCATCACGCAGAACCCCGTTGCCAGCATTGTGCCGAACATGTCGGGGGCGTTCAGCGCGATCCGCAGCATCGCCCACGCGAGGACGAGGAAGGCCAGCACCGTCAGCAGGGTGCCCACGAACCCCAGCTCCTCGCCGATCATGGCGAAGATGAAGTCCGTGTGGTCGGCGGGCAGGTAGCCGAGCTTCTGCTCGCCCGCCCCGGGCCCCTTTCCGAACATGCCCCCCTGCGCGAAGGCGGACATGGACTGGATGAGCTGCCACCCGCCGTCCTCGCGGTGCGACCACGGGTCGAGGAAGACCATCACGCGCTCGAGGCGGTGGGGGGCGAACTTGACCAGCGCGTAGATGAACCCGGCCCCCACCGCCGCCGCCCCCGCCAGATGGCTCCAGCGCGCCCCCGCCACAAACACCATGACGCCGGCCGTCAGCAGCATCATGAAGGGGATGCCCGCGTCGCGCTGCGCCACCACGGGCAGCGAGAAGACAAAGGCGGTGACCATGGGAAAGAAGCAGCCCATCACGAAGTTACGGACCCGGTTCTGGTACTGGGTGAGCTTCACGGCGAGAAAGACGATCAGGGCCACCCGCGCCAGCTCGGACGGCTGCAGGCTGAACCCCGCGATCTTGATCCAGCGCGTGGCGCCGTCGGTGACCTTTCCCACCAGCAGCACGAGCGCAAGAAGGGCCACCGAGACGACGATCATGCCCAGGAACACCCGGGGCTCGCCGAGCTTGTGGTAGTCCCTGTGCAGCAGCCACGTGAACAGCGCGAGCCCGACCCCCATGGCGATCAGGTGCTTCACGAAGGTCCACATGCCGCCCGTGTGCACCGTGCACACGCTGAACACCATGAGCGCCCCCAGGGCGCACAGGCTGAGCACGGTCAGAATCAGGGCCGTTGTCGCGTGTCGGATCATGGCGCGTTCTCCGGGGCGGGTTCCGCGGGAAGGCCGCACGCCGCGCGCACCGCGCGCTTGAAGTCGCGGCCCCGCTCCTCAAAATTGTTGTACAGGTCGAAACTGGCGCAGGCGGGCGACAGCAGCACCGCCCACCCCGGCGCGGCCAGCGCGCGCGCGCGCGCCACCGCGTCGTCCATGCCCGCCGCGCGCTCCGAGGGGACCACGTCCCCGAAGGCCTCCTCGATGGCCGGGGCGTCCTCGCCCATGGTCACGAGCCGGGCCGCGCGGCGGCGCACGGTCTCCCGCAGGGGCCGGTAGTCGTCGCCCTTGCCGCGCCCGCCCGCGATGAGGACCACGGGGCGGTCGAAGCTCTCCAGGGCCACGCGCAGGCTGTCCACGTTGGTGGACTTGGAGTCGTTGTAGTAGTCGCAGCCGCGCTCCGGGTCGCGCAGCACGAACTCGATGCGGTGCTCCACCCCCCGGAACCCGCGCAGGGCCGCCACGGCGCGGTCCAGCGGCAGGCCCGCGCCCGCCATCACCGCCAGCGCCGCCATCACGTTCTCCAGGTTGTGCGCCCCGGGCAGGGGGTTGTCGCCGGGGTCCATCACCCGTTCCCCGCCCAGAAACGCCGCGCCGCCCTCCGTCCACACGCCGTCCGCGAGCGGGCCCGCCGCGCTGAACGGCACCCGCCGCACCCCCTCCGGCACCGGCAGTGCCGCCACGCGCGGGTCGGCGGCGTTCAGCACCGCCGCGTCGCCCGCGCCCTGGCGGGCGAAGACCCGCGCCTTCATGGCCGCGTAGGCCTCCATGGTGCCGTGGCGCTTCAGGTGGTCCGGTGTCACATTCAGCACCGCCGCCACCCGGGGGTGGAACCGGTCCGCCGTCTCCATCTGGTAGCTGCTCACCTCCACCACCGCCCAGTCGGGCGGTTCGGGCAGCAGGGCAACCTCCGAGAGGGGGGTGTCGTTGTTGCCCGCCAGCGCCGCCGTCTTTCCGCAGGCCTCCACCATGCACCGGAGCAGCTCCGTCACCGTCGTCTTGCCGTTGGTGCCGGTCACGGCGAGCATCGGCGACGCGCAGAACCGCGCCGCCAGCTCCAGTTCGCCCGCCACGGGCACCCCGCGCCGCCGCGCCGCCTCCAGCGGGGGCAGCGCCGCAGGCACGCCGGGGCTCGGCACGATGAGGTCGGCGTTTTCAAACACGCCCCCGCCGTGGCCGTCCGTCTCATAACGGACGCCCAGGGCGTCGCAGGCCCGTTTGAACGGCGCGAAGCGGTCGCCGTCCGCGCTCTCGGTGATGAAGGGTTCCACGCCCTCGCGCAGCAGCAGGCGCGCGGCGGCCACGGAGGAGCGCCCCAGCCCCACCAGCACGGCCCGCTTTCCCTTCAGTCCTTTCTCCAGCCAGTCCACGTGTCGCCGCCTTTCACCGCAGTTTCAGGGTTCCGAGGCTCATCAGCGCGAACAGCAGCGCGACGATCCAGAAGCGCATGGTCACCTTCGTCTCCACCCAGCCCAGCAGTTCGAAATGATGGTGCAGCGGGGCCATGCGGAACACCCGCCTTCCCGTCGTCTTGAAGGAGGCCACCTGGATCACCACGCTCAGGGCCTCCAGGGCGAACATGCCCGCCACGATGGGCAGCAGCAGCTCCTGCTTGGTCAGCAGCGCCAGGGCGGCAATGGCCCCGCCCAGCGAAAGCGAGCCCGTGTCACCCATGAACACTTCGGCGGGGTGGCTGTTGAACCACAGGAACCCCAGCCCCGCGCCCAGCAGCGCGCCGCCGAACACGAACAGCTCGCTTGCCTCGGGCACATAGGTCAGGAAGAGGTAGTGCGACCAGTCGGCCCGGCTGACAATGTACGCGATGGCGGCGTAGGTGATGATGGAGATCACCGACACCCCGGCCGCCAGCCCGTCCAGTCCGTCCGTCAGGTTGACCCCGTTGGACATGCTCACCACCACCAGCACCACGAACAGGACATAGAGAAAGCCGAGGGGGATGAACAGGTCCTTGAACCCCGGCACGCCCAGCTTGGTGTGCAGGTCCGGGCGGCTCTGGGCGACCGCGTCGGGAAACGCGGCCTCCAGCAGCAGCCGGTTCGCGCGCACGACCTCCTTCTCCGACAGCGCCGGAAACCCGCGCGCGAGGAAGCCCGCCAGCTCCGGCGTGGGGTTGTCGGGCGTCCAGGACGCCGCGCTGTGCAGGGTGCGGTCCCGCAGGACGCCGTTCAGCCCCAGCAGCACCGCGCGCCGGTCCTCCTCGTCCAGCCGCTCATGGCCGCGCGCGTCCAGAAGCCGGCCCTTCACCTTCTCGGGAAACCGCCCCCATATCCTGGCGGCCAGGCTGTCGCCGCCGCCCGCGGCGTCCGTCAGGGCCGTCTCCAGCCGCTCCCACCCGATGATGTCCCGCGGGTACACGGCGGAGGCGCTCACGGTGACGGGGTTGAAGTACAGGTAGACGCCCAGCACCAGCCCGACGAGGATCTGGCCCGCGAACTTCGCGCGCGCGCTGAGGCCGTCGTTGTGCTTCCGTTTCAGCTTGATGTAGTCGTCCAGGAACCCGACCGCGCCCAGGGCCAGCAGCACCAGCGTGGACGCGAGCAGGAGCCGGTTGGTCAGCCGCCCCCACAGCACGAGGGCGAAGACGGTCGCCAAAATGATCATGATGCCGCCCATGGTGGGCGTGCCGCCCTTCCCCTTGTGCAGGGCGTGCAGGTCGGCCACGTGGTCCTTCTTGATGATCTGGCCGATCTTCATCTCGCGCAGCCGGCGGATGATCGCCGGGCCGAAGAGCAGCGTGAGGGCGAACGCGGTGAACGCGGCCCCGCCCGCGCGCACCGTGTGGTAGGTGAGCACGTTCAGCACGCTGAAGCGGGACATCAGCATGTCCGCCAGATAATAGAACACCGGTCCGTCCTTTCCAGCTCGCCGGGGCGGGCGTCACTCCACGCCGTAAAGCCTTTTCAACGCCTCTGTGAACAGTTCCATGCGGATGCCGCGCGACCCCTTCACCAGCACCACGTCGCCGGGGGCCGCCGCGCCGAAGACCGCCGCCGCCGCGGTTGCATGGTCCGTGAAAACCTCCGCCAGGGCCGCCCCCGCCGCGCGCGCGCCGTCCACGATGTCCGCCGCGTGCTCGCCCAGGGCCAGCACCCGGTCCGCCCCCCGCGCCGCCGCCGCCGCGCCCAGTTCCCTGTGTAATGCCGCGGAGGCCGCCCCCAGTTCCCGCATTTCCCCCAGCACCGCGATCCGCGCCCCGCCGCCGGGGTGGTCGCGCAGCGCGTCGAGCGCGGCCGCCATGCTGGCGGGGTTCGCGTTGTACACGTCGCTGAGCACGGTCAGCGGCCCCACCCGCAGCTCCTGGAACCGGCCCAGCCGCGCGCAGGCGGCCCGCAGGGGCTCCGCGATGTCCGTCACCCCGTGGCGCAGGGCGACCGCCACCGCGAGCAGCACGTTTGTCGTGTATGCCCGCACCCGCAGCGGCAGGCGCAGGCTTCCCACGGGGTCAATCTCCAGCGCCAGGTCGCCCGAGGCGTCGAAGTCCGCCGAAAGCAGCCGCACGTCTCCCCGGCTCCCGAAGACCACCTTCGGCCCCCGGTGGCGCTCGCCCATGGCCGCGCAGCGCGGGTCGTCCGCGTTCACATAAAAGACGCCGTCCGGGGGCAGGCCCTCCATGATCTCCGCCTTCGCGCGCGCGACGTCCTCGATGGTCCCGAAGCCCTCCAGGTGCGCCGGCGCGACCAGCGTCACGGCGGACTCGTCGGGCCGGGCGATCTCGCACAGCCGGGCGATCTCGCCGGGGTGGTTCGCGCCCATCTCAATGACGGCGAAGTCCGTGTCCGGCCCGATCTCCAGCAGGGAGAGGGGGCAGCCAATGTCGTTGTTCAGGTTGCCCCGCGTGCGCGTCACCCGGAGCCGCGTCTCCAGCAGCCCCGCGATAAGCTCCTTGGTCGTCGTCTTGCCGCAGGAGCCCGTGAGGGCGAACACCCGCGCGCGGACCCGGCCCCGGTGCCACGAGGCATACTGCTGGAGCGCCGCCAGCGGGGAGTCCACCACCAGGCACGGCCCCCCCGGCGACGGGGCGGAGCACACGGCCGCCGCGGCCCCCGCGGCGAAGGCCGCGGGCACGAAGCGGTTGCCGTCGAAGTTCTCCCCGTTCAGGGCGAAGAAGACCTGGCCCGGCGCGAGGGTCCGCGTGTCGGTGGACACGCCGGACAGCGGCGTCCCCCCCGCGCCCTCCGGCGCGGGAACGCCGAGCGCGCCCGCGAGATCCGCCAGTGTCCTCCGGTCATCCATGGCCGAGCGCCTTGAGCGCCGCCAGGGCGCATTCGCGGTCGTCGAAATGACGCCGTTCGGTTCCGATGATCTGGTAGTTTTCGTGGCCCTTTCCGGCGATCATGACGAGGTCTCCCGGACGGGCCATCGAGACGGCCGTGTGGATGGCCTCCTCGCGGGACTCGATGACCAGGTAGTCGTCTCCCTTGGCCTTTCCCGCGCGCTGGAGCCCGACCTCCACGTCGAGCAGGATCCGGTGCGGGTCCTCGGTGCGCGGGTTGTCCGACGTGAGCATGCAGAAGTCCGACAACTGCGCGGCCACGGCGCCCATCTTCGGGCGCTTGCCCCGGTCGCGGTCGCCGCCGCAGCCAAACACGGTGATGACCCGCTTTTCGCAGAGCGCCCGCGCGGCCCGCAGCACGTTGGCCAGGCCGTCGTCGGTGTGCGCGTAGTCCACGATCACATGGAACGGCTGCCCCGCGTTCACCGCCTCAAAGCGGCCGTCCACCTTGTCCAGCGACTCCAGCCCCGCCGCCACCTCCGCCACGTCCAGCCCCAGGCCCAGGCACAGCGCCGCGGCGCACAGGGCGTTGGACACGTTGTGCATGCCCGCGAGGCGGATGGACAGGTCCGCCGCCCCCCAGGGCGAGACCAGCCGGAACGCCGTGCCCGAGAAGAGCATGCGCACCCCCTCGGCGCGCACGTCGCCGCCCGCGCCGTAACCGTGGCAGGGGACGGCGCTGAGCCCGCGGAAATACGGGGCGGCCGGGTCCTCCTCGTTCACCACGGTGAACCGCGGCCACTCCGCGCCGGGATCCGGCGTGACCGCCGAGAAGAGCAGGCCCTTCGCCGCCCGGTAGCGGTCCATGTCGCCGTGGTAGTCGAGGTGGTCCTGCGTCAGGTTGGTGAAGGCCGCCGCCGTGAACTGCACCCCGGCGGCCCGGTCCTGGTCGAGGGCGTGGGAACTGACCTCCATGACCACGTGGCGGTTGCCCGCCGCCAGCGCGCGGGCGAACATGGCCGCCAGGTCCTCGGGGAAGGGCGTGGTGTGCGGGGCGTTCAGCGTTTCCCCGCCGATGTGGTAGGCGATGGTGCCGAAGTTGGCGCAGGGCCGCCCCGCCCGGGAAAGCACCGCGCGCACCAGATGCGCCGTGCTGGTCTTGCCGTTGGTGCCCGTGACCCCGAGAACGCACTGCCGGCGCGTGGGGTTGCCCGCGAAGGCCTGTGCGAGGAGCGCCGTGGCGCGCCGCGGCGCCGGCGCGCCCAGGTAGGGGACCCCGTGCAGCTCCCGGAGGCCGCCCCGCCCGCCCAGCACCGCCACGGCCCCGGCCTCCACCGCGCGCGCGGCGTAGTCGTGCCCGTCGGCGTGGACGCCCGGAAGCGCGGCAAAGACGAAGCCGGGCCTCACCCTGCGGGAGTCCTCCGTGACGCCCGTGGCCTCAAAGTCCGGCCCTTCCCCAAAGGGGATGCCGGCCGCCTCACTGAGCTGACTGCGGTTCATTTTCCTCTTTCGGCGTCTCCTCCGCCGGAAGGGGCTGCCCCTTCCGCGCGAATTCAAGGCTGCACACCAGGTCCTCGCCGAGCGCGGTGCCCGGCGGCGGGTTCTGCGCCACCACCCATCCCTCGCCCTGGGCGTCCATGGGCACGCCCAGCCGCTGCAGTCGCTCGCGCGCCTGACGCTTGGTCAGGCCCGCCAGGTCGGGCAGCGAGGTCTCCAGCCGGTCGCCCATCTTCCGCGCGACCAGGTCCAGGCCGTCGAGCGGGGTGATCATGGCGGACAGCGACTCGTCAATCGGCACAAAGGCCGCCGTGTCGGGATCCCCGGCCTCCTCGGCTTCCCGGGGCTCTTCGGCCGGCTTGGCGGGCGCGGGCCTCGCATCCTTCTTGTTCTTCGCCAGCTTCTCCTTCTCCGCCTTCTCCTTTTCCTTCTCGTGCTTGGCGACGAGTTCCGGGTCCGTGACCGGGTCCCCGGGCACGCTCATCGAGGCCAGCGCCTCGCCGACCACCTTCTTGAAGACCGGGCCGCACACATACCCTCCATACCTCAGGCGGATTTTGGGTTCCTGCACGACGATGGCGGCCACGATCCGGGGGTCGGCGATGGGCGCAAAGCCCGCGAAGACCGCCGTGTAGCGGTTGGCGTCGTAGCCGCCGCCGCCCGCCTTGGCCATCTGCGCCGTGCCCGTCTTGCCGCCCGCCCGGTATTCCATCATGTTCGCGGCGCTTCCGGTGCCGTGCAGCACCACCTGGTGGCACAGCATGCGCATCGTCTCCACCGTGCGCGGGGAGAGGATCCTCTCGGAGACCACGGGCTCGTGCTGGTAGGTGACCCGGCCGTCGCGCGCCACCGCCCGCTCCACGAAGTAGGGCTCCACCACCCGCCCGTCGTTTGCCAGCACCGCAAAGGCGCGGGCGAGCTGGAGCGTGGTGACCGAGATTTCCTGCCCCATGGGCAGGGCGCCCATGCTCAGTTTGGACCATTTGCTCCGGGGGCGGAAGAGGCCGATGCTCTCGCCGGGGAAGTCGCGGGACGTGGGGGCGGCGAACCCGAAACGCCGGATCCACTCCTCCAGGCGCGCCTCGCCGAGCATGGCGGCCACCTTGATGATGGCGATGTTGCTCGACTCCTCGAAGCACTTCCAGAAGGGCTCCACCCCCAGCTTGTGGAAGTCGCCGATGGAGTGGCCGTAGGGGTTGAAGCGCCCGCCCTCGCAGTTGATCATCGTGTTGGGCGTGACCAGGCCGTGCTCGAGCGCCGCGGCGGCGGTGACGATCTTGAAGGCCGAGCCCGGCTCGAACACGTCCACCAGCGCCCGGTTCTTGCGCAGTTCGGCGGGAAACTTGTCGTACTCGTTCGGGTTGAACGCCGGGCGGCTCGCCAGCGCGTAGATCTCGCCGGTCTTGGGGTTCATCACCACCCCCATCGCCTCCTTCGCCCCCGTCTCCTCCATGCGCGCGTCGAGCGCGGCCTCCAGGTTGTGCTGGATGTTCAGGTCTATCGTGAGCTGCAGCAGCTCGCCGCCCTCGGCCTCCCGGTAGTCCAGGGTTTCCGACGGCAGCGGGCGCCGCCGGTTGTCCGCCCGCGCCCGCAGCACCCCGGCGTGGCTTTTCAGGTGCCGGTTGTAAGCCTTTTCCACCCCCTCGCAAAGCTCCCCGGACCGGTTAACGTAGCCCAGCAGATGGGCCGCCGCGTCCTTGTGCGGGTAATGGCGGATGGTCTCCTTGACCACGCGGACCGCGCCGCCGGTCTCCGCCTGCAGCCGCGCCACCTCCTCACCGGTCATGTCCGTCACCCACCGCTTAAGCATGGAGAACTTGCGGACCTTGCCGGCCTCGTCCCGCTTCACGAGGGCGGCCATCACCTCCGGCAGGGGAATGCCCAGCCGCCCGGAGATCACGGCGGCCACCTCGTCCTGGCGGTCGTCCGCCACGTCGCGCGGGTCCACCCAGAGAGAGGGCGCCTCCTGGTTGGTCGCCAGTATCACCCC